>CAJIAB010000335.1_pt1 | contig 10288 bp, 7 predicted proteins | sample 9199081 | NCBI WGS metagenome assembly CAJIAB01 (sample SAMEA7708262, study PRJEB35096) | sediment metagenome | biome: marine neritic benthic zone biome [ENVO:01000025]; feature: sediment [ENVO:00002007]; material: shallow marine sediment [ENVO:03000034] sea grass bed [ENVO_01000059] ... | reverse complement strand
GAAGCTCCTCTCACAGCCGAAGACCTATGTTGGTTCCGATGTGTGTCGTAGTTGCCATCTGGAACATTACGATGCCTGGAAGATGACCTTGCACAGTCGCATGCTGCAGGATGCCAGGACAAACAAAGACGCGATTATCACAGACATTGACCCCAAGATAATCAAAGCAGATCTTAAAAAAATCGAAAAGAAACTCAAGGTACCTTTGGATCAGGTGCATATTCCCAAGGTGGAAGACATTCAGTACACCATCGGTAGTCAGTGGAAGCAGCGTTATTTGATTGAGAAGGAGGGAAAACTGTTTATTGCTCCGGTTCAGTACAATGCCGAGACCGGCCGCTGGGTGAACTACCATGATCATGACTGGCAAAAACGCCCCTGGTTAAAGAAGTGTGGCGGTTGTCATGCCACTGGCGTGGATTTGGAAAACAATACCTTTAAGGAACCCGGTGTTGGTTGTGAGGCCTGCCATGGCCCGGGTTCGCATCATGCCGCCTTGCCGAAGACAGCATTGTTCGAAAAGCGTGCGACAATTATCAATCCGGCCAAACTTACCGGCGGGGTTGCGGTACAAATCTGCGGTTCCTGCCATAACCGTGGTAAATCCACCCAGGTTAAGGGCGCGGGATGGCCGGTTGGCTATACCCCGGGCAAGGCACTCGAGTCTTATTACCGTTCAGTATCATATGAAGGCGGTAATGTGAAGCATGTCTATGCCAATGAGTTTGCCAAAGGCCACCATCAGCAGTATCTCGACTGGAAGCAGTCTGCCCACTATCGAGAGGGCGTAACCTGTGTATCCTGTCACAGCGTGCATTCACTGGGGAATCCACTCAGCCGTGGTCAGACTAATGAAGCAGGTTCTAAATCCTGTTTGACATGTCATGAAGTGATTAACAAAACAGGCGCACATTCTATTCACTCGTTTGGTAACTGTGTTGGTTGTCATATGCCACGGATTGCCAAGAGTGCGGAATCCGGTGACATTCACAGCCATGTATTCGTAACCTTGCTGCCGGAGGATACATTGAAGAATCCGGCTATTCCCAATTCTTGTCAGACCTGTCACCAGCACAAGGATGAAGATCTGGCTGATTTGCAGAAGCGTTATGAAAAGTTAAGTGCACGAAAGCCCGCCAAGTGAGGCGGTGAGGATGAACGGAGTGGACACGATGTCCTTACGGCACAAATGCCGGCGGCTGTTAACACTGCTTCTGTGTCTGGCAGTTTGTATGCCTGCAATGCTTTATGCCGCAGATGAAGAGCATCCCTATGAGGCAGCAAGCACCGGCTATTTTCGGGACCAGGATACATTGCCCGGTGGTTACAGCTTGTACCGTCAGGATGAGAAGGCGCGGCTGTGGGGCGGCCCTGTTGTCGGGGATATCAAGCGAGCCAGTTTTCAGGCGGACGCCCATGAAGGGCTGAACGGCTATGGAAGACGATCCTGTGTCAGTTGTCATGAAGCCGAGCGTTACAGCCTGCATACCAGTCGGGGTAACACCAGTTGCGTGCAATGCCACCGTGATAAACCCATCGCCGGGCTCTATCATTACTACTCTCCCATGAATCCGATTCGGCGCCATGCCTATATCTGCGCCAAGTGTCACGAAGGTTCCACGGCTTCATTCGCAACCTATGTGGTGCATGAACCGCGACCACTAGTTGGTAGCACAGCCGACTCGTTTCCGCTGTTCTATTACGCGGTGTGGTTTATGGTGATACTGGCAGTAGGTGTGTTCGCAGTTTTCCTGCCCTATGTGACCCTCTGGGGTGTCAGGGAATTGATAGACATGTTTGGCAAGGGTGGTGGGCACAATGGCTAACATTAAACGCTTTACCACGATTCAACGGCTGTCTCATTTCGTACTGATCCTGACCTTTATGCTACTGTCGGTGACAGGTCTGGCCTGGATGTATATTGAGACAGGTTGGGGACAAGGCCTGGCGAACATTTTTGGTGGTTATATCGCCGTGCTGGAGGTGCATCGCATCACTGGTCTCATCTTGCTCATTGGGTTTGTACTACACATCGGTTATATGTTGTACAACATTAATTGGCATGGCTTACCGAAGTCGATACTTGGTCCGGATTCCCTGGTTTTTCAAAAGAAGGACTGGCTTGATTTTGTACAGCATCTGAGGTGGATTGTTGGCCTGTCAAAAGAACCGCGCTTCGAACGTTGGAGCTGGTGGGAGAAATTCGATTATTGGGCCGTGTGGTGGGGCCTGTTGATCGTCGGGGTGACGGGCCTCATGCTTTACAACCCGGTATTGAGTAGTGATTACATGCCTGGCTGGTTATTAAATATCGCCGTTTGGGTTCATCGTATTGAGGCGCTGTTAGCGATGGCGCATATCTTCACCATTCACTTTTTTGTCGAGCACTTCCGTCCTCGTTGTTTCCCGTTTAGCGCGACGATGTTTGAAGGCAGTAAAGACATTGAGCATTTACGACAAGAACATCCCGCATGGGTTGAAAGAATGGAAAGGGAAGGTCGTTTGGCCGATGTGCTGGTGCCCCCAGTGCCCGTGCCTCTACGAATACTTCACTTTGTTACCGGCTACGCGTTGATCGCCCTGGGTGTTTTCCTGCTGGTATATGCAATCATCAATGTCACCTATCTAACCCTGGCGCTCTAGACCGAAAACCAGGTCATGCAGTGGCCTGTGAGCCTATAATTATACCTATCAATAATCCGATTGCGACGGCAGTAAGGACTTCCTTCATATAGCACCTCCATATTAGTTCCTTGGACAGGTGCTCTTGGTAAAAATTCCAGAGCGAGGCCAATCAGGCAAGCGAAAATTGGCGACAGCTTTGATTAAGCTTCGTTCTGCTGTTTAAAATCGCAGTGAGGGACCTCGGGTAAATCGAAAAAGAAAGTCGTGCCTACATTTTCCTCGGTGTGGAAGTCAATCTGGCCATCATGATGCTCGATAACTGCTTTGGCAATATTGAGCCCCAGGCCGGCACCACTTGTACCACGCGTGTTAGAGAAATCTGCCTGAGTAAATTTATCAAACAACTTGTCCTGAAAATCTACTGGAATGCCGGGGCCATGATCGCTTACTGCGATGCGGACATTTTCCCCGTGCCGAGTGACATTAAGCTCAACCGATTCGCCCTTGGGTGAGAACTTGATGGCATTTGAGACCAGGTTATCCAACACTTGCATGAGGCGATTGCTGTCTGCATTGATGCAGGCATCATCAATACGTTCAGTAACCTTCAATGTCACATCGTATTGCTGTGCATATCCACTGTTACTGGTAACGGCTTTATCAACCAGCTCCATAACCGGAATGTTATCGAAAACGTATTCAATTATACCCAATTCAATCTTGTCGATATCAAGAATGTCATTAATGATACGTAACAACCGTTGAGTATTATCATCGGCTATTTGTATCAATTCATTCATCTTTTTGGGTGCTTTACCGGTAGCACCACCCAGGATCAAACCAAGTGCACCGCGAATGGCAGTTAATGGGGTACGCAACTCATGGCTTACAACAGAGACAAAGTCCCGTTTCATTTGGTCAATGCGAATGCGTTCTGTTACATCGAGAGCCAGTGACGCAATGCCAATGACTTCACCATTTTCATCGACAAGCGGGGTATTAAACCATTCACATAAAATGATATGCCCGTCTTTGGTAACATTTTCATTAATGCTATATAAACCCCCTTCGTTTCTAATTAGTTGCTCGCGTATTTTTTTTGTTCTATCGATCATGTTATCTGGCACAAGTAGATTAATACCATTACTGCCTAATGCCTCTTCTCGACTATAGCCAAATATTTTATGTGCCGCTTCATTCCACTCCGTAACTTCAAAGTTGGTGTTCCACTCTATTACAGCCAGCGGAGTACGTTGTAGATGCATAGATAGCCGTTGTTGTGAATTTCGAAGTTTCTTTTCCTGTGCCATGGCGTCAATACGAAGTGAAATATTCGACACCGTGACACGATTCATACGCATGGCATTAACGATTAGCAATGGAATAGTGACGGCGACACTAATTCCCATCAAGGTCGTGGTGTATGTCTCACCAACCACAATCAGCCGGGTCGCCAGGGGGGCGAGAACGAGAGAAATAAACGTGACGATAATGTATCGAATCGGTGAAAGCGTGGATACTGCAACTGAGCAGGCAACAAGTAGAACAAAAGCCATCATCGCTTGGCGAATAGGGTCTGTTTCAGGAAAAAGAAATATTGCCGTACTGCCCCAGATAGTAGCAGCGATAAAGGCCAGGCCAGCAAACTGGTAACTCCATCGTCTTATCTTTTGCAGCGTAGGGGGTACCTTATGATACCAGCGTGCGTGAACATCCCGAATAAGAGAGACTATGCCCAGAGCTACTGACCAACTTACCAGCGCTGTGGTGTCGATTATCGACCACGTAATCAGCAACATGAAAAAGATGCCTAAAAATGTTCCCAACACGGAAGAATGGATGGAATTGGCAATCAAGGTTGCCTGCTCTACAAAGATGGCTTCCTGTCTTGCCGAGTCGGCATGCTTTTTGGTGGCGCGGTTGAGCAAATTAATCATCAATAATCAATCCTTTTGAGTCTGCGCTCAATTATTAACATAATAGCGGAATATCCATGAAAAAGAACAAAAAATGAGGGTTGAAAGCCGGCAAATTGACATGGCTGATGAGTTGATTTGGTGGCATTTGGCTGGAAACCTTATCTGTCAGGGTGTGTCTCACACTTACATATCCTGTGAGGCTGTTATGCGATATCTTATCCATAAGCATCTTTTAATAAGCTTAATTCTGGTCAGTACACATTTACAGGCGCAGGAGTCTAATTTCAACAGCGGCCAACAGCAGACTGTTTTGATTGAACTATATACTTCGGAAGGATGTAACAGTTGTCCGCCAGCAGAAGAATATTTGAATGGTCTGAGACAACATTCTGAGCTTTGGCACCGCTATATTCCCGTCGCCTTTCACGTGGACTACTGGGATTACATAGGCTGGCGGGATCCCTATGCCCACCCGTCACATGGTATCCGCCAATCCTGGTATGCCAGACAGCGTAATTTACGCACTGTGTATACACCGGCATTTGTGGTAAACGGTCAGACGTGGCGACGCGGCTGGTTTGGGAACGAGCTGCCAAGCAGCTACAACATGCCTGGGAATCTAAAAGTTAAAGTAACCGGTGAGCAGCTAAAAGCAGATTTTGTTTCATCAACGCCTGTTTCTGGAACATTGACGCTGAATATTGCTGTACTTGGGATGGACTTGTTGAGCCAGATTAAAGCAGGTGAGAATCAAGGTCGTACTGCCAAGCATAATTTTGTCGTGGTAGGGTATAAATCCCTAAACAGTGTTGATGCCCAATGGCTGACGAACCTGCCTAACCTGTATTATACCGGTGCCAAGCGTTATGCACTGGCAGTGTGGGTTAGTCGTGAAGATGACCCGACTCCTTTACAGGCAGTTGGTGGATATCTGCCAGGGTTTCATCGAAAGTAGTCTCCACAGCTGTTAAGTTAAGTATAATTATCTAAACTTTAAAATGACCTACCCTTAAAAAGGCGGATCGGTTTGATGTCGAAGCGTCTTCCATTGTTCTATCACTTAAAGACATCTGCTATGGTAATGTTGTCCTGAGCCGAATCATTTTATATTTACTGGCTTTTAAGTCATTTATGGCGATCCTGTTTATACTCGACCCTTGGGAACATTCTCATGCTGCTCTGTGCTGAACATATTCACTATGCTTATGAAGAGGCCGGTCATTTGCACGATGTTTTACGTGATGTCAGCCTTTTTATACAACAAGGTGAACGGGTTGCCTTGTTGGGTAGCAGCGGTTCAGGCAAGTCAACTTTACTGAATTTAATCGGTGGGATCGATGAGCCCTCTCATGGCACCATCACTATCGATAGCAAGATAATTACCAGTTTGACTGAACCGGCATTAACATTCTTTCGGCGTCAGCACATTGGCATCATCTATCAACAGTTCAACCTGATTCCCACGCTAACTACGGCGGAAAATATTCGACTGCCATTAGAATTACTTGGGGTTTCATCCTGCGAACAAGAGCTACGGCTGACGCACTGGCTGGAAGCGATTGGCTTGGCCGAACGGGGACAATCATTTCCTGATCAACTATCAGGTGGCGAGCAACAGCGTGTGTCGATTGCTCGTGCCTTGATTCATCAACCCACCTTAGTGTTGGCGGATGAGCCAACCGGCAATCTGGATGCGCAAAACGGTCAAATGATTCTGAATTTATTGTTTGATCTCGCACAACAGCATAATCAGAGTCTGCTAATTGTGACACATAGCAAGGCAGTGGCAGACAGGGCTGATCGAACCCTGATTCTTGAGCAGGGTATATTGCATGAGGGCGGGCAGGATATTACATGGTGAACCGACTGCTGTTTCGCTCCAGTTGGCGTTTCTTCACTCGCCATCCCTGGCAACTATGGTTGACGCTACTTAGCATCGCGTTAGGAACCGCCGTAATGATTGCGGTTGACCTGGCAAATATGACGGCTAATCAATCGTTTCGTCAATCTGTCACGGTACTATCTGGACCCATGACGCACGAAATAAGCGCAAGTGAGGAGGGAGTACCAGAGGAATTTTACACCCAATTACGCGTGCAATGGGGCTTGCGTGATTCGAGTCCGCAAGTGGAAGGTGCGACAAACATTGCGGGTTTTCAATATACCCTGCTGGGTCTCGATCCTCTGGCCTATTTGGCACAACCACAAGTAGGTTTTGATTTCCCAACCGAGATGATTCCACGCTTGATAATCGAACCCAATAGTGTAGTGATTCCTTCCACGCTGGCACAAAGAGCAAATCTTCAAGCAGGTGAGGTATTAACTGTCACGATTAATAACCAGCAAAAACAGTTAACAATCCTGGCGATAATTGATGTGCAGGATGACGCACGTTTGACTGATTTGATTGTTACCGATATTGCAACGGCACAGAGTCTGCTGGGTAAGTCTGGATATTTGACGCGGATTCAACTGGTACTGGATGACTTGCAGGCTGCGGCGGTAAAGGAGCGGTTACCGGCTGAGCTAAAACTAATCTCGTTTCAGAACCAGCAGCAAAGCTTTTCGCAAATGACGGAAGCTTTTCGTATTAACCTGACGGCCATGAGCCTGTTGGCAGTATTGGTAGGTGCTTTCCTGGTCTATAACACCATGACCTTCTCGGTACTGCAGCGCCGGCAAACCTTTGCCATTAATCGCATGATCGGCACTACCGGCAGGCAATTGTTTCAGCATATGCTGCTGGAAGCCGTTATCCTGGGTTTGGTGGGAAGTATCTTGGGCGCATTGCTGGGTATTTTGCTTGGTCAGGGTTTGTTAGTCCTGGTGACCCAGACGATTTCTGACCTGTATGTATCGGTTAGTGCCACCGAGTTATTGATCACCCCCTGGCAGGTGCTGAAAGGTATGGGGATTACGCTGTTGGCGGTACTGACAGCAACAATGGCACCGGCCCTGGAGGCAGCCAGGGTACAACCGGTGTTTGTCTATCGTATTTCACATCTTGAGCAGACAGGTCAGCGAATGTCCCATTGGTTGATGCTTGCCGGTCTTTTTTTTATGGTGGTTAGTCCATTGCTGATTGCTGTATCAGGCCAAAGTTTAGTCATTGGTTTTATGGCGTTGTTTTTGTTTATTGTGGGCTATAGCCTGGTAGTACCTGCGGTGTTAAAAGGCATTCTGGGTTGGTTACAGCGTATTCCATCATACAGTTTATATCAGAAAATGACTCTTCGTGGAGTACAAGCCTCACTAAGCCGGACAACCCTGGCGATTGTTGCATTGACAGTTGCGGTATCAGCGACTGTCGGGGTTAGCATTATGATCGGTTCATTTCGTGCCAGCGTGGCAGACTGGTTGGAAGACACGCTTCAAAGTGACCTGTATATCTCGGCAACGACGATAAGTTCCTCACGTATTGAAGGCACCCTGGACCCACAATGGTTACAACGTGTGCAGACTTTACCGGATGTCGAATCAGTGAGTACCGGGCGTAATGCCAAGCTTGAAGTTGATGGTACTACCGTGCCGATGTTGGTGCTACAGCCAGGGGAACACAGTGGTCGTGGCTTTGAATACCTCTACGGCGAGCGAGATGATATATGGCGGAAATTTTTGGAAGATGACGTGTTACTGGTTTCCGAACCGTTTGCCTACCATCACAAGGTTCGGGCTGGTGACGACATCATGGTACAGACCGGTGTAGCGGGAGCTATTAATCTTAAAATCGCCGGTGTGTATCAGGACTACAGTGCCTCACAGGGGATGGTGGTATTGCCACGTCGTGTTTATGAAAAGTATTGGGCGGATCGGAATATTTCCACGATTGGTCTAATGTTAAACGAGGAAGCGGATGTTACCGCGCTAACAAAACAGCTGCAAAGCTGGGCCGATGCTAGTTCCCGGGCGGTAATGGTGCGTTCCAATAAAACCATTCGCGATTTCTCTTTGAAAGTATTTGATCGTACGTTTGTCATTACCAATGTGCTGCGTGTGTTAGTGGTGATAGTCGCGTTTGTCGGAGTGTTCAGTGCATTAATGGCCTTGTTCCTGGAGAAAGGGCGTGAATACTCCATTCTGCGTGCTACCGGGATAACGCCGGTACAATTACAACGTCTGGTATTGTTGCAGTCTGCCTTGATTGGTTTGTTGGCGGGGCTGTTATCACTGCCGCTTGGCTACATCATGTCTGACATTCTGATTGAGGTAATAAACCGGCGGTCGTTTGGCTGGACTATGCAAAGTTACTTTTTTGTCAGTCTGCCATTTCAGGCCTTGTTGCTTTCGGTGCTGGCAGCCTTGCTGGCGGGTTTGTATCCCACGCGGCGCATAAGTCATATTCCAATAAGTGATGGGTTACGGTCACTATGAAACTCGGATTACCCATCCTGCTCAGTTTACTACTGCTCGGGTGTAGTAAAGCACCATCGGAATCGGCACTGGATCTCAGTGCCAACCTGGGTGGACAGGCCGAGCAGGGATTCAGCCGCGCATTTGAACCGAGGGTATTCCAGTTTCCGCAAGATCACGCAGCCCATCCCGGTTTTCGCAATGAGTGGTGGTACATCACTGGCAATTTAACGGATGAATCAAAAAATCGTTACGGATATCAGGTCACTTTGTTTCGTATTGCTCTTTCCCCTAAGCCATCAGTCAGTGGTTCAAACTGGGCCACCAACCAGGTCTGGATGGCGCATGTGGCCTTGACGGATGTTAATGCAAATCACCACTCATATGAGCAGCGCCTGGCGCGAGGAGCGGTTGGCCTCGCTGGGCAGAGAAATCAGCCGTTTCGTGTCTGGCTGGAGGACTGGCAAATCATAGGCGGTGAGCAAGGAGCCTTTCCCTGGGCGATTGATGTGAAAGCCGGGGAGTTTGCCTTGAACCTGCAACTCACGCCACACAAGCCGGTTGTCCTGCAAGGTGACAAAGGTTTGAGCCAGAAAAGCAGCGAACCGGGTAACGCCTCTTTTTATTATTCGTCGACACGCTTGCAAACCCGGGGTGAAATCACCAAGCATGGCGAACATGTCAAGGTGAACGGTTGGTCGTGGTTGGATCGGGAATGGAGTACCAGTGCCCTGGGTGAGGATCAGGCCGGCTGGGACTGGTTCTCGTTACAGTTGAATGATCAGCATGAACTGATGTTTTATCGTTTACGCAAGAAAAACGGTGAGATGGATGTACACAGTGCAGGTAACTGGATTCTCCCCGACGGCAGCACACACTCGCTGTCATATAATGAGGTTACCCTGCAGCCGTTGCGTTACTGGACTTCACCAACTGGCAGGCGTTATCCCGTAAGCTGGACGATGGAAATTCAGGATATACAACGGCAATTTAAAATAGAAGCCTTGATCGATGATCAGGAAATGGCGACCGGAATTTATTACTGGGAGGGGGCGGTGAAGGTATCCAATGCCGCAACCAATGACCTGCTTGGTTATGGCTACCTGGAAATGGCGGGCTATTGATTATAGATACTGGTTTCGCTTGTCCGTTTAATCAATGCAGTTTTCGTGTTGCATCCAGTGTCACCAGTTCATCAAAGCGTTTCAGCAGTTTCAGCAGATGGGCAGCTTGGTTACCGTTATGGCGCAGGCATTCTTCAGCATATTCGAAGATACCGCTCCGGGCTGGGAGGGACCCGCCTGTTTCGATTATGACTTTCATCCGGGGCAGAAAAATCCACTGCAGCCATTGTTCAAAAGCGAGTTGATCCACACAAAATGGTTGCTGGCTGG
>CAJIAB010000434.1_pt1 | contig 10404 bp, 10 predicted proteins | sample 9199081 | NCBI WGS metagenome assembly CAJIAB01 (sample SAMEA7708262, study PRJEB35096) | sediment metagenome | biome: marine neritic benthic zone biome [ENVO:01000025]; feature: sediment [ENVO:00002007]; material: shallow marine sediment [ENVO:03000034] sea grass bed [ENVO_01000059] ... | reverse complement strand
GCATAATTGACGGTATTGGCCTGCACCGAGAGGTGAATGGGCACCTCCGGCCAACGCTCCCGCACCATCATGATCAGTCCCGGATCCGCCATGATCAGGGCGTCGGGCTGCATGGCGATGACGGGTTCCATGTCTTCCATGTAGGTCTTGATTTTGCTGTTGTGGGGCATGATGTTGCTGGCGACAAAAAACTTTTTGCCCTGTTGATGGGCCTCATCGATGCCGATAGCAAGATTCTCCAGCATGAAATCATTATTCCGCACCCGCAGGCTGTAGCGTGGCTGGCCGGCATACACCGCATCGGCGCCATAGGCGAAGGCGTAGCGCATATTTTTCAGGGTACCGGCAGGTAACAGCAGTTCGGGTTTCATGGAAATACGATCACGGATTAACTGAATAGTCGTCTGGATTATACCTGATTAAAACACTTCTGTTATGGTGTGGAGCCAGGAAACCTCATTTGAGATAGTCAATATTTATATCCGCAGTGGAAAATCTAGACTTCCCCGATTATGAACTTCGCACCAGTCGCCGGGCGCGGCACCTGCGCATCAAGGTCACGCCCCTGGGCGAGGTGGTGGTGGTGATTCCCGTCGGGATGGACCCGTCCACGGTTCCGGCGCTGCTGGTAAAAAAGCGGGCCTGGTTGCAGTCGGTGCTGCAACGGGTGACGGAACAACACCGCAGCGCCCCCACCAGCCATTCCCTGCGACCCGATCGCATTGAATTGGCCGCCATCGATGAAACCTGGCAGGTGGAGTACGCCAGCCAGAGCCGGCATAAGCCGACCATCTCGATACCCGAACGGCGCCTGATTCTCAATGCGGACCTGGCACCCCGAATCAACGCCGAGCATTTACGCGCCTGGTTACAGCACCAAGCCCGTGAGTTTTTACCGGCCTGGCTGCAGCAGACCAGCGAGGAAGTGGCGCTACCCTATACCAAGGTCCAGATCCGAGGCCAGAAAACCCGTTGGGGCAGTTGCTCAAGCCAGGGCACAATCAGTCTCAACCGCAATTTGTTGTTATTGCCAGCGGCCACGGTGCGTTATTTGTTTATTCATGAGTTGTGTCACACGCAACATATGAACCACTCTGCCGATTTCTGGCAGTTGGTGGCAGAAGTGATGCCTGACTATCAACAGCATGAAAATCGCTTACGCGAGGCAACTCGTAGGCTGCCATTGTGGGCTTATGTTTGAAACTGTGAACCCTTAACGAATTGAGGGAGGTTTAATTGCTTGAAATTTGTGGCAAAGCAAGGGCATAGTTGAGGTTCATGAAGGGGAACTAGGGAGGTGTGTCGTGGAAGTCCAGGAAGCTGTTGAGCGCAGGTCAAATTCAATCAGTAAATTGCATACCCTGCTGGAAACACGAACGGAAACACTGGCATTACTCAATCAACTTGCGACCATGCGACCCTTCAAGCCCGATGAAGGGGTGCAGGCGTTGTTGCAGGAGTTTTGCGAGTCATTGGTGGACTATACCGCCAGTGCCCATTTCCAGCTTTACAAATTTATCGAGGACGGCACGGAGCGTCGCACCGTGATAAAAGAAATTGCCGCTGAAGTTTATCCCCGCATTGCCAACACCACGCAGTTCATTCTCGATTTCAACGAAAAATACGAAGACGATAGTCAACTCGATGATCTCCAGTATCTGGATCGTGATTTATCGCTACTGGGTGAAGTGTTGGCGGATCGTATTATTGAGGAAGACAAGATCATTAACGTCCTCACCCAATCCCGCAGCTAAATCAGTACGTCAAATTTTACCCTAATCGCGAACGACCTGTCCGGCCTGGGCAGGAGCCTATAGTTTCCCGAATATCTCGAGTGCATTAGAGAATGCAGAGGTTGGCCTGACAACAAGCTCAGGCCAACATGCATTGGGGTGATCAGCTAATTCCGAATGCAGGCGGGGGCTTATTTCAAGCCACCAGGTGCAGAATACGTTCTGAAGTGGCGCTGTAATCGGTCTGGTATTTTTCTTGTTCTGAAGCCAATAACAGGATGGCGTCTTCCAGCGACAATTCTTCGACTTCGTAGAGAGGGATATCTTCTTCGCTCATGATTATTTCCTCCTTACAATTTAGTAATATATATATATTACCTAATGTAAATTGTAAAGAAAAATAAATAAGTTATTGTAATACATTATTATTTGGCTCTTTGACATTGTAGAACAACAGGGTAGTCGTTCTCCGAGCCAGAGTGGAACTACTTTTTGTGTGTCTTAACAGTTAATATATATACAGTTTCATCTAAAATATCAAGAAAAGTCTGTAACTTATTGAATAGTATTTTTATATTTCTGAAAATGCTGTAGAAGGGGATAAAAAAAGCGCCGAGGCCTTTGGCCGGGGCGCTATTGAACAGAGAAATCAGTGTGGGAATAGCTTGCTTTCAGATCTCTTTTTTCCGGACTAAAGCCATATAGCTTCGAATAAACTCGGTTCGTCCCATCTGATTGCCGAAGTAATAACCGGCGATGAACAGGCAGATGCCCAGACAGGCCATGATTACAAAAGTCATTGTTGTTCTCCCGTAAAGCTTTTTTATTACATGCTTATCGGCGTAATATCCGCTCGCTTGAGAAACTGCATTTTGCCCTTTGAATCAGGATCCTAAGCGCTCAGATGTCCTTGCGGCCCCGAGCCGGGTGGCTTGCTGCGGTGGTTTGACGCTGATCGGGGTCATACGTTCCAGTAAGGATTTCGGCTCCTGGCCCAGGCGCTGCTCATAGATCACGGTGTAGGTGAGTACCCGCTTCAGGTAATCCCGTGTTTCCCTGAAGGGCACGGTTTCGATCCAGATATCTGCAGCCACGGCCCCGTTGTCCGGAAGCCAGCGTTTAACGTTGCTCGGGCCCGCGTTGTACGCTGCCGTCGCCAATACCGGATGGCCATGATAGCGGTCCTGGACCTTTTTCAGGTAGCCCACCCCGAGTTGTATGTTGGTATCGATTTTCAGGATATCGTGCTTTCTGGGCTTGCGTACGCGCAGTGAGCGGGCCATATCACGGGCTGTGCGGGGCAGCAATTGCATCAGTCCCAACGCCCCGGCATGAGAGCGGGCATCGGCGGTAAAGGCACTTTCCTGGCGAATAATGGCATAGGCCCAGGCCGGGTTAATTTGCTGTTTGGCGGCCTGGTTCAAAACCTGTTGCTGGTGGGCCAGTGGGAAACGCAACTCCAGATCATCCCAATACTTCGCCTCCGCCAGCGTGGAGATGGCACGGTCATGCCAACCCCAGCTATCAGCCAGTTTGGCGGCTTTCAGTAACTGGGGGTGAGGCATGCGCTGGATGGCATAGTTCCACTCACGACGCGCATCGGCGGCGCGTTTAATAGCATAGAGTTCGCGGGCGCGCTGTATGGCCGGCAGGGCCTCGACGTCAGCCAGCTCCGAGTCCTGGTACACCAGGGGGGCGTGGGCAAACTGGTAACGGTGTCCTGCTCGATCTGCGGCCAGAAAACTGTAATAACTCCTTTCCTCACCATTCAAAAGATAAATGGCACGGGCTTCTTCCAGGTGTCCCCTGGCTTCCATCACCCGTCCGCGCCAGTAACGCCATTGGGGAGTGTGTTGTTGTCCAAGAGTAAGCCGTTCGAGCCATTCCAGGGCTGTATCCCAGTCCTGATCTCGCATGGCGGAATAAAAATGCAGGCCCACCACCTTGTCATCGAGCATATTCAGGTTGAGGCTTCTGAGCCACTGGGAGGCCTCAGCGGAGGACTCTTTGAGTAACGCGAGGGCCAGGCGTCGTTCGATGCGCTCCTGATCATCGATACTAAAGGAATGTTGCCGCCGCAGGGTTTGCCAGATACTGGCGGCCTGGACGGGGTCTTTGCGTGCCATGCGGCGCAGACCATAGACGGTGATCCAGCCCAGTACATCCGGACGTTGCTCGCTGAACTGGTTATTTACTTTCACCAGATAAGCCGGATCACTGCGTACCATGCTCCAGACATTCACCCAGTGGCGTTCTTCTTTCGGTAAATCTTGCGCCAGATGACGGGCCAGCTTCACCTGGCCTCTTTGCATGGCCAGTCGAATGCGCTGCCACAGGAGTTCATTCGTCAAGTGACCGGCTTGCTTCCAGGCCTTGATGGGAGTGTCACAGCGTCGTGGCAGGCTGCGGCCAGTCAACCATAGTCCTTCGATAATGGCGTAGGCCCGTTGTGCTTCACCGACTTTGAGCAGGGCAGTGGCGTAACTGCAGAGCATATCGCGATTCTTGGTGCTGCTGAAGTTGTCCACCAGGAGTTGCCACTGGCCCTGGCGTGCCAGACTCCTCAGCCAGCGACTTTGCAGGCGGACTGCCAAGGGGGAATCCGCGTTCTCTTTTAAAAATGACTTCACCTCCCCGGGCTGGGTTTTACCCAGACGGCGTGTCAGTTCGGCGTATTCAAGGTAGGGATGTAAGGGGTAATCGCGTAACTGGTTTTCCAGACGGCGATAGCGGCTGATTCGGCCCTGCTTTAATGCCCTTTCAGCTTCCTGGAACTGGTATCGCTGGTTAACCAGTTTGCTGGGCTCCTGGTTCTGGCCGAAACTCACAGGGGCAGCCACCAGCCAGATGCCAGTGCCGAGGATAATGCCGGAAATGTAGCCAGATTTATTCATAGTTGTTCTATAGCCACGACCGAATTTGATCGAAGTCTTAAAGAAATGGCTCTAACTTTTTGTTATAGCACAATTTTCTTAAATAAGCATTACGATCAGTATAGCCCTAATATCGGCACTCGAGGGCTAAGATTAACGCTTTTGGTCGGATTTTGTGCGCGGTTTCTACATATCTACATTCATTCAAGTCAGGGATTTGGAGCGTAACTCACAGCTATGCGGCCTTCCCATCGGGATTGTTTTATACTGCGCAACCGATTTATTTGTATCTGCTCGCAACACTGGAGAACAGGCATGTCTGAGAAGTTGAATAAGTACAGTTCCCGTATTACCCAACCCAAGTCGCAGGGTGCCTCGCAGGCCATGTTATATGGCGCGGGATTAAAACATGAGGACATGACCAAGGCAGAAGTGGGTATCTCGAGTGTCTGGTGGGAAGGCAACACCTGTAACATGCATTTGAATGATCTGGCGGCGCAGGTCAAGCAGGGGGTTGAAACTGCGGGTCTGGTCGGACTGCGATTTAATACCATCGGGGTGTCAGACGGAATCTCCATGGGCACTGATGGCATGAGCTATTCGTTGCAGTCGCGTGACATCATTGCCGACTCGATTGAAACCGTAATGGGCGCGCAATGGTATGACGCCAATATCTCGATCCCGGGTTGTGACAAGAACATGCCCGGTGTGTTGATCGCCATGGGACGGGTCAATCGTCCTGCGCTGATGATCTATGGCGGCACAATCAAGCCGGGACACCACAAAGAGCGAACACTGGACGTGGTGTCGGCATTTCAAAGCTATGGAGAATTTATTGCCGGTAAGATCGACGATAAGGAACGGGAACAAATCGTCGAACACTCCTGTCCCGGTGCAGGTGCCTGTGGTGGCATGTATACCGCTAACACCATGGCGTCAGCCATTGAAGCCATGGGAATGAGTTTGCCATACAGTTCCTCTATTCCTGCAGAGGATCCGGGAAAACTGGAAGAATGTCTGCAGGCCGGGCAGGCAATTCGGCACCTGTTGGAACAGGATATCAAACCGCGTGACATCATGACTCGTGAAGCGTTTGAAAACGCCCTGGTGATTGTCATGGCGCTCGGCGGTTCGACCAATGCGGTTTTACATCTGATTGCCATGGCACGGTCAGTCGATGTGTCCTTGACCATCGATGATGTCCAGGCCGTGAGTGATCGCATTCCATTCCTGGCCGATCTCAAGCCATCCGGTAAATACGTGATGGAAGACCTGCACAATGTCGGGGGCACACCGGCGGTAATGAAATATCTGTTGGCCGAAGGTTTGCTCAACGGTGATTGTATGACTGTGACCGGCAAGACCATGGCGGAAAACCTGTCCGAGTTACCGGGTTTGAAGGAAGGTCAGGATGTTTTCATGCCAATGAACAAGCCAATCAAGCAAACGGGTCACATTCAGATCCTCAAAGGCAATCTGGCACCCGGCGGGTCAGTCGCCAAGATTACCGGTAAAGAAGGCCTGCACTTTGTGGGTCCGGCCCGCGTCTATGACTGTGAAGAGGACATGCTGGCCGGCCTGGAAAACAATGAAATCCAGAAAGGCGAGGTGGTCGTAATTCGCTATGAAGGGCCCAAGGGCGGACCGGGTATGCCTGAAATGTTGACCCCGACCTCAGCCATTATGGGCGCCGGCCTGGGCAATGACGTTGCCCTGATTACTGACGGGCGTTTTTCCGGTGGCTCCCACGGTTTCATTATTGGTCATGTGGTTCCGGAAGCACAGGAAGGAGGCCCCATTGGCCTCATTCAGAATGGCGACATGATCACCATAGATGCAGACAGCAAAACGCTTGCTGTGGATTTGAGTGATGCCGAGTTAGAAACTCGACACAAGGCCTGGACTATGCCGTCTTACAAGGCGACTCGAGGAACGCTTTACAAATATATCAAGAATGTTAAATCCGCATCGGAAGGTTGTGTTACCGACGAATAATCCAGAGTGTTTTCCTGGATAATTAAGCCGGTTTATATATACCGGCTTTTTTTATGGTATTAGATACAAAATTCATACCGGAATAAGAAGTTAAAATTTGTGACATGTAACGCTAACGGGGGTGCAATCTGTTAAAATTGGATAGCACATTATGAGAATTAAGTGCGGGGGTAATTGATGTTTTGTAGTCATGAACCAGTACCAGATTCCTGGTACGTCAATGAAAACGGCAAAGTCATAAAGGTGCGCCTGCTGTTGTATAAAAACGGGCGCCTTGATACCGTAATTACAGAGGACATTGATGGATTATCCAGTATCGTTAAACTCGATGTATGGTATGAACTACATTTGAGTCGTTATTGCTATTCACCGAAAAGCCTTGGCCAGTATTAATTTATTTGGCGGTGTTGCTATTTTTAATTAAGGCTTCATTGAAAATTTCCAATCTTATATATTGCTACTATTTTGACAGATAAGGACTTCAATTCATTGCGGGATCGCCTCAAGGCGTTTGCCGAGGAGCGGGATTGGGAGCAGTTTCATAGCCCGAAAAATCTTGCCATGGCCCTGATTGTGGAGGCAGCGGAACTACTGGAACATTTTCAGTGGTTATCCCCTGAGCAAAGTGAGTCATTACCCGAAGATAAACGTCGTGAAGTTGAACTGGAAATGGCGGATATCTTTATTTATTTAATGCGTATGTGTGAACGACTCAACGTGGATCTCCTCCAGGTCGTTGAGGACAAAATTAAAATTAATACCGCGAAATATCCTGCCGACAAAGTGCGCGGCAGTTCAAAGAAGTACTCTGAGTATTAATCAGCTTCGCTGTAAAATTATTTATTTCTTTTTTCAAGTAATTGGTTTAATTCTTCAGCCGGTAAGGGGCGGCTGAAAAAATTACCCTGAAGGTAATGACAGTTACGGGAAGTAAGAAAATCCAGTTGTCTCTGGTTCTCAACCCCTTCTGCAATAACATTTAGTGAGAGACTTTGTGCCATTACAATTATGGCTGAGGCAATGGCGGCATCATCCGGATTGTCGGTGACATCATGGATAAATGACCGATCAATTTTTATGGTGTCTATTGGAAAGCGACGCAAGTAGGTGAGCGACGAGTATCCTGTACCGAAGTCATCAATCGCGAAGCGTACACCCCGGCCACTAAGTGAGTGTAGAGCATTAATCGTTGCACTCGCATTCCGCATTAACATACTTTCAGTCAACTCAAGCTCGAGGAATTCCGGGTTGATTTCCGTTTGGTTGATAATGTCATGCACCGAGGATATAAAGTCAGTATTATTAAACTGGCGGCTGGAGATGTTGATCGACATATGTAAATGAGACCAACCGGCATCATGCCAGACGCGAGATTGACGGCAGGCAGTTTCTAGTACCCAATGACCGACCTTTTCAATCAGGCCGGTTTCTTCCAATAGTGGAATGATATTATTGGGGGTGACCAGGCCAAGTTCCGGATGTTGCCAACGTAATAACGCTTCTACTCCGGATATCCTCTGAGTGCGTGCGTCAATTTGTGGTTGATAGTAGAGAACGAATTCGTCACGCTCCAGTGCATGTCTTAGATGGTTCTCCAGCGTTAAGCGTTCAAAGATTCGTGCGCTCAGGTCATCAGAATAGAATTGATAATTATTTTTACCCAGGTCCTTTGCGCGATACATGGCAACATCAGCATTACGCAGCAAAGTATCGGAATCCTCCCCATCATTGGGGAAAATGCTGATGCCAATGCTGGCAGTGACAAATAATTCCTGCCTGTTAAACTTGAAAGGCGTTGCAAGCGTGTCAAGTAATTTTTGTGCTAGTGAAGATATATGGCTATCAGAATTGATATCATCCAGCAGGATAGCGAATTCATCACCACCAAATCGAGCAATAGTGTCTCCGTCACGAACAGTCTTGGCAAGACGTTGACTCAGTTGTAGTAATAACTGGTCACCCACATTATGTCCTAATGTGTCATTGATAATCTTGAATCTATCTATATCCATAAACATCACCGCCACGAGACGATCATGCCAGCGCGCACGGTTAAGAGACTGTTGCAGCCGGTCAAGAAACAGATTTCTATTAGGGAGATCCGTCAGTGCATCATGGTGCGCCATATGCTGAAGGCGTTCTTGAACCTGTATGCGCTCGGAAATGTCCTTGCCTGTAGCTACATAGTGGGTGATTGCGCCAGATTGATCTTTAATTGGTGTAATGGTTTTTTCTTCGTAATAGAGCGAGCCATCCTTGCGTCGATTGATAAAGATGTTGCTGTAACTTTCACCTGTGGTGATTGTCTCCCACATGTGCCTGTAGAATTCAGACTTATGCAGGCCGGATGACACCAGGCCTGGTGAGTTATTAACGGCTTCTTTATAGGTATAGCCAGTAATTCTTTCAAATGATGGATTAACGTACTCTATTTTACCTTCGATATCTGTAACCATAATGATATCGGCAGTTTGTTCCATTACGCGGGAGAGTTTACCGACTTGCGCCTCTTGTGTTTTTCGTTCGGTAATGTCTCTTACAATAGTCTGCAAATAAGTCTGTGCCCCCAGGGTTATTTTGTTAAGGCTAACTTCAGCGTCAAAAGTTGTGCCATCCAGTTTACAATGTGTCCACTCAAAACGTTGTGGTTGTCCCGCAATGGCGGCATTGATTTTTTCCAGTGCGCTTTCGGTAGAGTCACGGCCGTCTGGTTGTTGCGGTGGGGAAAAAGCCATGGGGGTGTTACCAATGATTTCTTCTCGTTTACAACCAAACATCTCCAGGGTTTTGCTGTTACAGTCGATGAATTGATCTTTTGACATGAGAAAGATTGCGTCGTTCGCATTTTCAAACAACGCACGATACTTTGTTTCATTTTCTTCCAATTCTCTCAGAATATTATTCTGCACGGTTACGTCACGAACGATTATCAAAAATTCATTATCCAGGCCGCTTTCAACAATTCTGGCCTCATAGTTATGTAGCTCTCCGTCAATTTTCAGTTGATAGGTAAAATCAACCTGCTCATGGGTCAACGCTACATTCTCAATGGCCTGTATTGTGCGTTGGGCGATAGGTTCCGGAACGACATTGAAAATGCTTTTGCCAAGAAATTCTTCAGGTTTGAGAAGTAGCGGAATGTTGTTTGCCTGCTTATAATCCAGGTAAACACCATCCCGACTTATTCGAAATATCAAATCGGGTATCGCATTCAGAATTGCCTGACTCTCGGCGAGTGCATCTAAGTCTTTATTGCTATTCATGACGGTATTACTGCGGCCACTTTTCACTTGCGACTTCTGCGATTTGTACTTTTCTTCCATGGGAAAGATAATTAATTCCGTCAGGCGCAGACTTGCTACGCATTTGATTTTTTGCCAATCAGCTCAATGGCATAACCGTCAGGGTCTTCAACAAATGCGATAATAGTTTCGCCGGCGTTCATTGGCCCAGCGTCGCGGATTATTTTTCCACCACGTTCGCGAATCTCCTCACAGGCCTGGTAAACATCGTCCACTTCGAGAGCAATGTGCCCATAGCCGCCGCCCAGATCATAGTGGCCAGTATCCCAGTTATAAGTGAGCTCAATTACACTATTTTCAGACTCTGGACCATAGCCGACAAAGGCAAGAGTAAATTTTCCGTCCGGATAGTCTTTTTGTCGTAATAATTTCATACCCAGTACGGTGGTATAAAACTCAATAGACTGTTCCAGGTTGCCTACACGTAACATGGTATGCAGTAATCGCATATGGTTTTCCTCAGGTCATAATCGGTTAATACTGTATTAATCATTGTGGCAG
>CAJIAB010000025.1_pt1 | contig 10418 bp, 7 predicted proteins | sample 9199081 | NCBI WGS metagenome assembly CAJIAB01 (sample SAMEA7708262, study PRJEB35096) | sediment metagenome | biome: marine neritic benthic zone biome [ENVO:01000025]; feature: sediment [ENVO:00002007]; material: shallow marine sediment [ENVO:03000034] sea grass bed [ENVO_01000059] ... | reverse complement strand
CTTGTTTGGTAAAACAGTGTCGGTAGGTGGTTACCGACGAGAATCTGCTAAGTGATTGATTAAGTGTGATAATTTTAACTTACTGAGTGTTTCGCACGTTACGATAATCGAGTACGTTTAGATGGGTTGGATGGTCTGTGAATGGCCATTTTTAGCTATCGGATATGTTTATGTGAGCAAAGTCACGTTTTCTGGAGGGTTAGCTCTAGGGGCATACCTGACTACCGATACTCATAACTAAGTATTAAATTCGGCTGGTATAGAAATTTGCCAGTTATTATGGGAACTTAGACATATATTTAGGTCGATATATGGAAGAAGTAAAAAAATATTTTGTAGCTCTGGAAGGTGTGCCTGACAGTGAGCGAATAATATTTAAACTCATCTGTTCTGTCTCAGCTCGTACCAAGGGACGATCCAAGCATTACTTGTTGGCCACTGATGATGCTGCAATGATGGCGGATATTCTGATTCGCAATACATCAGCAAGCCAACCTGCTCAAGACAAGAACACTCCGGCGTATCAGATTGAGCTAGTTAGCCAGGCGTCGGGTGCCGTTAATTTAGCCAGGCCGCTTATTGCTACCCGGGTTCTAGCTACCCTTGATGATTTTGTAGATGCACACTCAATTAAGGTTGAGGAAAGCCAGCCAGTGTCACCGGGTAGTGTTTATTCAGATTTCGAATTCGTGGATGACGATAAAATTGAAGATGAGGATGATGTAGACACGGTAAGTCTTGAATTGTCAGAAGAAGAGGCCTCAGAACTTGCGATTGTGCATGATGAAACATTGTCAAATCCCGCAAACAAGGACGATGATTATCTGAAGGATTTTCAGCCATCCCAAGTCACACCTATTACTTTGGCGCGGAGTGAAGTACTTTCGCCTGAGAATGAGCAGTCGGGTTGGGGGGCAGAAATTGAGTCAAGTAAACTTACGAAACAGGAGGGAGAACCACCACGCGCATTGGTAGTTGATGATAGTCCATCAGTGCGTAAGCAACTTGAAATTGAACTCGATTTATTCAATGTAAGTGTTGATTACGCGGCGACAGCTGAAGAAGCAATGGATCTGCTGGATACAGACGCCTACGACGTGGCATTTCTTGATGTGGTGTTGCCTGATAAGGATGGATTTACTATCTGTAGGCATATCAAGGAATTCAGCAAGGATACAACCGTTATTATGTTGACGGGTAAGGCAAAGCAAGCAGACAAGGTAAAAGGCGCTTTAGCCGGTTGTGACGCGTATATGGTGAAACCTGTTGGCAGAATGACATTTCAGTCAACAGTAAGAAATTATCTTTCTTTGGTACAACCTGCTTCGGCAGTTGAAGCCTGAGAAATTTGTGAATACAAGGTGAGTTACACAAGCTAATTCAATGCTACATGTGAAAGGGAGTAGAGGAAAATGGCTATAAACAAGGTACTAGTGGTTGATGATTCACCAGCTGAATTGTCGAATATCAAAGATATTGTAGCAAATACTGGTTGTATCGTGCTGAGTGCTGCTAATGGTCAGGACGCAGTAGAGATCGCCAAAAAGGAAACTCCGGATATTATCTTTATGGACATTATTATGCCGGATATGGATGGTTATGAGGCAACAAGACGCCTGAGCAATGACAGTGCGACAAGAGATATTCCAATCGTGTTTGTGAGTAGTAAAACACAAAAGGCTGATAAGTTGTGGGCACAAATGCAGGGTGGCAAAGGATATGTGACGAAACCATATACAGCTGAAAAAATCATAGAACAAATTAAAGCATTTAACTGAGTTTTAACAGGAAATGATTTAAGAGAAAAATGTACTTGGTAACTAATAATAATATGCCGCCGAATAATGAGGCAAAAGCTTTCGATCCAGATGAAAGCATGCTGACTGCGGATGATATTTTGTATCAGGAGCCTGAAGATGGCGGCCCTAATATCAGGTACGGCTATCGAACAGGTAATACAAGATTTTTGGTGCCGGAGGGAACGGTAAGTGAACTATTACACAGCACTAAAATATATCATTTGCCAAATGCGCCAAATTGGGTAGTTGGCCTGATTAATCTACATGGTAACGTTATACCAGTCATGGATGTTGCAAGTTACGTAGGGGATGAGATAAGCCGCCTACAAAAATCTAACGTACTTGCGATTGGCAGGAACGAGGAAGCCATTGGTTTATTAATCGATGGCTTACCTGAGGCAATCAAGGAAAATGAAGTAATAACTGGAATGAGCGCAGTACCTGAAAAGTTAGAGGGATATGTAAAGAATGGCCTGTATTCTGATGGTTACAACTGGTACGAATTTGAGGTTTATGAACTGTTTCAAAAACTTTCAGGAAAAAACGCCGATATTGATAACCAATGATAATGACAAGACTATGAAATTATCATAGTTCGGTAATAGTAATTAATCTTTACAGCATACGTTCAAGAGGGATACGGCATGTTAAGTAAACTTAAAATTGGTTCTCGTTTGTTGATGCTTATTGCAGTCCAAACGACAGTTCTGGTTGTTATTGGCCTTACATCTATTGTTGGTGCAAATTACGCGGCACAGACAACTGAGTCACTGAATAAGAATGTTATCGAACAGGTAACATTGAACCAGATTAACGAGGCATTGCGAAGCGACCTTCTTGAAATGGTCAACCGAGTGTTGATCGGTAAAACTGACTGGTCTGAAGGAAGGCAGAATCTTTCAGCTGCAAAAAGTTTGTTTATTAATAACTGGGATGAGTATAAAGAGGATAAGAGTGCGCAGGAGCTTAAGGAGATTGAAGCATCTCTGCAAAATGACTACGAAAATGTTCTCGTTGCATTCGGTGATCTCGATGTAATATTTGACAGAAACGATCTAACCGCATTAAATAATTATATTGAATTCAAAATTCCCACCCTGGTAAGCCCATTTCTGCTTGAACTCAATGAGCGTGTTAACGAGAATCAGCTTTTATCTGAGGCACAGTTTGAAAACACTATTGAGACTAACAAGCTATTTTTCACTGGTAGTATTGCAATAATCGTGGCCGGTTTATTTCTTGCTGGTTTATTAGGTTACTTGATCTTGAGGTCGATCACCAAGCCAATTAAGAAAATATCCGATACTGTGGGTAAGGTGTCTGAAGGTGACTACTATGCCAGAACAACTATTAAAGGTCGGGACGAGTTGAGTGAGCTTGGCCAGGCCTTTGATGGACTGTTGGAAGATAAAGTTTCTTCATTGGTGAGAGCTGAGAAAGAGAATGAGCTATTAAACCAGTCCGTAATTTCACTGCTGCAGGCAGTATCAAAATTAAGCCGACGTGATTTAACAATTAAAGTACCGGTAACTGAAGACGTAACAGGTCCGGTAGCTGATGCCTTGAATCAATTATCAACAGAGACTTCCAGAGTACTTCAGGGTGTAAGGAGGATTTCTGAAGAAGTGGCGGAAGCATCAAATACTGTGAAGTCACAAGCAGAAATCGCTATCTCAGTAACCAATGATGAGCATAAGGAAGTTGAGGAGGCAGCACAAGAACTTGCAAAAGCAGCTAGCGCCATGACTGCGATTTCTGAACTGGCGCGAAATTGTAATACTGTTGCAGAGAATGCAATTGAAACAACACATACTGCAATGGTGACGGTGACGAGTACAGTTAGTGGTATTAACAGTATTCGTGAGAATGTCCATGAAACAGAAAAACGTATCAAACGTCTAGGTGAAAGATCGCAGGAAATTAGTCGGGCTGTTAATTTGATTAACAGCATTTCTGAACGTACCCATATTCTGGCACTGAATGCCAGTATGCATGCTGCATCAGCCGGTGAAGCAGGTCGGGGTTTTGCGGTGGTGGCAGATGAAGTACAGCGACTTGCTGAAAATGCGCGTGACGCAACATCACAGATCGCAACGCTCGTGTCAAATATCCAGGTGGAAACTGCAGATACTGTTGGCACAATGAACAAGGTAATCACGCAGGTTGTAGAAGGTAGTAAGTTAGCAGAGGAAGCCGGTATTCAAATGGAAAGAACCAAGGATACTACGGAAGAACTTGTGGAGTCCGTGAGAGAAATTGCCACAAAATCCGTAAATCAGGCGCGTATTACGAATGTATTGAAAGGCCGGGCAGAGCAGATTATGGAAAGTACGCAGAAAACCAGTCTTCAGTTGCAAGAGCAGAATGTGCAATCTGGGCGATTGGTTGAATTTGCAAAAGGCCTGCTGAAAGCCGTGCAAGTATTTAAGTTGCCTATATCTGACACAACTATAGTGCCAGATAACAAAGAAGAAAGTGAGCAAGAGAAGCCTGTTGTTAAAATGGGTGGTGTGGGACAAAAACTGGCTTCATAACGCATATGGCTACCTCAGCTGATAATATTTCCAAAATTGAATCGGAAATTACCGAGCTTGTATCAGATTTGTATGAAGCGCTAAGTTCTAGTCCTTCCGATGAAGAATTAAAGGAAACGCATGCTCTGGATCGATACATCAAGCGAGTGTCACGTATCGGTTTGTGCGCAGGTAGAGAGGACCTGGTAGCACTGCAAGATGTTTGCGTTATTTACAGACAAATACTAAATAATCTGCGTGAATCACAGACAGAATTGTCTGGCCACATACGTGATCGACTCGAGGAGTGGCCAACGCAGGCGATGGGACTTCTGACAGTCCCGGTTAACGACAACCTATACGAAGTTATTGTTGATTTCTTTGAAGATCCTATCTGGCCGCAGGCGCTTACAACTGAAGATAAAGCATTTCTACGGAATGAGATAAAGCCTGAATCATTGCTGAAAGTGGATGGTGATATTTCATCTGAAAGTTCGGCGAGTTTAAATCTTGATGAGTATATCGAAAGTCAAGATGATAAATACGACATCTATTCAGGCGATTACATCACACTTCCATATGACAATATGAGTCTTGAGGCCCTGCAACAAGAGGTCCTTGAGACTATGGCCGATCTACTGGTAGACCTCAGTGCGAATACAGAGGGACAAGTTTCCGCGGAATATGCGGACTCTCTGGATCTCTGCGCCGACAGGATGGAATTGATAGGCGTCACAGTTGCAACAATGGGTTTTATGGGGCTCATGGATGCATGTCAGTATTTTCAATTTGGGTTACGTCAACTGGCAAATTCGAAAGAACCTATGTCAACGACAATCCAGTCTGTCTTGGAGGAATGGCCAAGCGTAGTAATCGCCTATCTAGCTATGCCGGATGACAAGGACAGTATTGATGGCCTTGTGAACTATGTGAATTCAATACCCTGGACTCCGAAGTTACTGGAGGAAGAAACTTCGACACTGTCTGAAATGCTGGTAGAAGAAGGAAAATCCCTGAAACAGGACCTGCAAGCAACAGAAGGCGATCATGTCCCCGAAGTATCAGAAATTCAATATGGACTAGATGGTGAAAGCAGTGTAATCGATGCCGAAAGTGCTGATGAAGATTATGCGCCAACTGAAGTAAATGAAAATATAACTAGTGAAGTTTACAATGATTCTGAAATTGTAACCACGGAGCCGGTGCAAGAAGCTAACAATGAACTGATTGATATCGTACGTAAAGAGATCGAGACGAATATCCCCGGTCTTAAGCAAGCAATAACACAGATTGTAAGTGCGCAAAGTAGTAATGAAAATAAAGCCGATGCTGTAAGTTCGCATAAGTCTCTTATTGATCGTTTGATGCTTGCATCAGATTCGATTGGTCTTGCCGGGTTGACCCGTATTCTCGGCAACATTAATGATAATATTGAAGCCTGGTATACTGAGGGAAGACTACCTACAGATGAACAAAAGTCTTTTTTACTAAACTGGCCGTATTATGTCACCACTTACCTTCAGGATGTAAGACGCCTGGAAAGTTGCAGTGCGCTTGCCATGGCCCTACTAAAGGTTAATCTTCCCGCTGAACTAGATGCGAACTTTGATGAAATTGTAGAGCAGTTGAGTAACCCCGTTCTTGCTGAAGAAGAAGAGATAGAACAACGGGCAACTGAGGCACTTTTAGATGATGTCAGTCTGGAGTTACCGGAAGATGTAAATCAGCAGCTGTTAGAAACCTTATTACATGAATTACCAGGGCAAACGGCAGAATTTACAGCAATTATTACGCGTTTTGTTGCGGGTACTGCAACCATGCATGAGGTTGAGGTAGCGCAGCGTATTGCTCATACCTTGAAAGGCTCTGCAAATACGGTAGGTATCTCAGGTATTGCAACACTTACACATCATATTGAAGATATTCTAACCGCTTTTGTAAAACATGCCCGTTTACCAGGTGCTGCGCTGTCAGATGTGCTGATGAATGCGGCTGATATCCTTGAGGCAATGAGTGAGTCGTTGCTGGGGATTGGGCCAGTTCCGGATCAAGCGTTGAATGTCTTGCAAGAGATCCTCAATTGGGCAAATAGAATTGATAGCCATGGCATAGATGAAATTGATGACGACACAGTAGTAACCCGCCCCGTGGATGATGCTGTTGCGAAGGAATCAAGAGAAGAGGAATTCAAGGCAGACGAAAGCAACATGCAAACGATGTTGCGTGTGCCGGCAGTACTCATGGATGAATTACTTCGTCTGGTTGGTGAGTCAATTATATTAAGTGGTCAATTGCAGGAACAGTTGCATCAGTTAAGTGAGCAAGCTCACCTGGAGCAAGAACAAAATAAACTGTTTCAGCAATTATGCTTTGAGTTAGAGCAGCTCACGGATATCAAGGGCCTGGTCGCCAGAGAAACAAACGGTACATTTGATGATGTATTTGATGCGCTTGAGCTGGATCAGTACAACGAATTACATACAGTAACCCATCGCCTTGTGGAAGCGGCAACGGATGCCCGTGAATTAACCCATGGTATAGAAGATGGATTGAGTGCCCTTGACGGATTTCTACTAACACAAAGCCGATTGCAAAAAGAAACTCAGGAAACTGTTATGCGTACGCGCATGGTTCCTGTGCAGAATATTGTGCCACGCCTGCATCGTACTATCAGGCAGACATGCCGCTTTACCGGCAAGCAGGCAGTGCTCGAAGTTTCCGGCGCCGATACCATGATAGATAGTGACGTCCTGGACGACCTGGTTGATCCGTTAATGCACATCATCCGCAATGCAATTGACCATGGTATTGAAAGTCCTGAAACTCGTACAGAAAAGGGTAAAGAGCCGAAAGGCCATATATTGTTGAATTTCAGCAGGCAAGGCGACCACATTTATGTGGAATGTAAGGACGATGGTATTGGGCTGGATATTGAAACAATCAAGGCAACCGCAATACTGAAAGGTTTAATTACAAAAGATGATGACCCGACGGATGATGAGTTAATCCGCCTGATATGGCTTCCAGGTTTTACTACTAAAGAGCAAACAACACAGATATCAGGTCGCGGTATCGGCATGGATGCTGTACATAACCAGATATCTGCGATGAAAGGTAGTCTGAATATAAAATCGACACATGAAGTTGGCACGACAATAGAGCTACAACTTCCTCTGACGTTGATATCCGTACATGCGTTGTTGATTTCAGCCTATAACCAGAGCCTTGCGATATCAAGTCGTGGTATAGAACAAATTATAACGCCGGGTGATGGCGATTTTCAGCAAAACAATGACGAATCGCAAATCTATATTGATGACCAGGTATATGATGTGGTGGACCTTGAAGCATTAATACAGCTTCCATTTAATAGAGAAAATGCTGAACGCACAGTGCTGTTAGTTCGAGATGAAACCGGTAGGGTGAGTGGAATATCGGTTGATAAAGTGCTTGCTTCCAAGGACCTGGTTGTGAAACAACTTGGAGCGTATGTTCCAGATATTATGGGTGTGGAAGGCGCAACTATTTTGGGTGACGGCAGTGTCGCTCCGGTAATTGATTTACCAAGTCTCTTGCGCGGTACTATGAGTGAAACTGTAAATCCATGGATTGAGCAACTTGAACAAACTGATGTTCAATCCGATGCCCCATGCGCGCTAATTGTCGATGATTCGCTCAGTGCTCGTCGCTCACTTGCGGAGTATGTCAAGGACCTGGGCTATGAAATACTGACTGCAAAAGACGGGATCGAGGCTATTGAAGTTCTCGACTCCAGAATCCCGGATATAATGCTTGTTGATTTAGAGATGCCTCGCATGAATGGTGTTGAGCTGACTGCACATGTGAGGGCGGATGAAAAGACTCGTGAAATTCCAATTATCATGATTACCTCACGGGCTACAGAAAAACATCAGTCAATGGCTAATTCAGCCGGGGTGAATGTCTATTTAACCAAACCCTTCTCTGAAGACACATTGATGGAACATATTCATAATTTGTATCAGATACCCAGGCGTACTGCCTAGTTAAAGCATGTAAGTAGTTTAGATGCGTGGAGAATGAGAATGAAGTTAACTAAATATTCAATCAAGCGTGGCACAGTTGCAGGCATAATTATTTGTATGACATTTGCAGTTAATGCTACGGAGACATATAAATTCGGGCTTATCCCACAGCAGGGTGCAAGTAAATTATCCAAGGTGTGGACGCCATTTTTTCAATACCTCGAAGACAAAACAAATTACAAGTTTCAATTCGCTACGGCACGAAATATTCCCACATATGAGAAGCGTCTTATGGTGGGCAAATATGATTTCGCTTATATGAGTCCATACCATTATGTTCAATATCAGAAAATTGCAGGTTATGACGCGTTTGCGAAGGCAAAGGGTAAAAGGTTAAAAGGTATTCTTGTGGTACAAAAAGATAGTCCCATTAATACTTTAGCGGATCTGAATAACACAGAACTGGCATTCCCATCTAATGCCTTTGCTGCGAACCGTGTACCCAGAGCTATCTTGAACCAATCTGATGTTGGGTATGACTCAAAATATGTCGCGTCCCATGATTCTGTATATCGTAATGTATCGAAAGGTCGCTATCCAGCGGGTGGTGGTGTAATGCGTACTTATAGGAATACTTCACCTGAATATCGGAATAATTTACGCATTTTATGGACCTCTGAAGGATATACCCCACATGCCTTTGCTGCCCATCCCCGTGTACCAAAAAACGTGGTTGAGGATGTACAGCGTGCCATGCTTGAGATGGACAAGGAGCCCAGGGGAAGAGCAATATTGAAAAAACTCCGCCTGAAAGGTATTGAAGCAGGCGAGGACTTTGAATGGGATGATGTAAGGGCGCTTAATATTGGGTCCTGATTAGCGCTGCTCTTAGCGGCTGTGATAGACGACAATATCCATACCGTTGACCTGTAGCATGCCGTCATCGGCCATTTGCTTGAGAACACGCCCGACGGTTTCACGCGTGCAACCGGCAATCCGGCCGATATCCTTGCGTGATATGTGGATCTGGGTGCCGTCGGGGTGTGACAGTGCTCCAGGTTCGTTGCACATATCCAGAATCGTTCTGGCAATCCGGCCGGCAACATCCATATAGGCGAGACGAGTTACTCGTCTATTGGTTTGCAACAATCGTTTGGAGAGTTGCATACCCACGGCTTGCAAGATGTCTGCACGTTGTTCTTTTAATTCCTTTTCAAATAATCTGAATAAGGTCGAATGCCCAATTGCAGCGATTTCACAATTGGTCTTGGCCCGAACCTGGGCGCTAGAGGAAGTGGTGCTGTAAAACAGTCCCAACTCACCAATAAAGTCTCCGGGTTTGAGATAGGCAAGAATTACATCCCGATTTTCGTCATCCGTGATTGTGACTGTGACGCTGCCCTTGAGGATGTAATAGAGCTCGTCACAGTGAACCCCTTCCCGGACGATAATTGTGTTTTTGGAGATCTTACGCTTGTGACAAAACGATAAAAGCCGATCCATGGAAGTTGGATCAACCTCATAGGCCGAGTTATCAATAAAATCATCGTCTGTTATCAGAGGCATTGTAGTCAGTTAAACCTTACTTTTATTAATAGTATGATAATTTGTGACTCATTGTCTAGATGATTGGTGTGATTGATGAATCATAATGGGCCGTTATTTGTAGTCAGCGATGTTTCATGATCAAATTCTATAGCCGTAAGTAACTGTTTTTGTGTGAGTTATTTTGCTGCTGGCGTAATGTATTAAGCTCTGGAATGATAATTTTTCCCCTGGGATAATAATTAAAGGATTTTTTCACTATGCCCAAGAGCACGCTTGATGGATAAAGCTAACCATTAGCGAAGTTTATTACCCTTGGAAATTTTGCTTTTGCGAGTTGATTTGTTTTTCGCACTTTGCCTTTCATTCCATTCGTCCATAGTCACGTTAATGACGTCGCCATAGTAGCAGTTATGGGCGGAATGTTTTCTTAGTAGCTTTTTATTATAGTCACTCAAGTTTATAAAAGTTTTGTAAGAAACGAATGTTGACTCAATACCTTTATGCTTATTGGCATAACGACATAATTGGGAAGCGCGATTAACGACGCCACCTAT
>CAJIAB010000309.1_pt1 | contig 10443 bp, 10 predicted proteins | sample 9199081 | NCBI WGS metagenome assembly CAJIAB01 (sample SAMEA7708262, study PRJEB35096) | sediment metagenome | biome: marine neritic benthic zone biome [ENVO:01000025]; feature: sediment [ENVO:00002007]; material: shallow marine sediment [ENVO:03000034] sea grass bed [ENVO_01000059] ... | reverse complement strand
TTGCGCTGGATCGTGGTTACACCTGATATGCATCGAGTGCATCATTCCGTTGAGGATGATGAGGCCAATAGTAATTTTGGTTTTAATCTTCCCTGGTGGGATCGGTTGTTCGGCACTTACCGCGATCAACCCCGCGCCGGTCATCAGGGCATGACCATCGGCATCCATAAATACCGTGAACCCAAACAAGTGGCCTGGTTACCAGGCATGTTGTATTTGCCATTCAAGGGCAAGATAACCGGTTATGCCATCAATCGCCGTGAATGGAGTGATGTGGATGAAAAATAACATCATGCGCTTACTCCTGTTGGTGATTATTGTGGCAGGGATTGCTCTTGCCTTTATATATCGCGATCAATTTGACGCGGCTGCGCTGGAACTATGGGTTCAGGATGCCGGTCTGGCCGGACCGTTGGTATTTATGGCGATATATGCCATTGCGACAGTATTTTTTCTGCCGGGATCGGTGTTGACCCTGGCGGGGGGAGCATTGTTTGGTCCTGTAATGGGTACCTTTTACAACCTGACAGGCGCCACAGTTGGTGCGGTATTGGCATTCCTGGTGGCCCGCTATCTGGCATCGGATTGGGTGGAACGGAAAACCGGTGGACGACTGAAGCAATTGAAGGAAGGGGTGGAAGGCGAAGGCTGGCGCTTTGTGGCATTTGTGCGTCTGGTGCCGTTGTTTCCTTTTAATTTATTAAATTATGCTCTTGGCCTGACACGGATTCGATTACTCCATTACCTCATTGCGACTTATATTTTCATGTTACCGGGAGCGATTGCCTACACCTACCTGGGTTATGCCGGACGGGAAGCGGTAGCCGGAAGCGAGGGTCTGATTCAGAAAGGTTTGTTAGCACTGGCATTGCTTGCCGTGGTGGCCTTTTTACCGCGCTTGATCGGCCGCATGCGTCGCGGTCCGATGATGGGTGTGGTGCAATTAAAAGAGAAACTGGATCAGCAGCAGGATGTGCTTGTGCTGGATGTACGCACAGCTGAGGATTATGTCGGTGAACAGGGTCATATTGCAGACTCAAAGAATATTCCGGTTGAAGACCTCACCAGTCGTCTGGATGAGATTGCCGATTACGTCGAACGCCCGATTGCCATTGTGTGTCGAGCGGACCGGCGCTCGGCCAAGGCCGCCCGGTTATTAACGGGTGAAGGTTTTGTCGATGTGCATGTGGTTAAAGGTGGCATGACGGACTGGAGCCAGGCGGGTTATGGCATCGAACTATAACAGAGGCTTACATGATGAAGGACCTGCATACGATTATTGCTGAGTCTGCTCTCGTGTTGACATTCTGAACAGACACTACATGATTTATAGTAATGGAGATAGATGGAACCATCAGAATATGATGCCTGGTACTATACCGCTCGTGGCAAATGGATTGCCGGGATAGAGTGGAAATTACTACTCGATTTAATACAACCTGAGCCTGATATGTCCTTGCTCGATGTGGGCTGTGGCACGGGTCATTTCAGTCGCCGTTTTGCAGAAATGGGTTTGAACGTCACGGCGTTGGATCCGAATCAAGCCGCCTTAACCTATGCGGGTCGGCGAGATGGGAGAGTTAATTACCTGCAGTCCGATGTCATGTCCCTACCATTTTCAGGTAATTCGTTTGACTATGTAAGTGCCATCACCAGCCTGTGTTTCGTGGAACCGCCCGAGCAAGCCCTGTATGAGATGTGGCGTGTCACCCGACGTGGCCTATTACTAGGACTCTTGAATCGACATAGTTTGCTCTATTGGCAAAAACGCCACAGCACGAGTTACGCCGGGGCAAGATGGGACCGAATCGATTCAGCAAAGGAGTGGGCAGGAACCTTGACCCCAAAGCCCTGTCGAATTGCCACATCGAACGGTGTTATTATGCCGGGAGGCGGGGTGTTGTCTCGTTTGAATGAGAAGGTGTTGAGCACAAAACTTCCCTTTGGTGCCTTTATCGCCGTGTATATGGAAAAACCACAGTCCGAAGAAAGTTGTTAGAAAACCACCGGAAATAGCGTATGCATGCAACCTTACCCCTTCTTCGCGAAACGGATTTTCCGGTCATTAGAAGAGCCGGCTTAATGACCGTGCAGGTCAACGTCGGTTATCGCTGTAACCTGTCCTGTCTGCACTGTCATGTCAATGCCGGACCCAGGCGTAAAGAAGAAATTAACCGGGAAACGGTAGATGTGATCCTGGATTATTTACGCTATAGCAATGCCAAAATACTGGATATTACCGGTGGCGCCCCTGAGTTGAATGTAAATTTCCGTTATCTCGTCACACAGGCACGCAAACTTGACGTGCATGTAATGGATCGATGTAATTTGACGATCCTGAATGAACCTGGCCAGGAGGATACCGCCCGGTTTCTTGCGGATAATGAAGTGGAAGTCATTGCTTCCTTGCCATGCTATTTGGAAGAAAATGTTGATGGACAACGAGGCAAGGGTGTATTTGACGACAGCATTTCCGGAATAAGGAAACTGAATTCACTTGGCTATGCCCGGGAAAATACCAGGTTGCTGCTGAACCTGGTATACAACCCCACTGGCCCCTATTTACCGCCCCCTCAAAATCAGTTGGAGTCTGATTACAAGCGTGAGCTGGCGAGATATGACGTTAGCTTCAATAACCTGTTTACACTTACCAATATGCCAATTGCGCGTTTTGGGAGTACCCTGGTTTCTAAAAATACATTTGACGACTATATGCAGCTATTAAAACAGGCACATCAGGAAGCGAATCTTGAGAACGTGATGTGCAGAAGCCTGATTAGTATCGACTGGCAAGGTTATGTATACGACTGTGATTTCAACCAGATGCTGGGTATTCCCATGACGATCACAAACAATTCACGACCGCATGTATGTGACCTGATGAAAACTAACCTGGAAGGTAATACGATTGCCATTGCCGATCATTGTTATGGTTGCACAGCCGGGCAGGGAAGCAGCTGTGGTGGTGCACTGGATTGATTGACTTTCAGATATTATTGATCGCAATCAAGTCGTGAAAGAAATGCGTATTTCTATTATTGTTCCTGCGCTCAATGAGGAAGACAGCATTGTATCCAGCCTGGATTGCTTGAAGCAATTTCGTCTGGATGGCCATGAGGTTATCGTCGTGGATGGCGGTAGTGAGGATAAAACCATAGAATTGGCAACATTTAGAGCAGATAAAGTCATCAAATCCATCCCTGGTCGTGCACAACAAATGAATGCCGGTGCCAAACAGTCAAGTGGTGATGTATTGTGGTTTTTACATGCAGATACACTGGTGCCAGATAATGCGTTACATGAAATTCTGGGTGTGTTTGAAAACAAGAAGTACCAGTGGGGACGGTTTGATATCCGTCTTTCAGGCAAGCAGCTATTGTTACGTGTAATCGAAGGGTTAATGAATCTACGTTCACGGATAACGGGTATCGCAACCGGTGACCAGGGGATTTTTGTGCGACGTGAGGTATTTGAGTCCGTTGGTGGTTTTGCACCAATTCCGTTAATGGAGGATCTGGACATCAGTAAGCGCTTGAAAAAACGCTCGCGTCCCTTTTGCCTTACTACAAAATTGGTTACATCAAGCCGCCGCTGGGAGGAAAATGGTATTCTTCGTACTGTCCTGCTGATGTGGCGTTTGCGCCTGGCGTATACGCTCGGAGCCAGGCCGGAAAAACTTGTGAATCACTATCAAGCCAAATGAATAAATGTCTTCTTCATCAAAATTGATAATTTTTGCCAAGGCTCCAATTGCGGGCACGGTAAAAACCCGACTACAACCACAATATTCAGTACAAAATGCTGCCAGCTTGCAGGAATATTTTATTCTTAAAACTGTAGAGATGGCGTCCAAACTGGGTCATATAGACATTGAACTCCAGTGTGCACCCGACAATTTACACCCCGTATTTCAACAATGTCAGCACACATATAACATTACAACAAAACCGCAAGAGGGTAAGGATCTTGGGGAAAGAATGAAAAATGCATTGGCAGAGGCTTTAACCGACTACTCAGAGGTCGTCGTGATTGGAACGGATTGCCCGGATATTAACCCCGAGTATTTGAATAAGGCATTTTCAAAGCTCGAGAATGGTGTCGATGCGGTTATTGGGCCAGCCATGGACGGAGGCTATGTTCTGCTTGGGCTGCGCAGTTTCTCTCCGTCATTATTTAAAAATATACACTGGGGAACTGACCGGGTACTATCCGCAACTCAAGAGAATTTGCGTATATTGAACTGGCGGTGGGACGAACTGGGTATGCTGCGCGATATTGATACAGCTGAAGACCTTGAATACTACCCGGAGATATTACGACAAATCGGATTACGCTGCAGTGCCTGAGAAATATTAAATTTAACAAAAGGTAATATTAATGAAATGGCTGGATAAAATACCTCTTACAACATTACTTATCATTACGCTGTTGCTTGGATTAGCTCCTTTTTCTCCGGAACCGCATTTGTGGGAAAAGCTGAAAATGCTTACCGCAGGTGAGTTGGTTAAGCCCATTGATATTTTTGATCTTTTCCTGCATGGCACTCCGGCCGTGTTGCTAGTATTAAAGCTCATTCGCATGCGTACAGGTGCTACCCTGACCGAAGACCAGGATAGAAATTAGATGCAGGGTGACAACATCCAACTTATTTTTGTCTATAACGCCGATAGCGGATTGTTTAATACCGTTACGGATATTGCGCATAAAATATTTTCGCCCCAGACATACTCCTGTGGTCTTTGCGCATTAACGCATTCGTATTTTTCCATGCGGGATGAATGGAAGTCGTTTATAGAATCTCTCGGTGTTGAGTGTCAATTCATGCATCGTGACGAGTTTTATAATAAATATGACATCAAGGATTATCAATGGCCTGCCGTGTTTATGGAAAAACCGGGGCAACTTGATATTTGTCTGGAATCAGATGCGATTAATAAATGCGAAGGTTTGGACGAACTGAAGACCTTAATTCGGGAAAGCTGCTTACTTAAAGTAGAAAAGTAGTACTCATAAATTGCTGCTTCAGATTCACATAATATGTAGTCTATACTGTATTTGTTGGAAATCATGATGAAAATTGCAGTTGCCAGCCAGGATCAACGTCACATCACCGATCATACGGGACGATGTCGAAAATTCCTGATTTACCATACCGATAACGGGAAGATAATTTCCAAGGAATTATTTGAACTTCCCGAGGAACTGTCATTCCATAAAAGCTCACCCCTGGATCCTCATCCACTGGATGACATTGCAGTACTAATAAACGGCGGCATGGGGCAGGGATTGGCACGTCGCCTGGCGAACAAGGGAATAATGAGTGTGATCACCACGCGAAAGGATCCTGATAGTGCGGTTGCTGATTATCTGAGTGGTCGTTTAACGCATCAACGAACAGGTTTTGGATCTCCGCAACATGAGCACTATGTGTGTCTTGATACTGATAGCAATAGCAAAGATACCAAATAGCACAAAGCAGTTATTACTCGATAGGGTACCAAAACCCACTACATTATATTCAGGCAAGGGCATTGAGTATGCGGTGTAAAACCTCATCAAGTGGCACCTCAATTAATATCAAGGGCGCATATGGTAGAGCCAGAATAATACCCATTAATGCGATAGTCCTTACTTTCATCGGGAAGACATGCATGCCAGTGATCGTTTCAAAAATTGCGTTGTAATCTGCCAGCGCTGAGGGATCAACCGCAGTCAGGATATCCTTACCCTGTTCCATCGGGGCCTCATCCCGGTTCCATTTTTTATCAAAGGCATTGGATAATCGATACCCCAAGGCACCGTATTGCCGACGCCCCAGTCGCTTGGTATTAAAAAGTTGCTTGGTGAATAGTATAAGTGGTGCAACGAGCGCTATAAGCTGGGCAATGACAATCCCGTAAATAATCGGGGTTACTTCTTTCATGCTGCTCCCGTCCACCAGCATTTCGTGGGCCAGCCCGGACGATAATAAAGAGCTGAACGCAACAAAAACGACAACAAAGGCGAATTGGCCATTCGATATAATACCCAGGCCGCCAGTCAGGTCTCCATGCGTCGGTAACAGGGCGAGTCGTGTTCGGGAAACATGATACAGAAAACCAATCCAGATTATGAATCGCCATATCCAACGGTAAAGCACGATTTGTGCGAGTGGCGCGGCGAGCAGGAAATACCACCAGCCTGCGAGTGAAATAGAAAGACTTTTTCCGCTTGATGTCCATAACCAGGTTGAAACCTTCTCTAATTCCGTTTCACCATAACCCGGTCTCGCCAGCAAGGATATTGTGGCCGCAATGACAATAATTATGATATCAGGCCAGATTGAGTCACGCCGGCGTGTCATGTTATCCAGTGCACGGGTAAATTGAGCCCGACTACTTTCAGGCAACAGCCCCGAGGTTTTGAGATGCTGAACTACGGCACCCACCAGGGGATCAACTATCTGGCTTGCCAGTAATAAGATTGGAACCGCTATCAGAAATCTGACATGTGGATTGATATCAGTCAGAAAGGATATTCCTGAGCCTGTTTTGTAGAGACTGCCCTCCAATGCAGTCATAATCAGCAAAGGTAACCAGGTGACCCCAACAAAAATAAGAATGAGTCTTCGCGTATAATACCTGTCTTCTCCGATAACACCGGTTCGTAGCAACAGAGAGTAATAAAGTCCGCCTGTTGATAATCTGAACATGGGTGCTTTAGAAGGGTCATTCATGGCAATTATCAATTGTCACTAATTGGGGCTCTGGTTAGAGATTGGTATTTATAGCGGGTTTAGTTAATTAAAGACCAAGTTTATTATTTGAACAGCCACTTCAGGAACGAACTCCATCTCAGAATCATTCAATACAAGAATATTTTTTCAATAATTGCTCGAAAGTGGTGCCAAAAGTGTACATCACGCGCTGAGAATGTGCATATTTAGAAGGGTGCCTTACTTCAGGCGCCGTAGGGAAGATATAAGTTATTGATTATATTTGGTGTCTGCTAGTTGGCATTGTTCCTGCTAGTAAACAGATGACAGCGTAAGTAGTCTATCGACAATGACTCCTCCTTAGTCGGTATTTGCCCCGCCATTCATGGCGGGGCTTTTCTTTTTATTCGGATCAAAAAAGCCGGGCTATCCCGGCTTTATGTTATTAAATTACCCTTATTTGTTTTAGCGGGTGATCGATAACGGATTAAAACATGCCTTTATTGATCCACATATGTACCAGGATACTGGCGGCATAACCCAGGGCGATGGCAGGGGTCCATTTCAGATGGCTGAAGAAGGTGTATTTCCCTCGCGCCTGGCCCATTAATGCCACACCGGCGGCGGAACCAATGGAAAGCAGGCTGCCACCGACACCGGCCGTGAGGGTTACCAGCAGCCATTGGCCGGTGGACATTTCGGGTTGCATGGTGAGCACGGCGAACATTACCGGAATGTTATCCACGATGGCGGACAGAACGCCCACTGCGACATTGGCGGGGGTGTGGCCCCAGGTGTTGTACATTACATCCGATGCAACCGCCAGATAGCCAATGAAGCCCAGGCCACCGACACACATGACTACGCCATAGAAAAACAACAGGGTGTCCCATTCCGCCCGGGCGATTTTGTTGAAGACATCAAATGGCACCACGTCCCCCATCATTTTGTCGGCCTTGCCTTCATCAAAGGGGGAGGCATTGATTTGCTTGTTATGGGTCTTGCGCAGGTAGTAACCAAACAGTTGCAGGTAGGCCAGACCGGTCAACATGCCCAGCACCGGTGGCAGGTGCAGGAAATTGTGGAAACTTACCGCGGTGGCAATGGTTAGCAGGAACAAGGCTATGATGCGTTTGGCACCGCGACGCATCTGAATGTCTTCGTCCGAAACAGCCGGTTTTTCGTTCGGGATGGCGAAGTGCATGATCGCCGCCGGCACCAGGAAGTTGACCGCGGACGGAATGAACAGGGCAAAGAAAGTCCAGAAATCCACGATACCTTTTTGCCATACCATCAGGGTGGTGATATCACCGAAAGGACTAAAGGCACCACCGGCGTTGGCCGCGACCACAATATTGATACAGGCGATACTCACGAAACGAATATTGTCACCGCCCACGGCCATGACCACGGCACACATCAGCAGGGCAGTGGTGAGGTTGTCCGCTACGGGGGAGATAAAAAACGCCAGAATACCGGTGAGCCAGAATAATTGACGGAAGCCAAAGCCCTTGCGAATTAACCAGGAACGCAAGGCATCGAATACCTGGCGCTCATCCATGGCGTTGATGTAAGTCATCGCTACCAGCAGGAACAGCATCAGTTCCGCGTATTCCAGCAGGTTGTGGCGCGCGGCCGCTTCAGCCGTATGGGTCATGCCGTTGCTGACATACACGGCGGCGATAAGGGCCCAGATGATCCCCGCGGCGAGTATCACCGGTTTGGATTTGCGCAAATGGGTGAATTCTTCGGCCATTACCAGCAAATAAGCCACCACAAAAATGGCAATCGCCCAGTAACCAACGGGATGGTGGGTAAGGTCCAGGGTTTCACCTGTGGCGGTGGTGGCCAGGGTGATGCCCGGCAGCAAGAGGAGCGCGAGGGCAGAGAGCAGTGTCTTCAAGGTTGTATCCCCAATGGTTAAATTAAAAACGGGGCGCTGATGCCCCGTTTGGTATGACTGACGTTTTAACTAGAACACAATGTTAAGCATAGTGATCGACACGATCAGGAACAGGATGGTCATGATACCTCCCGCCTTCATGAAGTCGGGTACACGGTAGCCGCCCGGTCCCATGATCAGGGCATTGACCTGATGGGTCGGAATCAGGAAAGAGTTTGAAGTCGCAATCGCAACGGTCAAGGCATAGACGGCGGGATTCTCCCCGGCACCAATGGCAATGTTAACCGCCAGTGGGACCAGTAACACCGTAGCGCCCACGTTGGACATCACCAGGGTAAAGAAAGTCGCCAGTATGGCAATGGCGGCCTGCAACACCCAACCTGGTACACCACCCAGCAGTTCCAGGGTTTGATCCGCGATCCAGGCGGCGGTGCCGGAGTTCTCAACTGCCGCACCCAACGGAATCAGACTCGCGAGCAGGAATACGGTTTTCCAACTCACGGCCTGATAGGCTTCATCCATACTGAGGACGCCGCTAAGCACCATGCCCATGGCGCCGACCAGCAGGGAAATCGACAGGCGCAGATCCGAAAACAGGATCAGACCGAGGGCAATCGCGAAGAAAAACAAAGCATAGCCCAGCTTGTGTGGACGCAGTTCTTCGTGCGGATATTCGGTGGTGACCACCACGAAGTTGCGGTGGTCCTTGTCCAGGTGGGCGAGAGCTTCCCAGGTGGTGTGCACCACCAGGGTATCACCGGCTTGCAGCGGCATGTCACGTACGCCTTCGCCCTCGCGGAAGGTTTCACCGCCGCGGTGCAGCGCCAGCATGGAAATCCCATAGGTCTTTCGCATCCACACATCATGGGCACTTTTGCCGATCAGGGTTGAACTGGGTGGAATGACCACTTCGGCGATACCCGCCTTGGTGGCGGCCAGTGACTCGGTAAAGGTTTCCAGATCATTGCGCCCGATCAACTGGTATTTGTCGACAAAGGACAGCACGGCGGCGGGCGACCCCATGACTCCGAGTACGCTGTTGGCGCCGATACCGATATCTCGATCAAGACCGCCGGGACCGATGCGCAGGTCATCGGGATCGCGCTGGGCGGCGATCACACGGATCTTGTTGGGACGTTCGAACTCGTTGAGTGTTTTACCCACCAGTTCAGTGCCTGGTGGTACTTCAATTTCATACAGGTCAAAGTCCAGCCCATAAGTGTCCTTGAAGTACTGCATGGTACTGGTGGCTTCAACCCCTTCGGTTTTATTCACGGGGAGCACGAACCGGCCGGCGAGGACGAAATACAGAATACCGCTGAGCACCAGAGCAATACCAATTGGCGTCACGGAGAACAAACCCCAGGTTTCCATCTGCTTATCCGCCGGCAGGGCCTGGTTGGAGGTCAGGATCAGGTCATTCAACAAGATGAGTGGGCTGGACCCGACCATGGTCATGGTGCCACCGAGAATGGCGCAGAAGCCCATCGGCATCAGCAGGCGCGACATGGGTAATCCGGTACGGGCGGATATACGACTGACAACAGGCAGGAACAACGCCGCGGCGCCAACGTTTTGCATGAAACTGGAAATAAAAGCGACAGTACTGGAAATCAGCGGTATGACACGCCTTTCAGTTGTACCACCAATTTTGAGAATGAAACTGGCAACCTGACCCATGATCCCGGTTTTATCCAGACCGACACCGATGATCATGACCGCGATAATGGAAATCACCGCATTACTGGCAAACCCGTCAAACAGGTGGGCGGGATCGACCAGTGGAGCGGAGAGACCCAGGTTCTCACCAAACAGGCCGGTCAGTCCCAGTAAGACCATGATGGTG
>CAJIAB010000455.1_pt1 | contig 10493 bp, 9 predicted proteins | sample 9199081 | NCBI WGS metagenome assembly CAJIAB01 (sample SAMEA7708262, study PRJEB35096) | sediment metagenome | biome: marine neritic benthic zone biome [ENVO:01000025]; feature: sediment [ENVO:00002007]; material: shallow marine sediment [ENVO:03000034] sea grass bed [ENVO_01000059] ... | reverse complement strand
ATCGGCCAGGATATCTTTTTGCGCGTCCCAGATATCGCCCTGTGAGCCAAGCACCGCGATCCCGGCATTTGGATCCGCATAGGAGGCATATTGCCATTCGATTATTTCATACACACCGGCAACCGCGGCGATGCTGAATATAGGGAACAGGAACACAATCCAACGAGTGCGAACCAGGCGTTTAGTCATTAACAGCTCCGCTATGGGATAAGCATAAAAGCCAACCGAAAAATGCGCCAGTCGATCGTAATGATTACGATCAAAACCAAATAAGTCTGTTACCCAGTCAAACGGGACCCGCTCAAACGTATAGTGTCCTCCAATTGTATGTAGAATAATAAACACGGACATCAAGATATAGCTGGTATTGGAGAATCGATGTTGGCGTGCCAGCAATATTAGCGCCCCCACCACGAGCAATACGGGAATATTTTCAGCCCACCACACGGCACGGTCATAGGGTGCAATCGCACAGACAGTAAACACAACGCCATACAATGCCAAAAGTAGCAGCGGAACAGTCCAGGACTGATTGTTATTGTCAGATAATGTCATTAGATACGTTTATCCTGGTTGTAATCAACGTAGGTGAGTGACCTGGATTGCTTATCTCTGCATCGCGTTTATTCTTAAAGCGTTGGTATAAATTAAAACCAATATTCAAGATATCTTTATAGAACATCACTATCACCGCCGCCAACGCACCTGCCAGATGCGCTTCCGGAACAGCGGGCCAGCTCGTATTCGTAAATATCGCTGATGATTGAAAGAGTTCAAGCCCAATCTTGGCCGTAGCCCCAATGACAACAAGCGGGAAGATGTAATTTCTGGACCTTCGCCATCCATCAATCAGGATAACAAACAACAGTGTGTTTAATATCCCCGAGAGCCCGCAATAGAAATCAAGGCCGGGTATAAACCACCACACCCAGGCATTCACTCCACACATCCCGGCTATCAATGCAGTATAAAGCTTCAAATGGCCTAGTGATGTTTCAATCATCCAACCCAGAATTCCAAATGCTATCAGGTTCCAGGCCAGGTGCTCTAAATCAGCATGCACCCAATGACCGATCAAAAGTCGCCAGAGTTCACCCTGCATGATTGCTTGCCGATCAAACACCAGTCCTTCAGCGGCGGGACCGCCAAACATATACATTGCAAACGAGATCAATAGCAATATAAAGGTATGCCATGGCAGCCGTAGGCTGCCATGACTTTCTACATTCCCAATGTCCGGGATCATGCGTGAACCTTTTCCTGATCACGACGACGTATCACGTACCAGATCAACGGTAACAGTAACAACAAGTAACCGATATCCAGTGCCCCGCCACCAAAGCTCGGACGAGACTTCTTATACATCGGTTGTCCCGAATCGACACGACGACTCTGTGCCGGACGCTGCGCACGGGCTTGTTGCGCCGCTTGTTCTTTCATCAGGCGGTCACGATTCAATCGCTTGATACCCCGGGCATCAAACACCTCATCGCGTACTACGACCATGGAGGTGTAATCGGTCACCAGGCCGTACTCCACGCCCAGATCAATCACCGCTTGTTTTATATCCGGCTTTTCACCAAAGTCGTTGATGTCTTCCATCATGCCTTCAATCGCGGCAAACGCCCACAGCCGTTCAACCTCAGGATTCTCCTGTGCCGTCGATGGAAAATTAAAGGTAGTACGATAATTCACGGGTTGACCCGAAATCTTCCCACTCAGACTGACATCGGCTGGCCCATCACCCCAATAGTGCCCGAAGACCACCAGTTGCTGGCCCCGATACAGACTACCAATCTGCTGCGGTTCCAGGTCGGCCGTCTTAACACCCTTAATCTTCAGTTTTACACCATGCAATGCCTCGTGCGTGACTTTGGAGGACATGGTCAAGATCTGACCCACAATGTCATCACTGTTGGAGACACTCACGGCAAAACCGTTCGAGGCTTTGGTCATGGCATCCAGCAAGGGTCGGTTGGCACTGTTACCCATGACCGCGGTAAACAGCCGCACATCCCGTTGCTTGAGCAACTCAATAAACTTGCGTTGCTGGGTTTCTCCCACATTGGCCACACCGTCTGTTACCAGCACAATGGCACTGGTCCGATCAGCATCCAACGCGTTCAACCCCATCTTGACGCCGGAAAACATATTGGTGCCATTGCTGGGTGTTACGGCAGCCACCGCATCGGCATAATGTCGGATATTCTCAGGCGTGGCATTAATGTAACCCGATGTCAGTTCATGGGCGGTGTTATTGAACAACACAATCCGGAATCGATCATCAGCACGCATTTTACTCAAAGCGCGCTTCACGCCATCGGCCAGGGTGGCATACTTGCCTTGCATGGAACCGGAAATGTCCAGCACAAACACCCAATCCTTACCCTGGCTAATCGGTTTCAGATCATCACCGGGTGTGACCACCAGCATGAAGGTACCCCGCTTTGCCGCATCCGGTTTGTGCGCAATCATATCCACTGAACCGGGCAGGCCTTCCTTATGGCGCCAGTACACCACCAGATCCTTATCGAGCGTGTAGACCGGCAAGCCGTTTTGCGTCGTAACGGGGGTTTCCTCGCCTTGTGTCCCTTGTGCGGGAGTGGCATTGCTGATTGGCGCAGTCGGTCGATTACCAATGTGGACGTTCCATTCACCCTTGGCACCCTGAGCCACCTTGGCATTCGGTTCGTTCGGCACCCGCACCGCATCAACGGGATAGGCAGATTTGAGATTAAGCTTGAAACTGAACTGTTCCATCACCTTGTCGTTGGCTGTCCAGAAAGCCAGTTTACGTTCATCCACACCCCCTTCCTCCAGCGGGTATACATAACGGCCAATTCCGGTATCGATATGCGCCGGCTGCAGGTAGACTAACCGGATACGGGTATCCTGTCCGGCTCGCACCGGTGAGACACTTACCTCAAAAGTCTTGTAACTGTCTTTCTCCGTTAAACCCGCATCCCGCCCGGCGGCCTTTTCTTCTTCATACACCTTACGGGCTTCCTGCTTTTCAAGCACTTCGCCGGTTACCGGCTTACCGTCAATCCACAGGGTGAACTCCGCTACCGAGCCTTTTTCGGGCACCGGAAACGAATACCGGGCTTCCAGGTCCCGTGCATGGGGGTTATGGAACACCTGGTCGACTTGCGTAATGGCATAGCCATCCTCGATCGTCACCTGAACCTGGTGTTTCTTGATCGACAAGGCCGGCAAACTGCCATCCGTGGGCGTGAGCAGCCCGGCAGCCTGCGTCACAGGCCCATACAGGCCCCCAACAATCAGCAGCAAGCTGCTAAACCACATCAAAAATGTACGTTTCATGGTCCTCTCCTTTTCTCTATTAATACAATGAGTTAATCACTCTTTGCTTTACTGAACACTGTTCAATTAAGAAGCTTAAAAAATCCCGGTTACGCCACCAGGTCCATAATTTCTCAATTATTAAACATTGTTCAATTAAGTTATAGCGTATAATTGAACAATGTTCAATATATGCTATGATCTTTTTACCTGAAATGAAAAAATCTTATGGAGAACAAAACGTTGGCAAGACGCAGTGACCATACCCGGGAAGAAATCCACCTGATGGCCCTGGAAGCAGCCGAGGCTATTGCCAGCCAGGAAGGCCTTTCAGGCCTGTCGGCCCGCAAAGTCGCGGCTAAGATCGGCTACACGGTTGGAACCTTGTACCTGGTGTTTAGAAACCTGGATGACCTCATTCTCCAGGTCAACGATCGCACCCTCGCTCAGCTCTACCAGCAAATGGAACAGGTGTCGGCTAAGAACAAAACGCCTGAAGACTGTATCCTGGCACTGTCTCACGCCTATATCGAATATGCCTCAAACAATACCGCCCGCTGGGGCATGATTTACGAGCATGTGTTGGAAGATGATTTCGTCCTGCCTGAACCCTTTCAGCAGCAAGTCCAACAAATGTTTGCCCTGGTTGAAAATGCCTTAAGGCCATTGGTGAAAAACAAATCAGACAGGGACATCGCCCAGGCAGCCCGCGCATTGTGGAGCGGTATTCATGGTATATGCCTTCTGGCCTTGACGCGCAAACTGAATATTGCCGGTATTGACTCCGTACAAGACCTGGCCGACACGCTGACCATTAACTTTGTGAATGGTTTCCGAGATTAAATGAGAAAGAATATTCGAGCTCAGAGTATAATTAATCCTCATGAGGAATAATCCTACCACTTATTATCTCGATATTATTAATCGCCCCTGGATGCATCACACATGACCAGAACGACACGATTACCCTTCGTACTCTTCAGTGCCCTGCTCCTCCTGTTTATCATACCAGGCAACAATGCCCTATCCGCTGACCAGCAAGTCATCACCGTCGATGGCCGTGAGGTATTACTCAAGGAAGATGGGACCTGGGCATTTCGTTCTTCCGATCGCTTTGCCAACACAAAAGATGGACGCCGTGTACAGTTAAAAGAAGATGGCACGTGGCAATATGTGGGCAATGCACCAATGGCTTCTGTGGAACAAGTAAAGACCACTCTTCTGGATATCAAACTTCAGAAAGTTGTTATCGAAAAACATGAAAAGAAGGTTCATAAAAACGTACGTGTAACCACCCAGACGGTTTTTTATGTGAATCTTGATTTGTCCCCCCTGGCAAAAAAAGATATCAGTATCAGAAAAAATGATATCTCCCATATCGAGGTAACAGATAACAATGGCAAGAGTTATCCTGTGATATCAATTCAACCCAATCCGGCAACAATAAAACCCAACTCGAAGATAACCATAGTTGTACGTGCTGATGGCGCCCCCTTATGGCGGGATAGTGTCAAATCGATGTCAGTGATATTCAAACCCGAAATATTTGGTACACAGGATGCGATCATATTAAGCCAATGGAAAAGCAATTTTGATAAAAAGAGTGTAGATGGTTTTGAAAAGCGCAGATAATAACTAAAAAGAAGTTATCTTTACTGATAAACTTAACCCATCCTCATTAGTCACTCACTCCTGATTGTCTATTTTTGAATCAGGTTCCTCCAGCGGCAGATCAAATAACGTCTCAATCCTGGTGTAATTACCGGCCATGCGACCCAGTGGATCCAGTCCCTGTGTATCAATACGCCCATTACTGTATAACGCATCATCGACATGGAAACGTTGCATGCGACCAATCACCAGGTAGTCAGTACCCAGGCGCAACATATGTTCGACCGTGCATTCCATACTGATCCTGGCCTCGGCGACACGCGGTGTGTTGATAACCTCACAGGGCGCCGGGGTCACCCCTGCTCGCTCAAATTCATCGATCTCAGGTGGATAGTTAATCGCGGTTTCGTGCATGGCGTTGCCCAATGCCACCGATACGATATTAATGACGAATTCCTGGCTTTCACGCAGGTTAGTCAAGGTGTCTTTAGGGTAGTCCTCGCCTCCGGTACGAGGGCCGATAGAGATCGCCAGCATTGGTGGTTCACGCGAGACCGCATTAAAAAAACTATATGGCGCCAGGTTAAGCACACCGTCTCGACTTCGTGATGACACCCAGGCGATAGGACGCGGTACCACAGCCCCAATAAGTAGTTTATAGATAGAATGTGAATCAAGGTCAGAAGGATCAATAATCATATTTAATCGCGTATAAATGGAAATATTATTAAGTTCAACACTTTGTTTGAATAAACTGAGCTCAAACCCCGGTAATTTATCAAATCGAATAATCCTATAACAACGGTTTAATGGGCATGAACTGCCAGAACCGGACTTTCACGCGTTTTCCAAATGTCGCATGTCTGTCAGGATTCTCAGAGGCTTTCCAGCTGTTCTCCGGTTGCATGTCAATGGCGATTCGTTCCTGTACGAATTTTGCAAGGGATTCATTATCTACAATAATGCCAACTTCTGTATTCAGGTTTTGTGAGCGTGGGTCAAGATTATACGTCCCTATATAAACAATCCTGGAATCAATAACCATGGTCTTGGCGTGAATGGCAAATACAGGTTGCTTGTCTTTTAGTTCCGGGTAGCGCTCCAGCAGTTGTCGTTGTATTTTGGGATAGGGTTGATATTCATAAATATGCAGCCCCATATCGATGAGTTGTTGCCTTTGATTCCTGTATCCACTGAAAGCCTGTAAATTATCCGTTGAGGCAAGCGAATTGGTACTGATATTGATTACCACACCTCGATCCACCGCTTCCTTAAATAGCGCAAGCGCTTCGGCGGACATGACCAGGTACGGTGACTGAATAACGATCAGCTCTTTGGCTTGCTTAATAAGCTCTGCCAGAGCGCTAGTCGTAAGACCGCCGCCATCAAGGCTTAATATGTTGTCGTTTTTCCCAGGGTTATCATTGACAAATTGCGCATCTGTCCAAACAATATTGTCAGCCAATTTCTTGAATGCAAGCGGCATCTCCGTGATTGCCCGCCTGATTTCCGGCTCATAATTCTCTGCTGATTGAGCGTATGCATGCAAATTACGGTAAACCGTCACAACCTCATCATCATTGACCGATACATTTTTTTTGAATAATCCAATCCCATCAAAACGTTGCTCCACGGGCACACTTAAGTCACTTGTCCAGAACTGATTGAAGCTTTGTTGTATATCCATAACGACTTTGCCTAATACCAGGGCATCGCGATCCCGAAAATTGTATTTGTGATCGAAATCAAAGTATTCGTCCGCCATGTTGCGTCCACCGGTGATGGCCACTTCACCATCGACGATAAAGGTCTTATCGTGCATGCGCTGGTTTATACCACGAAAATCAGTAGTCACATTCACAACACGTGTATGGAAAGGTGTACCGACAGAGTGCTGCGGATTGTAGATCCGGATCTCAATATTAGGGTGTAAGGCCAGTGCCAGTAAACTTTTATCGGGTGCGTCAATCAACAAGTCATCAACAATAACGCGAACCTTTACACCACGCTCGGCCGCTCGTAGCAACGCCTCTGTCGCCAGGATACCAATATTGTCGGTACTCCAGATAAAGTACTGTACTTCGATGGATTTTTGCGCATGATCAGCCAACCAGGCTCGCGCGAACAGCGCCTCCTCGCCTTTGTCCAGCACCAGCACACCGGTTGTACCTTCGTGCCTGTCTATCTGTTGCTTGATAAACGCCATGCCGGTGAGTTCGGCAGGCCATACCACCGGAGCTTGCACAAGCATAATTATGGCGCATGTACTGGCGAACAAAAGCTTTTGAAAGAAATATGATAATTTCATCAAGACAGAATGATCAAAGTTATCCTCAATACCTGATTACTAACGACGAGTATTGAATCCTGTTATGTCATAAAGAAAACAATAGGCAAATGCGCCAGAGAGCACAGCAGTCGCCCCCAGGACACCTAATATGATATTAGAAATCGTATCCGTATCAATTATACTAGTCAGCGGCCCAATTAATAATAGCAATGTACCAATAACTATTCGCACACTGCGATCCAAATGACTCATGTTACGACTGAATTTGATCATTTGTTAATCTCCACGCTACAACCGGTAATTTTAGCTTGCACCTATGACTGTATCATTCACACTTACCTGGTCTTCTGAGTAGAGCTGTATACCTCCACCTTTCGTTTTTATAGTGTACATGGCCATGTCCGCATGACGCATTAATGAGAACGGATCCTTGGCATGCTCCGGGTACATGGCAATGCCAATACTTACACCAATACTTACCTCACCTTCTCTTAAAATGTAAGGATTCAATATTACACTCTGAATACGCTCACACATATGCAGGCACGACTGCGTATCAACATCATTTAATAGCAAGACGAACTCATCACCGCCAATACGCGAAAAGGTATCGGAAGTACGTAATATTTCTCGAACACGACCCGCAACCTGACATAATAACTCATCCCCCTGGTCGTGACCGAGCGTATCATTAACTGTTTTAAATTTGTTCAGGTCAATAACGGCAAGTCCAATAGTACATTGATTGCGCTGACAGGCTTGAATTAATTTGTGCAAACGATCACTTAAGAGAACGCGATTTGGCAGGCCTGTTAAACTGTCATATAAAGCCATACGCTCAAGTTCTTTATTTTGCGATATTAGCTTGTCAGTAAGGTATCGAATAATTAATCCCACCCATACCATAAGCCAAACGTAAAATATTGCTGGTATAAGTAGACGTTTTACATAAACACCAACCAGACTAATCGGGGAACTTTCCGTAAATTTATGGATTAGTACGATATATTGATTGCTGCCCGCTATTGGTAACTTAACCCAGGTGTAAATCCTTTCTTCGACTTCCAGATAACCGCCACGCTCATTTATACGCGACTGCTCCAGATTATTCGCATCAAATGGAAATCTGGTACGTGTATTCTCATTAGAGTGGTGAATGACTGTATTGTTTTCCAGAATAATGACCTGATAGTCGGCAGCAGGGTGATTGCTTAAAGTCTGTACCAATTCACCTTTCTGATCATTGCCGGCAAGGCTGGCCGTGGCGAACCTGTAGAGGTTGTCCACTTCATGAATCAATTCAAGATCTTTAGAAGTGTTATACACAGCCAGAAATATCAACAAAACCCCAATAATTGAGGTGGCAACGAGAAAAGTGATTAGTCGATATTTTTGCGGAATACGCTGCTTGAGATGCTGAATAATAGATATGGATTTCTTCATTTCGTTAACTAACAGAAAAGCATTGTTTGAATAATAATAACAGTATTTCCAGGCGATTTCTGTCCGTAAAGGAACACTAATTTTGCGTACTCTGGACCAGAGCAAGCCTTGATCTCTAGAATCAATGCAATTATATACTCTGACCCGATTTTGCCCTCTAATTTCTGTTAAATTCTCTTACTTGTTATCCTTGATCTGTCCATATAGGTTGTTGGCAAAGTTGGCATATTTGGACCCGGAAGCGTCATTCTTTACCAGTTTGAAGTATTTTGCCGCCTTCTCGTACTCCTTCCGCTTGTAATGGTAATTACCAAGGAAATAGCTTGCCGCACTTTTGTGATAGAAATCATCTGCATCCAGCAATCGCTGCCAATGCAGGTTGGCATCATTAATGCGTCCGGCTCGATAGAGCGCCCATGCATAGTGAAAATCGAGCTTCTCATGTTCATCGCGGTTACGAGCCAGATTATTTTTCTCAATACGTTTGTAAAGCGGGATCGCCTTCGGGTAATTCTGGTAGTAAGTATATATGTCCGCCAGATCAAATGTTGGCCCGAACCTGCCGGGGAATTGTTTCGACCCCCAATCGACATTGATGATGGTGAAGTGCGTATCCACTTCGTGACCCACACTGCTCTCGTATAGCTTGTAACCGTACTTCCCCGAGACTGGTAACAGACTTTGCGCCATCTCCGTATAGGGCTTTGTCTCTTCGTTACCCTGGTTCTTTTTGATGAATGCCTTAACCTCTTTCTCCCAACCCGGTATACCGCGCAGGCGCTGATAAAGTGCACTATACAACAGGTAGGTGTCATCCTTCTTCATTTCCGAAACCTGCTTCTGGTACTGTACGGATTTGTCGTAGTTTCCGACCACGGCATTGATCAGCACCAGATTTGCAAGCGTCAGCTCGTCCTGTTGGCTCATATTCGCCGCTTGAGTAAAATACTTCAGCGCAGTGTCGAGATCACCTCGTTGGAAATACATCGCCGCTATGTCGTTAATGATATTCCCGTCGCGCGGGTACAGTTTTGCGATCGCGTGATAAACGGAGATGCCGTCCTCAAATGAATATTCATTGACGATGATACGGGCATAATCGCCCATGTTGTACTGCAGGCCTTGCTTGTTACCGCTGTGTTTCTTGAGCTCGGGGAATCGGCTAACAAGCTCATCTTTTAACCCAGCGTTGGCATAGACCCAGCAGAGTCCCAATTGGATATCCATCCGCTCCGGAGACTGTGAAAGTGCGCGTTTGAAATACACGGAGATTTCTTCTGCAACCTCAGGTGCAACCAGCGATGAGCCCTCACCCAGGAATCCCATACTACGATCATAAATTGACTCTTCGTCATTACCGTACATTTGGATCCTGCCGGTATTAGAGCCCCGGAAGTACAGAATGTTACCCTTGTACATAAGGGCATTCACATTGTTCGGCTCGTTCTTAAGCACCCCGTCAATCTTTGTCTCGGCCTCGTCAAACCTGCTTTGCTTAATCGCGTCTATCACAGCGGAAAAATCGGTCGTCTCGGCAAAACAGGGATTTCCTGTGGCAAGTACCACCAGCAACGCTATACCGCCAATAGATTTACCAAGAATATTGTGATATCGATTCATGAAAATGTGCCCCAGATAGAAATTCCTACATTAATTATTAGTACCGCAAACATATCAGCCTGTGAAACAAGAGTATATTGACTCTGACTCCATCGGGTATTGCTGGATAGTGATTCCGCACAACACAACTGTTCAGAATTTAATCAATCCCGCTCTCCTGATAGTGTGGATTTCCTTCTTAAAGTATATTGTTTTTAGTCATGAAATGGGTTGTTAAGCCTATTAT
>CAJIAB010000313.1_pt1 | contig 10500 bp, 8 predicted proteins | sample 9199081 | NCBI WGS metagenome assembly CAJIAB01 (sample SAMEA7708262, study PRJEB35096) | sediment metagenome | biome: marine neritic benthic zone biome [ENVO:01000025]; feature: sediment [ENVO:00002007]; material: shallow marine sediment [ENVO:03000034] sea grass bed [ENVO_01000059] ... | reverse complement strand
GGCAATAATACGGCAAACTCTTCTCCTCCATAACGGGCGACCATATCATGCTGCCGAAATACCGTTAGAATGTCATTCGCATAAGTGCGCAACACCGTATCGCCACCAGCATGGCCGAAATGATCATTAATTGTTTTGAAATTATCCAGATCAAGCATCACCAGTACCATGCGAAAACCGTAACGCTTGGTGCGACCTACCTCGTCTTCCAGCCGGCGCATGAAAGCGCGCCGGTTTGGCAACTCAGTCAACTCATCGGTCATGCTTAACATTCTGACGCGCGCCAATTCATCACTGAGCTTGCGACTATCAGTCTCGATCATTCGCAAATAACTCTTCGTTTCACCCAGCTTGTCAACCAAGGTATGGTGTGTCTGTGACAATGAAGCAACATCTTCCAACAGACACTTACGTAGCACCTGAATATCCTGCATATTTTCTGCTTCCTGCAGGCCGTTACTGACACTATCCAGCATACTGCCGAACTGCCTGTTTTCCTCAATCGTTTCCTGAATCCGCTGCGCCAGAATTTGTTGAACTTTTTCAGCATTCTGCTGCTGGGTATTCAAATAGCGACGATAGGTGGACGCAAGTTTCCGTTCCATGTCCGGGTCATCCGGCGGGAGTGATTCATCGGCCGACGCTTCTACTACCGTATGTTGCTCAGAATTCACATTCGGCTTTTGAGCTACTGTTGTTTCTTGCGGGTCAATAGCTGGTTTGCTGTCGACTGCATAGTAGGCCAATAATGGCTGAATCGCTTTTTGCAGCACGCCATAATCATAGTGTTGCAACCGCTCACTGTGCATGGTGTACATATCAATATAACGGCGCAGAGACTTGAGTTCAGTGAGCGCCAGGGGATTCTGTAATTGTTTTTGAATCAGTCTAGTTTGTACGTATAATGCTGTATCCTGCTTCAAATGCTGTGAATAAGCATCAAGTAAACTGGATAACCAATAGCGGAACACCTGTTCACGTTCAGCTTGGTCCTGTTCCGAGTCTTTCAGGATACGTTCTATCTGTTGATAGACAATTGCACCGGCACGGCTGGCTTTTAGTTCATCGAGGATCAAGAGGATCCGCCGGGTAGTGGCAGAAATTGCCGGGTCAGCCGCCTGGTCCTCAGCCGTAGGCTGAAGCTCTGTCGACTCATCTGAATCAGGAACATCCACCACTCGCTCCTCCCCCACGAGCAAGATTCACTACTAATCCTCGCTTCTGCTTAGCGAACATTTATTATTGCGTTTCAGGAATAGTAACTCCCAACTTCCTCATTATATGTACTCAAGGCCGCGAACATCCGGTTCGGGTTGAAAATGAGGAACCCCAGTACTACAAGTTCATTGTCCAGGGAAAATAATTACTCTAGATCGTATCTCTGCTGATGAGGGTAACCAGCAACTACCCCCTGGAAACTCTTTGAAACTATCGCATCCGGCTGTCACTGGCAAGCAATTTTTATTTTTGATTAAGACAATGTCAAGATGCAATCCTTGTCAGTAATGATTAACAACAACTTAAGGTGCTTTACTAGAAATTTGATTAATTGCTATTTTTATCTGCAATACGATTGACAAAACTGATACCCCCTCATCAGGGCAATTGACTACTATCTAATGTCAAGATATGACAGACATGAATGCTATGATGTTGCCAAAGTTAATTAATATTACAAAATTCTGATATTGGTATTACGATGAGAAACGCACAACGCTATTTGCTGACTGGCATCTTGTCGGTCATCCCTCTGTGGATTACCTGGTTGGTTTTCAAGTTCTTTTTCGTTCAGCTCTCCAGCCTGGGCCTTCCCTGGGCAATGGCCGTTTCCAAAACCCTTCAACAGCATAGCCCGATTATTGCAGAATGGATGGTGGCGCCCTGGTTCCAGTCAATTCTCGCCATTTTGCTAACCTTGCTTGCCCTGTACCTGCTCGGCTGGGTGGCTTCAAAGGTGATTGGCGAACGCATCCTCAGCCTGATTGACAAACTCATGCACCATATCCCGGTAGTCCAGACAGTTTATGGTGCAGTGAGTAAACTGATTGGGGTATTAAAAAGTAAACCGGAGAATATTCAGCGCGTTGTTCTTATTGCGTTTCCCCATCCGGGAATGCGCACTGTCGGATTCGTCACCAAGGTGATGGATGACGCTAACACAGGCCGACAATTGGCGGCTGTCTATGTGCCAACCACGCCCAACCCCACCTCCGGGTATATGGAAATCGTCCCACTGGAGGATTTGATTTCCACCGACTGGAGTATGGACGAGGCAATGACCTTTATTCTCTCGGCCGGGGCGGTCGCACCGGATCGAATCAGCTACAGTCAGTCGACTGTTGTCCCAGAGTGATGTTTATTGAGGTACAAAGAAGCAATTCAATTTGTTGTGAGACATTCTCAATCAACATAAGGACCATACTGTCGAATGGGCTCATGATGGGGTAACCCCACGCACAGCATTAATCGGGCACTCACTTCACTGCTCAGGGTCAGGTCGTCGAGGTTGCAAAAATAGGCAGCCTGTTGCTGCTTAACGATATGGCCCTCACACTGGACTTCACCTTCAACAACATAGATCAGTCCTTGCTCATCAGTTGAAAAAGAGGCCTGATATAACCCTGCCGAATGCAATGTGATGTCCTCGTAGCGTACTTGCGTGTGTATTGTCAGCGGCGAACCTTCTCCAACAATGATTCGCCTTGTTCCCCCATCAATCGTTTGCTCGGGTATTTGTCCTGCGGCAACCGCCTGGTAATCCGGCGGAATCATTTTTAATGCCCTGGGCAAGTTTATCCATAGCTGGATACCGCTGCTTGTCCCGTCTGGCATTTCAGAATGTTCTATTCCCGCACCGGCGGTGAATCGCTGTGCACCACCGGCGGTCACGGTGGAATCATTCCCAAGGTTATCCTTATGTTGCATGCCACCTTCAAACAAATAGGTAATGGCCTCGAAGCCACGATGCGGATGGGTCGGAAAACCGGTCCCTGCCTCGAGAAAAAAATGATCGAACAGGACAAAAGGATCATAATTCATCCGGCCACTGCGCAAGGGAAATAATCGCACGACTTCTGCGCCATCGCCTTCAACCGTCAATTGACCGGACTGGACCTCAATCCGGGATTCTGTTTTTAACACCCTGTTCATTACAATTCTCCTCGATTATGTGCCGAATCGAGATCCAGCTCCGGCCCTTTGGGCACAATTCGCGTTGGATTAATGTCAGTGTGACTGTAATAATAATGTTGCTTTATATGGGAGAAGTTAACTGTCTCGGCAATTCCGGGTATTTGATACAACTCACGTAAATAGTTCGAAAGATTTGGATAGTCGGCAATACGACGCAGATTACACTTGAAGTGACCCACGTACACCGCATCGAACCGGATAAGCGTAACAAACAACCGCCAGTCCGCTTCAGTAATCTGCTGACCAACCAGATAGCGTTGTGTTGCAAGGCGAGCATCGATCTCATCGAGTGCGGCAAACAAGGCATCAAACGCATCTTCATAAGCCTGTTGAGTACGGGCAAAGCCAACCCGATAGACACCATTATTGATGGTGTCGTAAACGAGGTCATTGATGGCATCGATATCCGTCCGCAGTGGTTCAGGATACAGATCCAATGTGGCATCACCCCAGTTATCAAACACCTGATTGAACATACGAATAATTTCCGAGGACTCATTGTTGACGATGGTGTGCCGTTGTTTATCCCACAGAACGGGGACCGTCACAATCCCGCTGTACTCGGGCTGAGCAAGCGCATAGGCTTCATGCAAATATTTAAAACGGTAGAGTGTGTCGCCTGTTGCACCGGGATAATCAGAAAAATCCCATCCCTTAGGGCCCATGTTCGGATGGACTACGCTAACACTAATGAGGTCTTCCAGTTTTTTTAACTTGCGAAAGATCAGAGTTCGGTGCGCCCAGGGACAAGCATAGGAGACATATAAATGATAACGCCCCGGCTCGGCGGCAAAGCCACCTTCACCTGACAGTCCGGGCTGACCATTCGGCGTGATCCAATTACGAAACTGTGAATCCTGGCGTATGAATTCGCCAGATTCCGTTTCGGCCTCATACCAGTTATCCTGTAACTTGCCTTTGATCATTAGACTCATCGCCTTGCTCCGGACTTGATATCAACAGGGCAGCGCGGGTATTTCACCCGCACCGGTTTTTAAGATTACGCTTTGGCACGCTGATCGAGACTGAAGGCACCCGCTCCGTTGGCAGCCAGCACCAGTAATCCACCCGCCAGAGCCCAGTTCTTCATGAACAGGATCATTTGAATCTCATCCGCCAGATTGCTGTGGAATATCACTGCCGCCACAATGCTGAACAGGGCCAGAGCATAGGCTGCCCAGCGTGTTTGCCAGCCGACTATGAGCGCCACTGCACCCCCGATTTCCAGCAGAATCACCAATGGCAGAAGCATGCCGGGCACACCCATGGCTTCCATGTAGCCCTGAGTCCCACTATAGCCGGTGATTTTGTTAAGGCCGGCCAGTAAAAATATATGCGCCAGCAGAATTCGGCCTGCAAGATTTGCGTATTTATCCATGAGTCTGTCCTCGATATGTTTTAGGTGGTGTAAGTATTAACCCAGTTTTTATGATAAAAAAGCATAAATATCTGCTATTACCTATCTATATTTTTGATATATTTGAGGTCATGAGTCATCCACGCGTCAGCCTTGAACAATGGCGATCGCTGCAAGCGGTGGTCGAACAGGGCGGATTTGCCCAGGCAGCCGCACACCTGCATCGCAGCCAGTCCGCTGTGAGTTATGCCATACAGCGCCTGCAGAACAATCTCGGGCTCTCTGTCCTGCGTATTGAAGGACGACGGGCGGTGCTGACCGAGGCCGGTGAAGCAGTGTTGCGGCGTGCTCGTCAGTTACTGCGTGATGCCGAGGCCCTGGAAACATTGGCACAGGAGTTGAACGCAGGCTGGGAAGCGGAAATTCGTCTGGTGGTGGATGCGGCCTTTCCTACCGAGGTTCTGATGGAGGCCCTGCAGGCCTTTGCACCCCACGACCGGGGTACCCGCGTGTTGATGCAGGAGGTGGTCCTGTCCGGTGCCATGGATGCATTGCGAGAAGGTGTGGCCGACCTGGTCGTTAGTGCCGGGATCCCGGAAACCGTGCTGGCCGATGAGCTCATAGAAATTGAATTTGTCGCCGTTGCCCATCCTGACCATCCGCTGCATAAACAAAACAAGTTGCTGGAGTTCAGCGACCTGCGGCGCGAAATGCAGATCGTAATCCGTGACTCGGGGCAATATCAGGTAGCGGATCATGGCTGGCTTGAATCGGAACACCGCTGGACGGTATCGAGTATTGAACGTGCGCTGTCCACGGTGTCTCACGGTCTGGGTTTTGCCTGGTTACCACGCCATCGAGTTCAGGCTCAGCTCGAGTCCGCTCAACTCAAAGCCTTGCCCCTGTCACAAGGGCAAACCTATTCGACCCACCTGTATCTTAGTTACGCCCATCCAGAACACCTGGGACCCGCTGCCCGCTTGTTAACAAAACACCTCCGGAATGCCGTGGCCGAGTTTCAATCCCGCGTTGATTCGACACAGTAATCATTTGATACCCAAAGTCCCACCAGATTAGTTTTTTCTCTGCGTGCTCAAATAGCGTTTATAAATTGATCCTAAGGGTAGCAATCGGCACAATGCCGCATCCAAGCCGTCGTCAGAAAACTTTCGCGGCCAAGATTTTTATATAAACCACAGAGGTATTCTTCAATGAAATTGATTTTGTTAGGTGCACCGGGTGCCGGTAAAGGTACCGTGGCCAAGATGCTCACCGAGCTCGATGGCTCGGTTCAAATCTCCACGGGCGACATTCTGCGTGGAGCGGTCCAGGCGGGTACCGAACTCGGTAAACAGGCCGAGGCCTTTATGAAAGCCGGTGACCTGGTTCCTGATGAATTAATCATGGGTATCATGGAAAGCCGCCTGCAGGAACCCGATTGTGATAAAGGCTTTCTGTTAGATGGCTTCCCACGCACCATTCCGCAGGCCGACGCTCTGAAAAAACTACTAGCCAAACTGAATATTGAACTGGACATGGCCGTTAATATTGATGTGCCGCGCGATGTCATTCTTGACAGGCTCACCACCCGTCGCACCTGCTCCAATACCGATTGCCAGGCGATCTATAACGTCAAAAGTAATCCACCGAAACAGGAAGGTGTGTGTGACAAGTGCGGCAGCCCGGTTGTGCAGCGTGAAGATGAAACCGAAGAAGCCATCAGTCACCGGCTGGAAACCTATAACGAAAAAACTGCACCATTGATTGGTTTCTATGATAAGGAAGGACTACTGATTACCAGTGACGCGACTTCTAGCGATGCGGTGATCAACCTGATCAAAGAAAAACTTGGTCTCTAAATTTAAGCTCTAACCACATAGGGACGGGCAATTCTGCCCGTCCTTTACTTATCCAGAAAACATACTGATCCAAACCCGCTCATTTATTTATCACAATAAATGTTCGCCCCCTTATATTATCTCGATCCGGCTATAATTAGCTCAGGGCTATATCAATAAAGTCACAAGTTAGCAACATGGGGCAATATTTCTCCCCATACTGTCCTGGTTTCTGTCAAGTTGTGCTGATATCGATATAACTTCTGCTTGTATTTATTTAACATGACCAATGCTAAAAGACTTCATAAATGATAATTTGATACCAAGGACATGCTGACATTTTAAAATGGATAACAAATCACACGGAAAAAAAAGATCAGAACGAGTCAACATTCTATTGATAAGTGTACACGGCCTGATTAGGACTAATAACCTGGAACTGGGCCGGGATGCCGATACCGGCGGCCAAATCAAGTATGTTGTCGAACTGGCACGCACACTCGCTGAATTTAATGATGTTGAACAAGTCAATCTGCTGACACGTCGTATTATTGATCCGGATATCAGTGATGATTACTCGCGACCTTACGAGCCTATTTCAGACAAGGCGCAAATCATACGTCTAGAAGCCGGCCCTGAAGCCTACCTGCCGAAAGAAGAACTGTGGGATTATCTTGACACCTTTGCGGACAATGCACTTGCCTATATTCGCGAACTTGGCCGCACTCCCGACGTTATTCATAGCCATTATGCGGATGCCGGGTATGTTGGTGTGCGCCTTGCCAATATTTTAGGCATTCCGCTCATCCACACCGGCCATTCCCTTGGCCGCGTAAAACGAAGGCGACTCCTGGCATCGGGGCTCAAGCGCAATGAAATCGAAACACGTTATAACATGACGCGTCGTATTGAAGCTGAGGAAGATACGCTTGCGATGGCAGAACTCGTCATAGCCAGTACACAAAATGAAATCGAAGAACAATACGGTCTGTACGATCATTACCAGCCGGAGTTAATGCGGGTAATACCTCCTGGTACTGATCTGGAACGTTTCCATACACCAACCGGTACTGAGGCGAACGAACCGATTGCACAGCAACTGCACCGCTTTCTGACAGAACCCAACAAACCCATGATACTGGCACTCTCCCGCCCTGATGAACGCAAGAATATTGCCACCCTGATTGAAGCCTATGGAGAATCAGCAGAACTCCAGGCAATGGCAAACCTGATCATTGTCGCCGGCAATCGTTATGACATTCGCGAAATGGAAAGTGGTGCGCGTAATGTTTTATCCGATATCTTGCTGCTAATTGATCAATTCGACCTTTATGGCAAGGTGGCATATCCAAAAAATCACTCGTCTGATGACGTTCCCCTTTTATACCGCCTGGCCACCGCTTCCAACGGCGTATTTGTCAACCCGGCCCTGACCGAGCCGTTCGGCCTGACATTGATTGAGGCGGCTGCCAGTGGTTTGCCCCTCGTGGCCACGGAGGATGGCGGACCCCAGGACATTATCGGCCACTGTCACAATGGTTTATTAATTGATCCCCTCGACAGCGAGGCTATGAGCCAGTCTTTACTCAATGTGCTCAAGGATAGGAAAAACTGGAAGAGGCTATCAGCAAACGGGCTCAAGGGCGCGCATCAATATTATTCGTGGCAGGCCCATGCCAAAACTTATCTTGATGAACTGCGCCCGTTACTGGAACGAATTGAGCCCCCGAAACGTGCTCCCTTGCAACGCCGTCCGATGCTTTACCATGACCGCGCTATTTTCAGTGACCTGGATCAAAACCTGCTGGGTGATCCGGAATCACTGGCTGAATTTGTTAAAGTCATACGGGACAATCGTAAATGTGCCACCTTCGGTATCGCCACCGGTCGAAGTCTGGAATCCGCACTCCGTATTATGAAGCGCTACCACATTTCCCAACCGGATATCCTGATCACCAGTGTTGGTACCGAGATATACTATGCCCCTCAGCTTACGGCCGATCTCGCCTGGGCGCTACACATCAACTATATGTGGAACCCGGATCGGGTACGCACGGTATTGGCTGATTTACCCGGCTTGAAACTACAATCCAAAAAGGAGCAAAGTCGTTTCAAGATCAGTTATTACATGGATCCCGATACTGCACCATCAATCGATGAGATAAACAGCATGCTGCACCAGGCAGAGCTTTCAGTAAATACTTTTCTCTCTTTTGGGCAGTACCTCGATATCGTACCAGTCCGCGCGTCGAAAGGTTTTGCCTTACGTTACTTTGCAGATCAATGGGACATTCCGCTTGAGCATATACTTGCCGCTGGAGGCTCCGGTACGGATGAAGATATGATGCGGGGCAATACGCTGGCCGTGGTGGTGGCCAACCGCCATGAGGAAGAGCTGTCCCATCTCACCGACGTAGAACGGATTCACTTTAGTCAGCAGAGTTATTCTCGCGGTATTCTTGAGGCGATTGAATATTATGACTTCTTTGCAAGCTGCCGGGTCCCGAGTGAGACGCAACCAATCCAGGGCAAATAAATGCATCCTGATTTGCACCGATCTTGATCGCACCTTGCTGCCCAATGGTATACAACCTGAATCACCGCTTGCGCGGGAATATTTTCGCCATCTTGCGGCACACCCTGAAATTTCGATCGCCTATGTCACCGGCCGCCATCGCGAATTAGTGCTAACTGCCATTGAAGAATACCAGCTACCCCTTCCCGATTATCTGATTGGCGATGTGGGTACCAGCATCTACAGTATTGAAAACGATCAATGGCAGCTTTGGGATAGTTGGCAGCAGGAAATCGGCGTTAGCTGGCACGGGCTGACACATGATACGCTGGCGGACTTGTTCGCGGACATTGCTTTGCTCCGTTTACAGGAACCGGAAAAACAGAACACCTTCAAGTTGAGTTATTATGTTGCTTCGACCGTCGATGCGCCGGCACTGTTGAATAAGATGCAACAGCGGCTGGATCAAGAAAAGATTGCTGCCAGTTTAATCTGGAGTGTCGATGAAACAACAGATATGGGGCTACTGGATATTCTGCCGACCACAGCAACCAAACGCCATGCAGTAGAATTTTTAATGACCGAAAAAGGCTATAGCCTGGACAACACCCTGTATGCCGGTGATAGCGGCAACGACCTGCCGGTCCTCACCAGTCCAATTCACTCAGTACTCGTCGCCAATGCTACAAATGAAGTCCGCCAACAGGCACTGCAAATGGCAACTGCTCAGGGAACACGGGATGCATTATATCTGGCACATGGTAATCTATTGGGCATGAATGGTAATTACAGCGCCGGTATTCTCGAGGGTTGCGTTCACTATATGCCGGAAATACTCGCCTGGATAGATGAAGAGTCACTTTATGACGTCTAGTAATCAAGCATGTCCACTTATATTTGGTGAAGTGCTGTTTGATCAGTTCGAGGATGGCAGTTCAGTGCTTGGCGGTGCCCCTTTTAATGTTGCGTGGCATCTTCAGGCATTTGGCTTACAGCCGCTATTTGTCAGCCGCGTTGGTGATGACAGTTACGGCCGACGTATTCGCGACGAGATGCAACAATGGGGTATTTCTACGGCAGGGTTACAAATGGATTCAACTTATCCAACCGGAGTTGTCTCTGTCACTATCACCAATGATGAACCCAGCTTTGATATTGTTGCGGATCGTGCGTATGACCACATCTCTGCCACTGCCCTGCCTCCCGTTGAGCCGTCGCTCATCTATCATGGCAGCCTGGTTGTGAGAAACCACGAGTCAGCCACAGCATTAGCAACGATTAAACAGCAGTTTGATGCCCCCGTGTTTATGGATGTCAACCTGCGCCCACCCTGGTGGCAACACAAGAACCTGACCTCTCTTTTGCAGGAGGCAAGCTGGGTAAAGCTGAACCATGACGAGCTCGATATCCTTATCGAGGGTAAAACAGAGCCGCTTGATAAAGCCCATGAACTACTGCGGCGCTATAATCTTGAAATGGTCATCCTCACGCTGGGTGCAAAAGGATCTATTGCGGTTTCCGCAAACGGAAATCACGCCTCGGTAGTGCCAACGCAATCTGTCAATATAGTTGATACAGTGGGGGCAGGTGATGCCTTT
>CAJIAB010000367.1_pt1 | contig 10523 bp, 12 predicted proteins | sample 9199081 | NCBI WGS metagenome assembly CAJIAB01 (sample SAMEA7708262, study PRJEB35096) | sediment metagenome | biome: marine neritic benthic zone biome [ENVO:01000025]; feature: sediment [ENVO:00002007]; material: shallow marine sediment [ENVO:03000034] sea grass bed [ENVO_01000059] ... | reverse complement strand
TGAGCCGTGCTTTCAGGTCATCCAGGCTATTAATCACCAGAACTTTGGATGATATCTCACCCCCTTCTGCCGCATCAATTTTACTGATAAATAATTCATACAAGCCCAGGGCAAAAATTAACAATACCGTCGCCAGCAGATAACCATCGACAATTTCAACCACGTGGGTAATCAAACTGGCTCGTAGATCAGATCGCGCTTCCATATCGAGTGCCGGGGATGCATATTCCGCCAGGTGGGATAACAGATAATAGGCATCCACAGTTGCCACGTAGAATACCCCGATGCTGGTAAGCAAACTGGCGATAACCGCCGCGATGACCACCAGACGGCTGTTCCACAATACACTCTCAAATACTCCTTCGAGTTTTTTCACGCAATACCTGCCTGAACTTCTTGATTATTCATAAACCAAATTGGATTATATCGTTCAGCAGAAGGATTGAGCCAGTCTATTAACCGCAATAGTCTTATTGCAGTTATCCATATACCTTATGCCAGACAATAAAAAAGGGCCCCAAAGGGGCCCTTCTAGGACAACAATTAGTAAAAGATTACTGACCAAGGAACTCCTGGTCGGATTCCTCAACCACACCCACAGACCAGCTACCGCGTGTCCTGGCATGCTGAACTGCTGCACTTACATCAGATGACGATGGCGCAGTGTCAACGCTCAGTACCTGTCCCGGATAAATCAGGTCGGCATCCTTAATTTGATCACTGTTTGCCTTGAAGATCAGAGGCCACTGGTATGGGTCTGCGTACACACTGGGTTTACCTGAAATGTCCCACAGATTGTCCCCACGAGAAACTTCATAATTCATAGTGCCCGATTCTTCTACAACCGGAGCCGGGGTACTTTCAACAACGGCCGGTTCTTCCGGAGGCGCTTCTTCAGTAGTACTGGCACAACCAATGGCAAAACTGCTTACCAACAGCATCAGGCCCAGGTTTTTGATTGCGGTGGGCTTTTTCATTTTTATCCACTCCCAAGTTATTGATATTCTATTAAATTGTAGCAGTTTGGCCACAACTTTCGTTATACAAAACTAGCACTGCCTAAAACTCACTGTCAAGAAACCGTCTTCACAAAAATCAGTATTAATTTGCCCATCTTGGCCTTAATTTTCATGAATTTATGGTGTCCGAGCCGCTTAGACTATAGCTGTATTCCATCGATTTCGCCAATATCGGATGTCCAGAATGTGGACCCGTAAACAATCATCGATCTGGAAAACTCATTCTTTTTGGCGTGTCATGAGTAATGAGGTTTGTCGTGCCTGTATAGCAAGCTGTTTGGCTTGCACCGCGTAGTCCCGTGCCAGGGGGTAGTTAGCCGCCTCCAGTTCGCGGCTCGCGTCTTCCAGCAGGTTACGTGCCTGGGCAAGCACAGCAGGAGCATGAATTTCAGCGCCGACATCTACAGCAGCCTGGATCGTCTGGCGGGCATTGCTCATTTCCTGAACAGGGGCAGTGGTGGCGCAAGCTGTTAACAGCAGCAAAATTAGGCTGCTAAACAGTATCGGAAATTGGTGCAGCAAACGGAGCATTTGGATTGTTATGATGTCGAGGCAATCAACCTAAGGCAAAGTATCACCCGTCCTATAGGCTGTCAAGGAAACAGACGGTAGAATGCGAATCTCGCTGACAGGAGAAAAAAATGCAGGTTAAAATTTATCATAACCCCCGTTGCAGTAAATCGCGTCAGGCATTGCAATTATTGCATGAGCATGGGGTTGAACCCGAGGTAATCGAATACCTGAAATCCCCGCCGGATAAAGACACTCTGAAAAAGATTCTCCACCAACTACAGTTGTCACCTCGGGATTTAATGCGTCACAAAGAACAAGAATATAAGGACAATCACCTTGACGATCCTTCCCTCTCGGAGGGTGAACTGATCGAAGCTATGGTGAAACACCCAAAACTGATTGAGCGTCCGCTCGTAATTACCGACAAAGGTATCGCCATTGGGCGACCTCCGGAAAGCGTGCTGGAGGTACTGTGAAAAATGGCTGATATCCTGGTGTTGTATTACAGCCGTCATGGCGCCACCGCCCAAATGGCGCGTGAAATAGGGCGTGGCATAGAACAGGTTGCGAATTGTGGTGCCCGTCTACGCACGGTAGCGGAAGTCTCCACGGTCTGTGAAGCAACGGAAGATACCATACCCGATTCCGGGCCACCGTACGCCACCCTCGAGGATCTTCAGGAATGTATCGGGCTGGCAGTGGGGAGTCCCACTCGTTTCGGTAATATGGCAGCAGCCATGAAATACTTTATCGACTCCACCAGCCCACTCTGGTTGCAGGGTGCGCTAATCGGTAAACCCGCGGCCGCCTTTACTTCCACCTCAAGCCTGCACGGCGGGCAGGAAAGCACCTTACTGACCATGCTCCTGCCCCTATTACATCACGGGATGTTATACCTGGGTCTGCCATACAGCGAAACGACTCTGCTAAGTACACACACGGGGGGCACGCCCTACGGCCCAAGCCACCTTGCCGGGCAGGACAGCAACCTCCCACTGAGTGAGGATGAAATCAGTCTCTGTCAGGCCATGGGCAAACGTCTGGCCGATACGGCCATGGCACAACTGGCAGGGGGCCTAATTCGCGTTACCGCCGCATGAACCTAATCAAATTTTCTCGCCACCTGACGCTGCTCAGCTATCTCGCTCTGGTGGCAGTGTTATTGACCTGGTATGGCCTGGTGACTCCGGCTCCGTTAGTACTTATTCTGCTACTGCTGCCATTGTTGTTTCCCCTAAAAGGCCTCCTCAAGGGCAATCCCTATACTCACGCCTGGAGTAGTTTCCTGATCCTGCTTTATTTCATTCATGGGGTTGTAGAAGCTTATGCCAATCCATCGGTTCGAATGTGGGCGCTGTTGGAAGTACTAGCCAGCGTGACATTCTATAGCGGGGCGGTACTCTATGCCCGCCTGAGGGGTCGGGAATTAAAGCAAAAACCGTCCTGAGTTAATCGAGAAATTGACGCACAAAAGGAATCGTCAGACGCCGTTGGGCAGCCAGCGACGCCTGATCCAAACTGTTCAGCAAAGTGAACAAGCTGTCCATGTCTCGCGGGCAACGCCTCAACATGTACTCGGCTACCTCGTCTCCCATTTCGAGTCCTCGACGGTGCGCTCGTAATTTCAAGGCGGCCCTTTTGTCTGTGTCCGTCAGTACCGATAACTGAAAAACCGGCCCCCAACCCAACCGGGATGCCAGATCCGGCAAAGCAAACGCCAGGCCAGCCGGTGCAGCCGTGGCACTGACCACCAGATGGTGACCGGAATCGCGGACCCGGTTGTAGAGATGAAACAGGCCTTCTTCCCATTGGGGTAAATTCGCCACTGTTTGGATATCATCAACGGCGATCAGGGCTTGCTGCTCCAATCCTGCCAGTAATGTCGGTGAGAGCGAGGCGAGTTCCTGTAGCGGGAGATAGACCGGAGAATGGCCATTGGCTGCGGTCGCATGACAAAGTGCCTGCAGTAAGTGGCTTTTGCCACTGCCACCAGGACCCCAAAGGTAAAGCATCGCATCATTGCCCTGCTGCAAGGCCTGCAGCACCAGTTCATTTCCGGCGGGATAAAAGTTATCGAAGGTTGCGGTATCCTTCAGACCAATACCAAGCGGGAGTTGGGGGTGCTCGACAGCCATGCAGTCATTCATTTCCCGCAGTATCCGGGACGGGGGACACAGATTGTGACACCCCATCCCATCGTCAAGAACTCATTCATGATGCTTTAACTTTCATGGCGGCAGCGCGCCGCGACCAGAGCACCACGTACGCCACCCCGCTGCTCAATGTGGTTACCAGCACAATATAGATGAACAGGGTCTGGAGAATTGTAAACATTTCACCACCTGCCATGACACACAGCGCGATAGTCACTAACAGGATCTGGCACACAGTGTTGATCTTGCTCAGCAGGATCGGTTCGAACACAATCACACCAACAATAAATCGATACAATACGGTGCCGGTCATGATCACTACATCCCGCATAATAACCAGTGCGACCAACCAGGAAGGAAGTACCCCCTGCCAACCCAGCACCAGATAGCTGGACACCATCAAGAATTTATCGCCAATGGGATCAAGGATTGCCCCGAGGCGGGAGGTCCAGTGATAACGCCGGGCCAGGAATCCGTCCAGGCCATCTGACAAGCCAGCGATTAAAAACAGAGGCAATGCCAAATCCCAGCGCTGATCAAGCATGCTCCAGACGACCGGCGGTACCAGCAGGATACGCAGAGTACTAATCATGTTTGGAATGGAACTGGCCCGCATTTCTTACCCTGCCCCGATTTCAGATATCACTAACTAAGACGTTTACGGTACCAGACGATATACCAGACTGGCACCGGGATTAATCTTGTTGGGGTCCATGCTCCCCGGATTCTTCTCGCCCGCTGGAGGACCGGATAGAATCGGTTGTGAGGGCTCAACCACCACCAGTGTATGACCCAGTGCAATCGCCTGGGAGACGGCTTGCTGCCCCCGCCGACTGGTGAGGGTGAAGATCACGCTGTCACTACCAATGCTGCGTGGCCGCACCTGAGTGATCGCATCCAGGGAATCTAGATAGTTTGCCACTCGGGTGTAGGCTGCTAAACCATTGACGCCCTTGATTTCTATCCGAAGTTGATCCGAACTAATGGCACTGTCTACCTGGGCATAGCGTTGGGCAAGAATTCCTGCCGTTTGACTGACACCGGGCAAGATCGCTTCCTCAAGGGACTCACCACTGGTTTGCCAGCTTTGCTGCCGACCTTCAGTATAAAGGGTCCATCGCCCACTCCAACTGTTGGAGGTTGTCCGATAAACACGTCCCACCAGGACAGCTTCCGTCTGGTATCGACTGGATGCCCGTAATATCGCTTCTTCAAAGTTTCCCCAGATATCCGCCACACTGAGGCTGGCACGGTCCGTGAGATCATAAAGCGGTAAGCGTAATGGTACACCGCGAAGTTTGGCCTGTTGTTCGATAATAAGCCGGGCTTCAGCCTGTTTGTCATTGCTGATCAAGGTACGCTTGCGGCGGTCATCCACAACCAGCCATAACAAGGTTGCTGGACGGGTGCGGCCCCACACCGGCATCTGGTTATCAGTTAATAATTTGGTGATTGCGCCCTCATCGAAACGCATCCACAACACCTGTTGCTTCTTCCCGTCCACGTCCTGCTTCTGATAACGAAACCGCTGCGCATAGCGGGTCGGCTGAACCAGTGCGGCCTCGATTACCGGTGACGTCAAAACCTGGTTACTGCCTGTAACCCTAACAAGTACCTGACTCAGGCCTGTCCGGATGGCTTCCTGACGCTCTTTCCGATCCTGGGTTTCTACCGGTATTGTTGCCAGATAAAGGTCCTCAATGACCTCGGCTTGCAGGGGTAACATGAACAACAGGGCTACCAGGGTCATCCATCCTCGCATACTAGATTTTCCTAAATTAGTCATAGAATTAGCTTGATTAGAGTGTCAGCGTCATTTCGTCTCTCGCGGTGTCTTGATAAACTACCGCCTGCGATATTATGCACTGATTCCGTAACAAATTGCTGCGGTGTTTCTCAATCTTTCCACAAGCAGGAGTCTTTTGTGGCCTCATCCCGTTCTGACGACAAGCCGTCTCTGAGTTACCGTGATGCCGGTGTCGATATTGATGCAGGCAATGCCCTGGTTGAACGTATCAAACCATTGGCAGCCGCCACCCACCGCCCAGGCGTTCTGGCTGGACTCGGCGGTTTTGGTGCCCTGTTTGAAATCCCCAGCCAGTATCGTCAACCCGTGCTGGTCTCCGGTACCGATGGGGTCGGCACCAAACTCAGGCTCGCCATGGAACTGGCTAAACATGACACCATAGGGATCGATTTGGTCGCCATGTGCGTCAATGACCTGATCGTCCAGGGAGCGGAGCCCCTGTTCTTCCTTGACTACTACGCCACCGGCCGTCTGGACATCGAGACGGCCAGTGATGTGGTCAAGGGGATTAGCAACGGCTGTCTGCAGGCAGGCGCCGCCCTTATCGGGGGTGAAACCGCGGAAATGCCCGGCATGTACGAAGGCGAAGACTACGATCTGGCCGGCTTCTGTGTCGGGGTGGTGGAAAAGGATCGCATTATCGACGGCAGCCGGGTCAAAGCCGGCGATGTGCTCATCGGCCTGTCATCAAGCGGCCCGCATTCCAATGGCTATTCGTTGATACGCAAAGTCATTGAGAAAAGTGGCGCCGACCTGGCTGAACCGTTTGATGGGGCTACACTGGGTGAGCGCTTACTGGAACCGACTCGTATCTATATCAAACCTCTGCTGAAACTGTTTGAGCAAGTTAATGTCCACGCCCTGGCACACATCACCGGCGGCGGGTTGCTGGAAAACCTGCCACGGGTCATGCCCGCCGATACAGCAGCGCGGGTGAATACCCAAAGCTGGCAGCAACCGAGCGTCTTCGATTGGCTGCAGATTGAAGGTAATATTGAAGCCGAAGAGATGTATCGCACCTTTAACTGTGGGGTTGGCATGGTGCTGTTGGTGGATGCCACTGACGCTGACAAGGCGCTCGATATCCTGCTATCGGAAGGCGAAACCGCAATGCAAATCGGAGAGATTGTCCCCGCTACTGGCTCACCCACTGTAGAAATAACCACCTGACAATGCCTAAATCAACGGCTGATTCCCCCCTTGCCCTGGTGGTACTCATCTCGGGCAACGGCTCTAACCTGCAGGCCATTATTGATGCCATCAGGGGTCAGGGCCTACAGGCGGAAGTGCGAGCCGTCATCAGTAACAATCCCGATGCCTACGGTTTGACCCGTGCCCGCGATGCCAACATCGCGGCAGAAGTTCTGGATCATCGGAAATTTCCGAGTCGAGAAGCCTATGACCGGGAACTGCAGGCTCTGATCGATCGCTATCAGCCTGATTTGGTGGTACTTGCGGGGTTCATGCGCATTCTGACCGAAGACTTCGTTAATCATTATCACGGCCGCATGCTCAATATCCATCCCTCCCTGCTACCCAAGTACCAGGGACTCAATACCCATCAGCGAGTCCTCGAAGCCGGGGATAATATTCATGGCGTCAGCATACACTTCGTGACGCCGGAGCTGGATGGCGGGCCGGTGATCTTACAAGCCGAGGTGCCGGTTCATCCTGGTGACAGCGCCGATGATCTGGCTCAGCGAATACACCAACAGGAACACGTGATCTATCCCCTGGTGATTCGTTGGTTCGCGGAAAAACGTTTGGCCTTGGAGGGTGAAGCCGTGAAGTTCGACGGCAAGCCCATGTCCCGGGAGCAACGGCAGTACCGACCCGTTCCTGAACAACAGGCCAAAAAATAGCCGGGTTGAATCAGGCCTTCGGTAAAGTGACTCCGGTCTGTCCCTGATACTTGCCGCCCCGGTCCTTGTAGGAGGTTTCACAGACCTCGTCGGATTCATAGAACAGCATTTGCGCCACGCCTTCATTGGCGTAAATTTTTGCCGGCAACGGGGTGGTGTTGGAAAACTCCAGGGTAACGTGCCCTTCCCACTCCGGTTCCAGGGGGGTGACATTCACGATAATGCCGCAACGAGCATAGGTGGATTTCCCCAGGCAAATGGTCAACACACTGCGAGGAATACGAAAAAATTCCACCGTGCGTGCCAGCGCGAAGGAGTTGGGTGGGATAATACAAACATCCCCTTTGAAGTCCACGAAGCTCTGGTGATCGAAGTCTTTCGGATCAACGACAGCCGAGTTGATGTTGGTGAAAATCTTGAATTCATCGGAACAGCGTACGTCATAGCCATAGCTGGAGGTTCCATAGGAAACGATCCGATTACCATTGGTTTCTCTCACCTGCCCTGGTTCATAGGGTTCAATCATGCCGTGTCCTTCGGCCATACGTTTAATCCATTTATCCGACTTGATACTCATAGTGCTTAAATGCCTTTGGAATACAGGAATCGTACTTCAGTAAACCCGTCAGGATTCAATAAGGTCGGGAAATATATCACACTTCCTCCCACAAACAGACGGCGACGAGTTTAATCTGAAAAATTCGCTAACAAAAAAAAGGCGCCGATATACGACGCCTTTTTATGAGTATATCCAGAAGAATTAATTGTTCTGAATAACGATCTTGGGAAAACTGCCGCTGAAGTCTTTTGCCTTCAGGGACAGCTTGGCCGCCATACGACGAGCAATTTCCCGATAGATCTGGGTGATGCGGCTATCCGGATCGGCAACCACCGACGGTTTTCCTTCATCCGTACCTATGCGAATGGACATATCCAGTGGCAGGGCACCGAGTAAATCCACATCATGCTGTTCCGCCATGCGCTCACCGCCACCTGCACCAAAGATATACTCTTCGTGTCCACAACTGGAGCAAATATGAATACTCATGTTCTCAATAATACCCAGTACCGGTACTTCGACCTTTTCGAACATCTTCAGGCCCTTGCGAGCGTCAAGCAGGGCGATATCCTGCGGTGTGGTGACGATCACAGCGCCGGATACCGGCACCTTCTGCGCCAGGGTCAACTGGGTGTCACCCGTGCCCGGCGGCAAATCGATGATGAGGTAGTCCACATCTTTCCATTTGGTATCGTTCAACAGTTGTTCCAGGGCCTGCGTCACCATCGGGCCACGCCAGATCATCGGGGTTTCCTCATCGATGAGGTAGCCGATGGACATGGATTGAATGTGGTAACTATTAAGCGGTTCCAGACTCTTGCCATCACTGGATTCGGGCTGCTGGTGCACACCGAGCATACGCGGCTGGCTGGGACCATAGATGTCGGCATCCAGAATTCCGACTGTGGCGCCTTCGGCTGACAGCGCCAGCGCCAGGTTCACGGAAGTGGTGGACTTGCCGACCCCGCCCTTACCGGAGGCAACGGCAATGATATTTTTCACCCCAGGAATGCTGCCCACACCTTTCTGGGCTTCATGCGCATCGATCTTGTGGGAAATATTAAAGCTGGCTTCCGCGACACCATCCAGAGCTTCTACCTTCTCTTTCAATTTAGCGCCCAGTTCAGCTTTGTAGCCGTCGGCCGGGTAACCCAGCACCACGTCAACAGTAACCTTGTCGCCATCGATTTTGATGTCCTTGATGGCCTTGGCACTGACCAGATCACTTTCCAGATACGGATCAATAAAGGTCTTCAGCGCTTCTTCGACCTGGGTTTGGGACACGTCAGCCATGTGAATCTCCTACTGATTGCATGGTTAAATAACCAAGTATTTTGATTAACTAATTACTCAGGGGCCGCAATATTACACAATTTCCACGCCAAGTTCTAATTCGCGTAAAATAGTTTGTTTTAACCGCCCCGGAATCCCGCGTCAGACATCGCCCTTACGGCCTGCTGAACGATGACCGGCCTAATTTTCTTTATAAAACAATAATCTGTAACCGATGCCAAACGAAACGCGACACCTCCTTGTTACCAGCGCCTTACCCTATGCTAATGGCTCCATTCACCTGGGCCACCTGGTGGAATACATTCAAACCGATATATGGGTGCGCTTTCAGAAGATGCAAGGTCATGAGGCCATTTATGTCTGCGCCGACGATGCCCACGGCACCCCGATCATGCTACGCGCCCAGAACGAGGGCATTACACCGGAAGAACTGATTGCCCGCACCGACCAGGAACATCGCGCCGATTTCGCGGATTTTCACATTGGCTTTGATAATTATCACAGCACCCACTCGGCAGAGAACCGGGAACTGGCGGAAACCATTTACACACGTCTGAAAAATGCTGGGCATATTCATAACCGCACTATCAAGCAGGCCTATGATCCGGTCAAGGAAATGTTTCTGCCGGATCGCTTTATCAAGGGTGAGTGTCCCCGCTGTGGTGCCGCTGATCAGTATGGTGACAACTGTGAGGTTTGTGGCGCCACCTATTCACCTACCGAGCTGAAAAACCCGGTGTCAGTGATCTCCGGTGCCACCCCCATCGAAAAAGAGTCGGAACATTTCTTCTTTAAGCTGGGTGATTTCGAAGCCATGTTGCAGCAATGGACCCAGGGCAAACACACCCAGCCCGAAATCGCTAACAAGTTGAATGAATGGTTTGAGGCCGGTTTGCAGGACTGGGATATCTCGCGTGATGCACCCTACTTTGGTTTTGAGATCCCGGATGCCCCGGGCAAGTATTTCTATGTCTGGCTGGATGCTCCCATTGGTTACATGGCCAGCTTCAAGCAATATTGTGACCGCCACGGGATCGACTTCGATACCTGGTGGGGCAAGGATAGCCCGCATGAAGTTTTTCACTTCATCGGCAAGGACATCGCTTATTTTCATACCCTGTTCTGGCCCGCCATGCTGGCCGGCAGCGGTTTCCGAACGCCGACGGCGGTATTCTGTCATGGTTTTCTCACCGTCAACGGTCAGAAGATGTCCAAGTCACGTGGTACCTTCATTACCGCCCGCACGTACCTGGACCAATTGAACCCGGAATACCTGCGTTACTATTACGCTGCCAAGCTCGGTAACGGTATTGATGA
>CAJIAB010000348.1_pt1 | contig 10759 bp, 9 predicted proteins | sample 9199081 | NCBI WGS metagenome assembly CAJIAB01 (sample SAMEA7708262, study PRJEB35096) | sediment metagenome | biome: marine neritic benthic zone biome [ENVO:01000025]; feature: sediment [ENVO:00002007]; material: shallow marine sediment [ENVO:03000034] sea grass bed [ENVO_01000059] ... | reverse complement strand
CTAAGCTTGTTACATCTGACCCGCTAGTCCCTCAGCGGGAGATATAAGCACCCCGTTAAACGGGTGTGGATTCAACCCCGGAACCATACCGTATCCCCACATCCCAACCCGGTTCCGGGGTTTATTTTTTTCTGTTATTGCGACTTCCCGCCAATTAATCCTTGCCCGATGGCAGCGCCAGCCAGGTATCCAGCACTTCGCGCGCCTGCTCGACCCCGGTGTGCTTCAAGGCAGAAAACAACTGCACGCTGACATTGGGTTGTTCCGCCAATGTCTTTTGTACCTTGAGCAAGGTACTCATGGCGGGGCCACGTTTTAACTTGTCCGCCTTGGTCAGCAGGATATGTACCGGCATCCCGGCATGCTGGCACCATTGCAGCATTTGCTTATCGAAATCGGTGAGGGGATGACGCACATCCATCATCAGTACCAGCCCACGTAGGGACTCGCGCCCAGAGAGATATGCTTCCATCGCCAGTCCCCAGTGCCGCCGGACCTTTTCGGGAACCTTGGCAAACCCATAGCCGGGTAAGTCCACCAGACGACGTTCACCATCCAGCTCGAAAAACACCAAATGTTGAGTCCGCCCCGGGGTTTTACTGGTACGGGCCAGGGACTTGCGCCGGGTCAGGGCGTTGAGGGCACTGGACTTGCCGGCATTGGAGCGCCCGGCAAATGCGACTTCGTAGCCGGCATCCGGTGGGGCCTGCTGCGGATCCGGTATGCTCAGCATGAAGCGGGCATGGCTGTAACGGCCGGCGTGGGTCTGTTCAGTCACGGTTCAGTTTCACTGTAATATGTTGTATTTCGGAATAGGCGCTGGGGAGCGGCGTACTGTATAATGCGCCCGCTTGACCCTATTCAGGGGCTTGGTATATTACGAGGCCCCGGGTTACCGGCCTGGCGATAGTGTGAATCAAGTTTACCATGACAAAGCATGGGCAATGCATATGTCGGGTACCAAGGCGGTGATTAACCACCATGAATTGGATAACAGGTTTTAATTTTTTGCAGGAGAACACGACAATGAAAAAGATGTTGTTGATTACCGCCTCAGTGGCGCTGATGGGTGTGGTATCCGCGGCCAATGCCGAAGGCGCGGGTGAAAAGACTTATAAGATGGCGTGCTTTGCCTGTCATGGTACCGGTGCAGCCGGTTCCCCCAAGATGGGTGACAAAGCAGCCTGGACGTCACGGATCGCTCAGGGTAATGCCACGTTACATGAGCATGCCATCAAGGGTTACAAAGGCAAAACCGGTTACATGCCTCCGAAAGGCGGTCGTGCGGACATCAGCGACGCGGATGTAAAAGCGGCGGTTGATTACATCGTCAGCAACTCCAAGTAGGCGTTGTTGAGATTTTCTTATTTTTCAGGATTAAGGTTGGTTAATCTCCCATGAAGTCCAAAGTCATTTTCTCTCTATTGGCGCTGTTCGCCATTGCTGGTACGACCCAGGCGGCGGGCGATGCCGATGCCGGTCAGGCCAAGGCCCAGGTCTGTTTCAGTTGCCATGGTGTCAATGGTGATAGTGTGAATCCCATCTGGCCGAAACTGGCCGGCCAGAATGAAGGTTATATTGCGAAGCAACTGGCGGATTTCAAGGCTGGTGATCAGCGAAACGATCCGTTGATGATGGGTCAGGTAATGTCGCTGTCTCCCCAGGATATGGCGGATCTGGCCGCGTTTTTTGCCAAGCAAAAGCCTTCTCCTGGTAGTGCTGATGAAGCCAGTATCTCAATGGGCGAAAAGCTCTATCGAGGGGGCAACAAGGCGACGGGTGTTTCAGCTTGTATCGCATGCCATGGTCCCACCGGCGCAGGTAACCCGGCGGCCAAGTATCCGCTGATGAGTGGCCAGCATACTGCCTATACGGTGAAAGCCTTGAAAGATTTCCGTAGTGGCGCGCGTAAAAATGATCCAGGCAAAATGATGCAGAATATTGCGGCACGGATGACGGATGCGGAAATCGATGCAGTATCATCCTACATGCAGGGACTGCACTGATTCTGCACGATGGACTAGTTCATCAATAAATAAAGGGGCGGTTATCCGCCCCTTTTTTTATCTAATATCCATGTGCAGCGTGTTGGCCTGGATATGATATGTGAATGTAACGGGATAAGAAAATTGGCCAGTACAATCTGGTTGGAACTTTTTTTCATTGTCAGGCACAGACTCCATAGGGAAATAAAAAATCGCATGAAGGCGATTGGCAGTGTTTAATATTCGACTTGCGCGAATTTGTGGGTTTGCCTAGGCTGGTGCCAATCAACTCAGGAGGAACTTGATGAAATTAATACGGCTTTTACCCTTGTTTGGCTTGTTTTTGATGCCGGGGGGAACCGCACTGGCGGGCTATGAAGAAGGGATTGAATACGAGCGTCTTAAGGTGCCTGTATCAACGGTTGATGCCAATAAAGTCGAGGTGGTGGAACTGTTCTGGTATGGCTGTCCCCACTGTTACCACCTCGAGCCTGATATGAAGAAATGGTTGAAAAACAAACCGGCCAATGTGGTTTTTGTACGGGTACCGGCGATATTTCGGCCTATCTGGGGTTTTCATGCCAAGGTGTATTACACGGCCGAGGTCCTGGGGGTGGTTGAACAGGTGCACGACGCCATGTTCGAAGCCATGCAGGTTCAGCGTCGCAAGATGGCGTCAGTGGAAGAGGTGAAGGCGCTGTTTGCCAAATATGGTATTTCGTCCGAGCAATTTGATAATGCCTTTAATTCTTTTGCCGTTGATGCCAAAGTGCGGCGCGCAACAGACTTGACCCGGCGCTATGGTATTGAAGGTGTTCCGGCCCTGGTCATTAACGGCAAGTATGTCACCGATGGCGTGATGGCCCATGGGCAGCGTGGCATGCTCGAGGTAACCGACTATCTTATTAGTAAGGAATCCAAATCAAGCAAGTAATGCACCTGACGGTGATGTTAACTACAAGCGGGTAACAGAATTAATTCATTACTAGTGACAGGGATATGTCAGGCTCAGAAAGGAGACGCAGATGAAGGCCGCTGAACTTTTTGTGAAGTGCCTGGAAAATGAAGGTGTGGAATACATTTTTGGTATACCAGGGGAGGAAAATCTCGACGTCATGGATGCGTTGCTGGATTCCTCAATCAAGTTCATTACCGCTCGGCATGAGCAGGGTGCGGCCTTTATGGCCGATGTTTACGGTCGTCTGACCGGCAAAGCCGGCGTATGTCTCGCTACCCTGGGGCCGGGTGCGACCAATTTGATTACCGGGGTTGCCGATGCCAACCTTGACCATGCCCCGATCGTGGCCATTGCCGGTCAGGCCAGTACCCATCGGCTACATAAAGAATCGCACCAGGTGCTGGATCTGGAGCTGATGTTTCAGTCGATCACCAAATACTCATCCCGCCTGTTAACGCCCAATGTGATTAATGAAGTTGTGCGCAAAGCCTTCAAACTGGCGCAAACGGAGAAAACCGGCGCGACATTCATCGAGTTTCCGGAAAATATTGCGGAAATGGAAGTCGACGCCAGCCCGCTGCATGTAAAACAACCGGCCTCGCCGGAACCGCCAATGGAAAAGGTGGAGCATGCCGCCAAGATTATCTCGGACGCCAAGAACCCCATTATCCTCGCCGGCAATGGCGTGATTCGTAGCAAGGCCTGGCAACAACTTGCGGATTTTGCCAAACGTTTGCGTATTCCGGTGGCGAACACCTTTATGGCAAAAGGGGTGGTGCCGTTCAAACATACAATGGCCATGGGCAGTGCCGGCCTGCAGGCCAACGACTATGTGAGCTGTGGGTTTAACAAGGCCGATGTGATTATCTGTGTCGGTTATGACCTGGTGGAATATCATCCCTACCTTTGGCATCCAACCCAGGACCGCACCATTGTTCATATAGATCAATCACCTGCCGAGGTGGACGCCTATTATTCGGTGGAGGTTGGAGTGGTGGGTGATATCAAGCACTCCTTGCTTCGCATTATGGAAATTGCGACGCCTTCGACCGCGAATGCAATGCGATCGTTGCGACAAGCCGTCATCGATGACATGAATCAGCACAAGAATGACAACAGTGTGCCGATGAAGCCGCAAAAGATTATCTGGGATTTGCGCACCGCCATGGCACTGGAAGACATTGCCATTTCCGATGTGGGTGCCCATAAGATGTGGATGGCACGCATGTTTCGTTGTGAATTTCCCAATACCTGTTTAATTTCCAACGGATTTGCGAGTATGGGGATTGCAGTGCCGGGTGCCATTGGAGCCAAACTGGCTCTGCCGGATCGACGCATTGTAGCAGTGACGGGTGACGCCGGATTTTTGATGAATTCCCAGGAAATTGAGACTGCCTTACGTCTTAACACCCCTATTGTCATATTAATCTGGAATGATGGCGGCTATGGCCTGATTGAATGGAAACAGATGAACGACTTCGGGCGGCCATCAAATATTAAATTCAATAACCCGGATTTTGTGAAGTATGCCCAGTCATTTGGTGCCAAGGGTTACAGAATTGATAAGGGCGAAGATTTACTGCCGACCTTGAAAACAGCGCTTGCAGACAATACTGTTAGTATTATTGACTGTCCGGTAGATTACAGTGAAAACCTCAAATTAACGGCCAAGCTGGGAGAAATGATTTGCCCGGTTTGATAGCAGGCTCAGCCAAACGGAATTAAGCGATAACGAAACAAGAATAGTGGAATCCTCCCCGACCAGCGACAAAGGTCAGATACTACGCGTTCTTAGTTACAACGTGCAGGTTGGTATTCGCACGTCTCGTCCCCGCCATTATTTTACCGGTAGTTGGAAACATATTTTACCGTGTCCGCGACGGCTAAAAAATCTGGACGTGATTGCCAACGATATCTCGGATTTCGATATTGTCGGTTTGCAGGAAGTTGATGCCGGCAGTATTCGCAGCAATTTTATCAATATGGCCGAATACCTGGCCGGTCGGGCGGAATTTCCTTACTGGCACCACCAGGTCAATCGTAACCTGGGCAAATTTGCCAAACACAGTAACGGCATATTGAGTCACTTTAAGCCCAGTGAGATTATTAATTTGCGATTACCGGGATTGATACCCGGGCGCCAGGCAATTCTGGCTAGATTCGGTTCCGGCAAAGACTCCCTGGCCGTAATTGTTGTGCACCTGGCATTAAGCAAGCGGGCCAGATTGCAGCAACTGGAATATATCAGTGAAGTCGTTAATGATTTTCCCCATGCCATTGTGATGGGCGACATGAATTGTCGTTGTCATAGTGGAGAGATGCGCATGTTGTTTAATAAAACGAATTTACGTGAGCCACTGGATGACCTGCATACCTTTCCCAGTTGGCGGCCAATGTATAATATTGATCACATCCTGGTAACTTCAGAGCTTACGGTAAGGAAAGCCAGAGCACTTGAGTCTCCCATGTCCGATCATTTACCGATTATGACGGAGATTGAGCTTCCTGCTGGTGTTGAAATGACACGGTTTGAGAAAAGTCCTATCCTTACCTTTGACAACTTTATGCAAAACGTCAAACTCTAGCTTATCGTTATTTGGGTAAGCTGCTTGAGCAGGTTAAGCATTAAACCTGTATTCCGAAAGAAAGTGTGTAATTCCACACATGTATCAGGAAACCGAACAATCCGAACTTAAATCAATTATTCAACAGTTCCAGCCCAAACAGATACTTTCCATTGGTCCCGCCGGGCAGGAACTGTTTGCAGACTATCTAACAAGTTGTAAACAATGCGTGCTGCGGGAATTCTCAGCCTCACCCACACTGGATGTGCTGGATAATTATGGGCGCTTTGATCTCGTGTTTGTGTCACATGTGTTGGAAAAAATGCCAAAACCGGCGGCTGAACAGTTAATTGCCAGACTACGGGATTTACATTGTGATCGACTGATCATTGTTATCCCAATCGGGACGGACTGGCCGAATCAAGTAAGCCATTGGCAGCAAGCTGATTTACTTGGGCTGGGGTTTTCCCTGCTTGCTGAATTCCACTCTAATAAACACCGGGTTCATATCTACGCATTTGATATTGCCAGTTATAAGACCACACCTGAGTGGTTGAGCAGCAAATACTGGGCGAACCCGGAAATGTTTAATAAATACTGGTGGTAGTATGCAATGACTATAATCTATTGAAGCCAGTGAAATCAGGTAATTCGTCAGGCAAAGAGTCGGAGTGGTAAAGCGGGTCGCATATTTATTCATCTTCTTAAAACAACGGGTACGACGCCTTTATCGGCTTGATTCCGGGGTTATTTCCGGTCATATTGAGAAAGGTCATGGCAAACGTTGTCAGTCGTAGCACATTATGTGAGGTTCATTTCTGATTTGGCTAAACTTGACTCTGTGAGCATGGATACTTTCGATCTCAGTCAACCGGATTTATATATTGGTCGTGAGCTAAGCCTGGTGGAATTCAACCGCCGGGTACTCGCCCAGGCCAGTGATCCGCAAGTCCCCCTGCTGGAGCGCTTGCGCTACATGTGCATTACTTCGATCAACATCGATGAGATGTTCGAGGTACGGATCGCGGGCCTGAAGCAGAAAGTCGAGCTCGGTTCGGTGCAGCGTGGACCGGAAAATCTGGCACCGCATGAAATCTTGCGCCTGTTGAGTGAACGTTGCCACGAGCTGGTGGATGAACAGTACCGGGTATTGAATGATGAATTGTTGCCCGCACTGGAAGATGAAAACATTCGTTTTATTCGCCGTACCGATTTGACGCAGGAACAGGCCGAGTGGCTGAAAAATTTTTTCCGGAATGATTTATTACCGGTGTTAAGTCCCATCGGACTCGATCCTTCCCATCCATTTCCGCGTATCTTGAACAAAAGCCTTAACTTTATCGTTGCCCTCAAGGGTAAGGATGCCTTTGGCCGCTCCAGTGGTATGGCGATTGTGCAGGCACCCCGCGCCTTGCCACGCCTCATACAGTTACCGCAAGAAACAGGCGGGGGGCCGTATGACTTTGTGTTCCTTTCCTCCGTTATCCATGCCTTCGGGGAAGAATTGTTTACCGGCATGAAAATAACCAGTATCCATCAGTTCCGGGTCACGCGAAACAGTCACCTGTTTGTGGATGAAGAGGAAATCGATGACCTGATGCGTGCCCTGGAAGGGGAATTGCCGTCGCGCCGATACGGGGACGCGGTGCGGCTGGAGGTCGCGGATAACTGTACCGAAGAATTGATGGAGTATCTGCGCAAGACCTTCAAGCTGGAGCCCGAGGATGTGTATCAGGTGAATGGGCCGGTAAACCTCAATCGCCTGCAGGCCATCATTGATCTGGTTGAACGGCCGGAACTGAAGTTTGCGTCCTTTACGCCACGTTTGCCTGCTGAATTCGGACCGGGCACGAGTATTTTCAAAACCCTGCGTAAAAAGGATGTGCTGCTGCACCATCCGTTTGATTCATTTGTGCCGGTGGTCGACTTTATTCGGCAAGCGTCGACGGACCCGGACGTGCTGGCCATCAAGATGACGCTGTATCGTACCGGGGCCGATTCCGCCCTGGTTGATGCGCTGGTGCTGGCCGCCAGTAGTGGGAAAGAGGTTACGGTCGTGGTGGAACTGCGGGCGCGGTTTGATGAAGAGGCTAATATTGCCGTCGCCAACCGCTTGCAGGAAGTCGGTGTCCACGTCGTGTATGGCATCGTGGGTTACAAGACCCACGCCAAGATGGCGCTGGTCGTGCGGCGGGAACGAAACAAGCTTCGCCATTACGTACATCTTGGTACGGGTAACTATCACGATCGAACCGCTCGTATATATACCGACTATGGTCTTATGACCAGTAATAAGGCATTTGGTGATGATGTCCACAAGATCTTTTTGCAACTCACCAGCCTTGGCAAGGTGTTAAAACTCAATCGCCTGTTGCAGTCACCGTTCACCCTGTTTGACGGATTGGTGGAAAAGATTCGTCGCGAGCGCAAGCATGCCGAGGAGGGGAAGCCGGCGCGCATTATTGTCAAGATAAATGCTCTTGTGGCACAGCCGATGATTCAGGAACTGTATGCCGCCTCCATGGCCGGGGTGGAGATACGGTTGATTGTGCGGGGCATGTGTTGCCTGCGTCCCGGCGTAGCAGGGGTATCTGACAATATCGAGGTGCGCTCTATCGTCGGCCGTTTTCTGGAGCACACCCGTGTGTTGTATTTTGAAAATGACGGTAACCCGGAGTTTTACTGTTCCAGTGCCGACTGGATGGAGCGTAATCTTTTCAGCCGGGTGGAAACCCTGTTTCCCATTGAAGATAACAAATTACGGGCGCGCATTATGTCCACGCTCGAAATTTATCTGGCTGATAATACCCAGGCCTGGATACTGCAGAGTGATGGCTCCTATATGCGCGAAACACCCGGTGAGAACACGCCGGTTTCCGCCCAGCAAGATCTGTTGGTAGAAATTGCCGGCGCTTGAATGTCTAAACCGGTGCCGGACCGTTAAATAAAGCATTCCCGCTTAACTATTCAAACGTCAGGTTATAGCCGGCCTTATCCAGGTAAGCCGCTTCCTGCTCCAGATCTGCCCGGGTCAATGCATGTTCCTCCAGCCAGTCGGTAGGAAAAATCAGCGCCAGGTTTTTCTTTTTGGCCAGCAACTTGAGTTCTGGTAAAGGTGTTTCCTTGCGTGAGCGATGGAGTAAGGCGGCGAGACGTAAGAGGATCGCCAGGCGGTAAAGTATTTTGTGCCAGGATTCAGGTAAGGCTCGAATGTCATTTAATGGCAACTTGCGACGGTTCGCCCGTACGAGTAAGGCCATAACCAGCTGTTCCTGGCGCGAAAAACCGGGCATATCGGCGTGGGTCAGAATGTAGGCACCATGCTTGTGATATTGACTATGCGCAATATCCCTTCCAATCTCATGCAGTCGTGCGGCCCAATCGAGCAGATGGAGCAAGTTATCATCGGCGAGTTTCCAGCTGTCTGAGACCTGTTGCAGGAGACTGGCCGCGGTTTTGGCAACCCGTGTCGCATGCTCCTGATCAACCTGATAGCGGTTGGCGAGGGAAACCACGGTACGGGCACGTACATCTTCATGGCGGATTCGACCCAGCAGGTCATATAGCAGGCCCTCCCGCAGGGCGCTGTCGGCCACCGTCATATGTTCGATGCGTAAGCCCTCAAACACACCCAGCAGCACCATGGCACCACCCACGAAGACCGGCGCCCGTTCAGGACTTAAACCGGGCAAATCCAGTTTATCGATGTGTTCATACCGGGTGAAAACGTCCACTAATTGCGACAGGGCAGCGGCACTGATGCCGTCCTCACACAAGCCCATCGCTTCCACCACGCCGCGAACCGCGCGTATGGTCCCCGACGCACCAATGGTCTGTTGCCAGCCCTGGTTGCGATAGAACTGGGCGACCGGCTCAACTTCCCGCAGTGCGGCCAGGCGTGCATTGCTGAGATTATTTTTACTAATAAATCCGTTGGGCACGTATCGCTGGGAGAAAGACACGCAACCCATGTGTAAACTTTCCATGGTTTTTGGCACAAAGCCCTCACCCAGGATCAACTCAGTACTGCCACCACCAATATCAACCACCAGGCGACTGCCGCCTGCATCATTCAGGCCATGGGCGACGCCCAGGTAAATGAGTCGCGCCTCTTCCACGCCAGCAATAATTTCCACCGGGTGACCCAGCGCTTCTTCCGCATGCTCAATCAGCGCCTGGGCATTGCGTGCCTTACGCAGGGTATTGGTGCCGACAATGCGGACCGAACCGGCCGGCATATCATGCAGAAGCTGGCCAAAGCGGGTCAGGCAGGCCATTGCCCGCTCCATGGCTTCCTTCGAGAGATTGTTTTTATGATCGAGACCGGCGGCGAGGCGCACCATTTCGCGTTCCCGATCGATGATCTGCAGTGAGCCTTCCATCAGGCGGGCAATGATCAGATGAAAACTGTTGGATCCCAGATCCACCGCAGCCACGGTTTCAGGCGCATTGGATTCGGTCAGCGGCCGACTGAAGAGACTTCGGAAAATGGGATTTCCCTCTTGGTTGGGGCTAATACAATAAGGATGATTATTATCCCGGTGGAACTGCCAGGGGGCAAATGGTCTTGATCAAGTTTGGCGTGATATTTTATAAAACCGCGCGAACCTACCAATGCAATTGTTGCCGCTGATACATGTTTAGCGAGGTGATATGGCTGCCGCGGCGAAAGATATATAAGAAAATGCTGGTAATTCCTCCGTAACATGCCTATAGTCGCCCCTCCTCGATGAGGATGAAGACGTTTCTGACCTTTCCCCGTGCTGTTTCATCACTGGCTTCCTGGTTAGCAACGGGCGGCAAATCGCCGCCAATGAGTGAACCAGGTATTGTGATGGCCTTCTCTGCAGGCATCTCTGCTACGTTCGTACTGTTAAACTTTTCTATGCCGTTTGCTGTAAGAAGCAGGCGCGGGAGTACTTTGTGTCTTTTAAAGAACTGAATCTGAATGCCCAATTATTAAAGGCGATTGACGCCACCGGTTTTAGCGAGCCGACCGAAATTCAACGTAAGGCCATACCCGAAGTATTGGCAGGCCGGGATTTGATGGCTTCGGCCCAGACCGGAACCGGCAAAACCGCCGCGTTTGTCCTGCCGGCGCTGGAACGGTTGCTGACCCCATCAAACGTTCACGGCAAGGGCCCTCGTGTGCTGGTGCTAACACCGACGCGCGAACTGGCGATGCAGGTGAACGATAATATTCGCACCTTCAGTCGCTTTGCCCGTTTCAATACCGGCACCGTGGTGGGTGG
>CAJIAB010000567.1_pt1 | contig 10767 bp, 9 predicted proteins | sample 9199081 | NCBI WGS metagenome assembly CAJIAB01 (sample SAMEA7708262, study PRJEB35096) | sediment metagenome | biome: marine neritic benthic zone biome [ENVO:01000025]; feature: sediment [ENVO:00002007]; material: shallow marine sediment [ENVO:03000034] sea grass bed [ENVO_01000059] ... | reverse complement strand
CGCGTCAACGCGGTGGCACCGGGCGCTATCCTCTGGCCGGAAAATCTGGGTGAAGCGGAAAAAGAAAAAATCATTTCCCGTACTTTCCTCAAACGCCAGGGTGCGCCGGATGATATTGCCAGGGCGATACTCTATTTAGTCCGTGATGCCGGTTATGTCAGTGGCCAGGTGCTGACTGTCGATGGCGGGCGGTCATTGAATTCCTGACTAAATTCAGTCACTTGTAAGAGTAATCCTACATACAATGTGTATCCATTCCCTTATACTCTTCACTGGTAATACCATTAATAAACCAATAAATCAGGGAGCACAAAAAAATGCTACACCATAATTTCAAGGCACGATTCTTTCTGACTGCAGTGTTGTTACTCACCGGCTTTGGAGCACAGGCCGCAGCCGGTGACTGGTATGTAGGGTTGGGTTACGGTTTAACTTCATTTGACACCGGTATCAGCAACACCACCGGTACGGCCAGCCTGGATGAGGATGACTCCGGTTTCAAATTGTTTGGCGGCTATAATGCTAACAGAAATGTCGCGATTGAACTGGCCTACGCGGATCTGGGTACTGCATCCCTCTCTGGCAATACCGGTGATACTTTTGTACTCGACGGCATACTGTTTTTATTTACAGGCTCCGGGAAACTAGATATTGACGGATCATTGATAAGTCTGTCCGGCGTATTTACACACCATTTTAATGATGCATTTAATATCTACGGCCGTGTAGGTCTGGCCTCCTGGGATGCCGATATTAAAGCGACTGAAACCGGTGGTTCTACTGATAGCTTTAGTGAAGACGGCACAGACTTTTTCCTGGGATTTGGCGCCGGGTGGAATTTCGCCCAAACCTGGGCTTTGAAAGCGGAGTATGAACTCTACACGTTTGATGACATTAATGTGGATGTAAACATGCTGTCATTGAATGTCGTCAAGACTTTCTAAATCAACAATCCTGGGCTCGATTCCTATCGAGTCCGGGTCATTTTAATTCCTCTCTCCTGCTGATATTAACAGCAATAAAAGCTAAAGGTCTTTGATCTCAACGGGCCAGAGCGCTTGGGATGTTTTATCAAAAGATTCCCACAAATCAGCCAAAGCGGCTTTCTCCACCGGATGTTTCGTATTCGGTGCAATCTCGGCCAGTGGCCAGAGTACGAAGGCGTTGTGGGTGATTTCCGCGCGGGGGAGGTCAATTGCGCCTTCCTTTACAACCAGGTCACCGTAGAGCAATAAATCCAGATCGAGGGTTCTGGCAGAAAACCGCGGTCCACTGCGGATACGCCCATGCCGGTCTTCAATCTCCCGTAGGGTCTGCACCACGGTATGTACTTCCTCATCCGTGTCCAGACCGACTACCATGTTGAGAAAATTGTCGCCATCAAAACCTACCGCTTCGCTTTCATACACGGAAGACAGCTGCAACTCCCCGTAGTGCTTTCGCAATTCGACAATCGCCAGGCGCAGGTGCCGCTCAGCCTCAATGTTGCTCCCTATACTTATATATATACGTGCCATTACAATCAGGGGCGAGGGACGAGGGACGACGACTGCAGGGATGCAGGAGGTAGAGCAATGCATGGAGCAATTGCCGAGGGACAAGGCAACAAACTGACAGATAGGCTGGAACACGGTTCGTGGTTCATTAACGGGTACCTCGTTCAATAATCACGCCGACGTCCTGCGCACCGCGAACCGCACCCTGTTTGTTCACCCGCAGCCGAACCCACGGCACGTGAAATTCATTCAGCACAATCTCGGTGATCCGTTCGGCCAGGGTCTCCACCAACTGGAATTCACTGGTCTCGACAAAGCTGATGAGGCGCTTGGCAACTGCCTTGTAATTGAGGGTATCTTCGATGTCGTCACTGGCTGCGGCCTTGCGAATATCGCTGGCCATTTCCAGATCCAGGCTGATGGTCTGCTTGATCCGGCGTTCCCAGTCATAGATACCAATGATGGTATCGATACGTAAGTCATTTAGATAAATAATGTCCATGTTGCCTAACAATCTGGTTATTGCTGTTATTTGCGCCCCAAACTATACACTGCCCCCGCATCTCACTCTATAATTCGCGCATGCAACTCCTGGACTACAGCCTGATTCTGATTGCCTACCTGGTTGGGTCCATCTCTTCCGCAATTCTTGTCTGTCGCCTCATGGGCCTGCCTGATCCGCGTTCCGAAGGCTCCGGCAATCCCGGCGCCACCAACGTCCTGCGCGTTGGCGGCAAAAAGGCCGCGGCCATTACCCTCCTCGGTGACATGCTCAAGGGACTCTTGCCGGTACTGGCCGCCAATATACTGAACGTGTCACCCCTTACCCTGGGCCTGACCGGGTTGGCTGCCTTTCTGGGTCACCTGTATCCGGTGTTTTTCAATTTTCGCGGCGGCAAGGGCGTGGCCACCATGCTGGGCGTCCTGTTTGGTTTTCACTGGCTGGTGGGGGCATGCACCGCTGGCACCTGGTTGCTGATCGCCAAGGGCTTCAAGATTTCATCGCTGGCCGCGCTCATCGCCACCCTGCTTGCACCGCTATTTGTCTGGCTTTTCATGGGTCCCTCCATCGAACTGATCGTCACCACGGCCGTAATGACGCTGATTCTGTACTGGCGCCATCGCAGCAACATTCAACGCCTGCTGAGTGGTGAAGAAAGTTTGATCGGCAAGAAAGACTCGCCTTGAAAACCGGTTGTTGCTCGCCGTCAAATGGCTTGTAACGACGGTAACGACCAGCGCGGCTGGGCAACAAATTCCAGGGTTTCATGCTGCCCCGCCAGCAACCGCTGACAACCGGCAAAGGCGATCATGGCGCCATTATCGGTACAGAACTCCAGCCGCGGATAGTAGACTTCAGCCTGCATTTTTTTCGCAATTTCCCTGAGACGTCTGCGCAGCTTTGTGTTCGCACTCACGCCCCCGGCCACCACCAGACGGCTCAAACCGGTTTCTTTCAAGGCCCGCCGGCATTTGATCGCCAGCGTATCGACCACGGCATCTTCGAAAGCGCAGGCGATATCGGCCCGCGTCTGATCGTTGCCGTCACTGGCATGCAGGGTGTTGAGGGTAAAGGTCTTCAGCCCACTGAAGCTGAAATCCAGTCCCGGCCGATCGGTCATGGGTCGCGGAAAGGTATATCGCTTTGGATCCCCGGCCTCGGCCAGCTTCGCCACTGCGGGTCCGCCAGGATATCCCAGTTCCAGCATTTTGGCGGTCTTGTCAAAGGCTTCGCCGGCGGCATCGTCCAGGGATTCTCCGAGCAAGGTATATCGCCCGATGCCGTCAACCCGCACCAGCATGGTATGGCCACCTGAAACCAACAGGGCCACAAACGGAATCTGTGGCGGATTGGCCTCCAGCATCGGCGCCAACAGGTGCCCCTCCATGTGATGCACCGCTACCGCCGGCACATCCCAGCCAAACGCCAGGCTGCGGCCAATCGCCGCCCCCACCAGCAGCGCCCCCATCAGACCCGGCCCGGCGGTATAGGCCACCCCGTCTATCTCGGCGGCACTCACCCCGGCTTCGGCAAGCACCCGGGAGATCAGTGGCAGGGTTTTACGCACGTGATCGCGGGACGCCAGTTCCGGCACCACCCCGCCAAACTCGGCATGCAGCGCCACCTGGCTGTAGAGTGCGTCCGCCAGCAGGCCTCGCTGGTGGTCGTACACCGCGACGCCGGTTTCATCACAGGAGGTTTCGATGCCTAAAACACGCATTGGATCATGAGATTTTTTTGCAATTAGTGAAAGCAGGTATTAAACTTGCGCGCCTTACTGAAATCAACACTTTATCGAGGATAACGCTACATGCCAGCTGTACGCGTAAGAGAAAACGAACCTTTTGACGTCGCCCTGCGCCGCTTCAAGCGCGCCTGTGAAAAGGCCGGCGTCCTGTCTGAAGTCCGTCGTCGTGAGTTTTACGAAAAGCCGACTTCCATCCGCAAGCGCAAAATGGCCGCTGCGGTCAAACGCCACCAGAAAAAGGTTTCCCGCGAACGGGCCCGCACCCGACGCCTGTACTGATTTCCAGCCCCGTCTCCCGACGGGGTTTTGCATTATTACAGCCATGAGTGATCTATCCGCCCGCATCAACGACGACGTCAAAGTGGCCATGAAGGCCAAGGACAAGCCGCGCCTGGGCGTGCTGCGTCTGATCACCGCCGCTATCAAGCAGCGCGAGGTGGATGAGCGAATTACCCTCGATGATGACCAGGTCCTCGCCGTGCTGGAAAAGATGATCAAGCAGCGCAAGGATTCCATCGCCCAGTACGAAAAAGCCGGTCGCGACGAGCTCGCCCGGCAGGAGGCGTTTGAAATCACCATTATCCAGGACTATTTACCGGAGCAGCTGTCTGATGCCGAAATCGATGCCCTGATTGCCGAAGCCATCAGCAGCAGCGGGGCCGCCAGCATGAAAGACATGGGCAAGGTCATGGGCATGTTGAAACCCAAACTGGCCGGACGGGCCGATATGGGGCAGGTCAGTCAGAAAATCAAACAGCGATTGTCTGACTGACAGGGACGAGTTTCTAGGGACTAGGAAAACATTTGTATTAACTCCCTCTCCCAACATATAAATACTTCTAGGGTTTTTCCTTGCCACTCGTCCCTCGTCCCTCGATACTATTTTAATGGCAGGTCGTATTCCGCATACTTTCATTGATGAATTAATGACTCGCGTCGACATCGTCGAGGTGATCGACTCCCGCGTGCCACTGAAAAAGGCAGGCCGTGAATATACCGCCTGTTGCCCCTTTCATAACGAAAAGACGCCGTCTTTTACTGTCAGCCCCAACAAGCAGTTTTACCACTGTTTTGGCTGCGGTGAGCATGGCACCGCGCTCGGCTTCCTGATGGAATATGAACATTTGAGTTTCCCCGAAGCGGTTGAGGAGTTGGCCCGCCAGGTCGGGCTGGAAGTCCCCTATGAGGGACCGACGCACACCGAACCACAACAGCGCCAGCGCAATGAGAATCTTTACGATCTGCTGGCCCAGTCGGATCGCTATTTTCGCCGCCAACTGCGACAGCATCCCCAGGGGCCCCGCGCGGTGGACTACCTCAAGCAACGGGGCCTGAGCGGCGAAATTGCCGCTGAGTTCGGCCTCGGCTTCGCACCCCCCGGCTGGGACAATTTGCAACGCGAACTGGGCACCAACGCCGAGCGCCAGGAGCAACTTGTCACTACGGGCATGCTGATCCGCAAGGATGATGGCAAGTCCTATGACCGCTTTCGGGATCGCATCATGTTCCCGATCCGCGACCGGCGCGGCCGTACCATCGCCTTTGGAGGGCGGATTTTGCCGGACACACAAGAAAGCGGAGCCAAGGCGCCTGCGAAGTATTTGAATTCCCCCGAAACCCCCCTGTTCCACAAAGGCCAGGAGCTGTACGGCCTGTATGAGGCCCGCCAGGCGCTACGGGACATTCCCCGCCTGCTGGTGGTCGAGGGCTATATGGACGTGGTGGCCCTGGCCCAGTTTGACATTCGCTACGCGGTGGCCACCCTCGGCACCGCCACCACCCAGGAACACCTCAACCGGCTGTTCCGCATCACGCCCGAAGTGGTGTTCTGTTTTGATGGCGACCGGGCGGGACGTGATGCCGCCTGGCGTGCGCTGAATAATGCCCTGCCCATCATGCGCGAAGGGCGGCAAATCCGCTTCATGTTCCTGCCGGAAGGTGATGATCCGGATACGCGCGTCCGGGCGGTGGAAAAAACCGGCTTTGAGGCGGATATCGAGGCCGCGCTGAATTTTTCCGACTTCTTTTTTCAACATTTGGGCAAACTGGCCGATACCAACAGCATCGACGGCCGGGCGCAACTGGTAGAACAGGCCCGCCCACTCCTGAAGTTACTGCCTCCCGGAGTTTTCCGCCACATGATGACTGAACAACTGGCGCGACTGGCGCGAATTGAGCCAGCCGAGCTGGAAACCTTGTTAGCCAGGGCCGACCAGTCCGTGGCGGCGGGTAAGGCCTCCCAGGGTCACAAACGCCCCACGACTCGACACCAGGGGCCTAAACCCCTGTCACCGGTCCGTATGGCACTGATGCGGCTGTTATACCGGCCAGAACTCGCGCAGGCAGCTGGCGCGCCCCAGCGCTTCACGGAACTGGATATACCGGGGATTAATTTATTGGTAGAAGTCCTTGAAATTCTGCAGGAAAACCCCAAATTGAACAGCAGTGCCTTACTCGAGCGATGGCGCGGTACCGAAAACGGTTCTCATCTGGAAAAGCTGGCCAGTTGGCAACCGGAAGTCACCACCAACGAATCGCTGGAGCAGGAATTTCGCGGTGCCCTGGCCCAATTGGACCAGCAGCGACTTGAGCATCGCTATGATTTCCTCCTGACGCGCTCCAATCAGGGTGAGCTCACCCCCGAGGAAAAGCGGGAACTTCAGGAGCTGTTTGCCACACTAAATCGTGACAAACGTCAAAACGCCGTCAAAAATCGCGAATAAATGTCCGATTTTCCACGGTTTTTTTCCAAGAAGTGACTAAACTTATTTCGGTGATTAGTCACTGGAAAATTCACCATGTTCGTGTAAACTTTGACGGTTTTTCCGTCCACAAATCGTGAGCCAGTTATATGAATCCAGCCAGAGCACAAGTAATGGATCAGAATCAGCAACAGTCCCAACTTAAGTTATTGATTGCCAAGGGTAAAGAGCAGGGCTACCTGACTTACGCCGAAGTCAACGACCATCTTCCGAACGATATTGTCGATCCTGAACAGATCGAGGATATCGTTGCCATGATTAATGATATGGGTATTGCGGTGCACGAAGTTGCCCCGGATACCGAAACCATCCTGGAAACCAATGATACCGTCGATGAAGACGCGGCGGAGGAAGCGGCTGCCGCACTCGCCAGCGTGGACAGTGAGTTTGGCCGCACCACCGATCCGGTACGCATGTATATGCGCGAAATGGGCGCCGTGGAACTACTGACCCGCGCCGGTGAAATCGAGATCGCCAAGCGTATCGAAGACGGCCTTAACCAGATGCTGTCTTCCCTCGCCATGTACCCCAACACCGTCTCCGACTTGTTGGCCCTGTACGATCGGGTTGACGCCGGTGAAATGAAGCTGACCGATCTGATGGTGGCTTTCATTGATCCAAATGCGCCGGATAATATTCCTACACCGGCAGAGGTTGCCGCCTCTAACGCCAGCTCTGGTGATGATGACGAGTCCGAGGAAGAGGTGGATACCGGTCCCGATCCGGAAGAAGCAAAGCAACGCTTTGAAAGTATCCGTAAGATCCACAAAAAACTGGTTACCACGACCAGGAAGCACGGTCATGCAGACAAGAAATGCGAAAAAATCCGTGATGAGTTGATTAATGAAATCATGGAAATCAAGTTGACGCCACGTACCGTGGATAAACTGGTAACCGATATGCGTCGATTGGTTGGACGTATTCGCAAGCATGAAAAGATCATTATGCATCTCTGTGTCGAAGAGGCACACATGCCACGTAAGGCATTCATTACTTCCTTCCCGGATAATGAAGCTGACCTTAGCTGGTTGCAAAAGCATATTGATGAAAGCGCCAAGTACTCCGCTGTGCTGGACCAGCATAAAGATGAAATCCTTCGCGCCCAGCAAAAGCTTGTCCAGATTGAAGAAGAATCCGGTATCGCTATTTCCGATATCAAGGACATCAATCGCAAGATGTCCATCGGCGAAGCCAAGGCACGCCGTGCCAAAAAGGAAATGGTGGAGGCCAACCTGCGCCTGGTGATCTCCATTGCCAAGAAATACACCAACCGCGGCCTGCAGTTCCTGGATCTGATTCAGGAAGGCAACATCGGTCTGATGAAAGCCGTCGACAAGTTTGAGTATCGTCGCGGTTACAAGTTCTCGACCTATGCAACCTGGTGGATTCGTCAGGCCATTACCCGCTCCATTGCCGACCAGGCCCGTACCATCCGTATCCCGGTGCACATGATCGAAACCATTAACAAGCTCAACCGGATCTCACGGCAAATGCTGCAGGAAATGGGTCGTGAACCGATGCCGGAAGAGCTGGCGGAACGTATGGAAATGCCGGAAGACAAGGTTCGCAAGGTACTGAAGATCGCCAAGGAACCGATTTCCATGGAAACACCCATTGGTGATGATGAAGATTCCCACCTGGGTGACTTTATTGAGGATGGCAACGTGTTGTCTCCGGTTGAATGCGCAACTTCGGAAGGCTTGCGTGAAGCCACCACGGAGGTACTGGAAGGCCTGACTGCCCGTGAAGCCAAGGTGCTGCGCATGCGGTTTGGTATCGACATGAATACCGACCACACCCTGGAAGAAGTGGGCAAACAGTTTGATGTTACCCGTGAGCGTATTCGTCAGATCGAAGCCAAGGCACTGCGCAAACTGCGTCATCCGACTCGTTCCGATCAGTTACGCAGCTTCCTGGAACTGGAATAATCGGTACACATCGTTGTTGAATCAAAACGGCGCCATCATGGCGCCGTTTTTCTTTATGAGATTCAAATAATTTGTTGTAGAATACGCCCCTTATTTGGGCCTGTAGCTCAGTTGGTTAGAGCAGGGGACTCATCAAAATGGTGCGTCCATATTGAAAAATATGGAATGAACGGGATGAATTCAGGGAACCCTTAACAGCAAGGCTGATGGCAACCCTGAGCCAAGCCGGTGGTACACCGCCGGAAGGTGCAGAGACTACCTGGGAACTTGAGTGTTCTTAATAACAGGCTAGAGCGTCCCGCACCCTAACAACTGAATCATGTAATTCAGGTTGAGGGTGATGAGATAGTCCACTCATGGTAGAAATGCTGTGAATACGTGAATCCCTTGGTCCCAGGTTCGAGTCCTGGCGGGCCCACCAAAGTTTTCTTACTTCCTTAAAGATCAATCTTTAACTTAGATTTGTTATCCAGGTCACTCTCGCTCTTCCCTGTGCTTCCTGCACGTCGTCCTGCTAGACCCACCAAAGTATCATTACTATCGCGCTGATGAATTTGAAGGTTCAGGCATCGGCCTCTCCACAATGGCCCACATCATACGCCGTCACAAGGGCCGCATCTGGGCAGAGGGAAAACCCAACGAAGGTGCTGTGTTTTTATTTCACCCTTGGCCTCATTGTCTAAATGGTCATCACGCCCACTTGAACAACTTTTCCGGTGATAAGTATTTGATTTGTGTTCGAAAATAACATCGGAGAGTTTCCTGATCGAGATCAATAGATTTTTAGGCTCCAAACCTGTAATGAGGCCACTTCTCTATTAATATATAACCGTATACAGTTATAGCAATCCATGTAGTGAGAACCATCATCCTCTTCTAAAAAACTAAAGGGGCTCCACATGAAGAGAAAGCACACCTTCTGGGCTACCGCCGTACTTATGGCCGGCTGGTTAGTTTCCCTCGGCGCCTTTAGCGGCACCGTCTACGCATCTGAATCCACGGCAGATCACAGTAAATTCAAGGAACTCGACAAAAATTTCAAGACCGGTCCGCAGGTCACCAAGGCCTGTCTGTCCTGTCATACTGAGGCAGCGAAACAGGTCCATAAGACGTCGCATTGGACCTGGGACTTCCTTAACCCACAATCTGGGCAACGTCTGGGTAAGAAAAATGTTCTGAATAATTTCTGTATCGCCCCCCGCTCCAACTTCGGTGCCTGTGCCGCCTGCCATGTTGGCTACGGCATGAAGGATGATAGTTTTGATTTTACCTCGGAGGAAAACGTGGATTGCCTGGTGTGTCACGACACCACGGGTGGTTACAGCAAGCCCCCGGGCAAGGCCGGCCACCCGGCTGATTACGTGAAACTGAAGAAGGTGGCACAGAATGTTGGCAAGACCAGCCGTGATACTTGCGGTGCCTGTCACTTCTTTGGCGGCGGTGGCGACGGTGTCAAGCACGGTGATATGGACAGTTCCCTGGCCATGCCGGACGACGAACTCGATATCCATATGGACGCCATAGGGCTGGACTTCACTTGTGCCACTTGCCATGCCACCTCGGCACATGAAGTTCCCGGTAGCCGCTATATGCCCACTGCCGCGGAAGATGAAGGTGCCATCGTGCGTGGCAAGGAAGAAGGCCGCAATCCGGCCACCTGTCGTGCCTGCCATGGCAATGAACCCCATTCCGCCACCATGGACAATCTCAATACCCATACCCGCAAGATTGCCTGCCAGACCTGCCACATTCCGACCATGGCACGTGGTGGTGTCGCCACCAAGATGTCCTGGGACTGGTCGACGGCTGGCAAACTGACCCCTGAAGGCAAGCCGATGGTCAAGAAAAATGAAGAAGGCCATGTGGTCTATCACGGCAAGAAGGGTGACTTTACCTATGGGGCCAATGTTCCACCGGCCTACGTCTGGTTCAACGGCAAGGTGAAATACACCCTGCTGGGCGACAAGCTGGACGTCAATGCAGACGTTACCCCCATCAACCATTTCGAAGGCAGCCCCGATGATGGCGTATCTCGCATCTGGCCGGTGAAGATATTCCAGGGCACACAGCCCTTTGACCCGGTCAACAAGACCCTGGTGATCCCCCATACCGCGGGCAAGGATAGCACTGCTTTCTGGGGCAATTACGATTGGGAAAAAGCCATTCAAACCGGGATGGATACCGCCGGCGCACCCTTCTCCGGCAAGGTGGATTTCATCAGGACCCAGATGATGTGGCCCATCACCCACATGGTGGCCCCGGCCGAAAAGGCCCTTTCCTGTGAAGAATGCCACAGTAAAGATGGCCGGCTGCAAAACATCGAAGGAGATCG
>CAJIAB010000061.1_pt1 | contig 10856 bp, 10 predicted proteins | sample 9199081 | NCBI WGS metagenome assembly CAJIAB01 (sample SAMEA7708262, study PRJEB35096) | sediment metagenome | biome: marine neritic benthic zone biome [ENVO:01000025]; feature: sediment [ENVO:00002007]; material: shallow marine sediment [ENVO:03000034] sea grass bed [ENVO_01000059] ... | reverse complement strand
GGCGTGACCTGCATGCTGTTATCCCAGTCACCGAGAGGTTGATGCAGGACAAAACCACGATCGGTTTGAACCGGACCACCTTGGTAGATCGGGACATGCATCATTTCCGTTTCAGTCATCTCTATTTCGAGTTGTTCTGCCAAATCCCCCAGAGCCAGTTCGGTGGGTCGGTTGATGACCAGCCCCATCGCGCCCACGGGACTATGTTCACACATATAGGCCACTGTGTGAAAAAAGTTGGGATCGGCCAGATTTGGCATAGCTATCAGGAACTGGCCGGCGAGCTGGGAGTTGTGAGTCATCAGCTGTAAGTATCCGTCAGGTACGTAGGGCTGACAAGCGCATCATTGTGCCCGGGTCATGAGTCCGCCACCACTCTCAAACTGCCAGACACGCGGAATATGCAGAATATCCGTGTCCTTCAGAATATCTTCGCTAAGCGGGGGATACGGGGCGGCCAGTTTGACGATGCGTACGGCAGCTTCATCCAGAACCTTGTGGCCCGAGGAGCGCAATACCCGAACGGAATAGAGCGAGCCGTCTGGATTGATGGCGACATCCATCAACAGGGCGCCGCTGATGCCACGACGCACGGCTTCCTCAGGGTAGTTGAGATTGCCGAGGCGTTCCACCTTGGTACGCCAGGCATCCATATAACTGGCGAAACGGAACTCGCGGGCATTGGCGCCACGCACATAAGTCTGGCGTGGGGTAACGGCGTAACTTTTTCTGATTTCTTCTATTTTGGCGCTCAGTCGGGCAATTTCCTGGCTGCGCTCAAATAACTGGGCGGCAGTGACATTTTCCGGCGGAATGGGTAACGGATCATGCTGCGGTTGACTGGCTTCTTGCAATCGGGACTTTTCGACCGTCATTAGCTCCTCTTGTACCTGTTTCACAGGCACCGGTGGGGGTGCCAGGTCACGCACACTGGCGGGGGCAATACCCTGTTCCTGTGAGGGCGCGGTATTGGAAAAGGGGCTGCTATCGCGCACTTTTTCTTCCACGTTACCGCCGCCCAACTGGTTGGCCTGGGCGAGATAGTCAGCATCCTCGGGTTCTTCTTCTGCACGGTTGTGGACCAGGGTGATTTCCATGGTAGACAGGCTGTCCGGATCACTTTCATCCACCAGGTTGAAGCTGACCCCAAGAATAATAATGGCGTGCATTGCCAATGCGAAAAAAACAGTGAGGCTGAATCGGTCGCCTGAGCTGACTGAGATCGGGGCTGGTTGGGCAATACTTGTCATATATTAACTGAACGTAAATTCGCTGTGATTATACTGCTAACGATGTCAGTAAACATAATCAATCAATAAAAATATTACTTCCTGTTCGGTGCTTGCTGATGTTGCTGTGATTGACAAGGGCAACATCACTAATACCAGTGATGTGTTTAAACCGTTACGGAGTCTTTGCATATTGTTTTTGCTGTGGCTCAGCTAATTTGAAGGTGACCAGTAAGGGATTGTGATCCGACGATGTTACACGGGGAGTTGACGCTTCAACAATTTCCAATCCGCGGTAATAAACATGATCGATAGGATTACCAAACACGGTAATAAGCTGGTGACTCTTATAGTCAACCCGTTGCATGGACAGCTTATGACTCAGCCTGTCCAGTATGGCCTGACGGTCTTCTCGCCAACTGTTAAAGTCGCCAGCCAGAATTATCGGGCCCCGATGATTCAGCAATACCTTGCCAAGAGCCTCGAACTGCTGACGGTAACTTTCCATCCCAAGGGTGAAATTGATTCCATGTACATTCGCGACCAGCAGGGACTGATTGGTACCGAGCAATGGGTAGGTGCTGATCAAAATGGACTTGGGAGTCTGGATGAGCGGTTCTTTGGCATACAACGCGCAATGCGAGTTTGATTTATCACGAGATGCAGTCAGTACGCCGTTGGCATTGTCCTGGTAAATAAATGCGGTTGTCATTGCCCAGTTATAGGGTGAATCTGACAATACTGAATTCAACCTGTCATCCATATAAGCTTCTTGCAGAATAAGTAAGTCCTGGTCATGACTAAGACGGTGAAAATCAGTAGCCCAATTGTCGCGTGATTGTTTATACATATTCCAACTGAGGACTGATATGCGTTTTGGCGAAAGGCCATTCTTGGCTGTTTCAGATTCCTGAGAAAGCGAAATATCGGCTGTACACTGGGCGGAATGCTGCTTTGATAAATTAGCCGAAGAGTGGCTGAGCTGTGGCTGCGCAGGGATGTGAATACATCCTGCCAGCAGCAGTGCCGCGAAGGTGATTATCAAGTATCTCAGACTGGAGGCGTAGGGTATTTTGTGCACGATAAGAGACAGTATGGTTGTTTAGCTAGATTTGTCAGCCTGAAAATCAATTAGTTCCGGAGTAATAACGCTGGCTGAGAGACAGTTCACATCTTTGCCTCCAACGGTGGGCTGATGTCAATTTTATCCGGTTGTTGAAAAAAACGTATGCGCTTTACCATAGCCGGGGTCACAAGGATACGGCCCTGCTTGTCGATCAACATGACGTGCGTAATATTCATGCTATCGGCAATCTTGCGCCAATCTTCAGGCCCGGCCACGAATAATGCGGTGGCCGCAGCCGCGGCGGTCAGGGCGTCGGGGTGAATGACGGTTACCATCATGGTGTGTTCCACGGGATAACCCGTTCTGGGATCGATTACATGATGGTATCGCCTGCCTTTATATTCATAGAAATGGTCGCTGTCTTTGGTGGTAAACATGCTTTCGCCGTCCAAGACATCCAAGGTCGCCAGCATCTCGTTGTTACGAGGAGCAGGTATCGTGATTTGCCAGGGCTGGTCTCCTCGTTTACCAATAACCTTAACGTCTCCTCCGGCGTTAATGCTGGCATGTTGAATGCCCAGGTTTTTCAGTGCGATGATTTCTCTTTCCATGGCCAGACCTTTGGCCATGGCGCCAAAGTCGAGTTGCAGTGCCGGGTTCGTGCCTCGCATGCGAACACCATTTAACTGGATATCGTTGATGGTCGGGCTTTGCCTTACCAGGGCAGCTATTCTCTCTGCCGTTGGTGGTGGTCCCTTGGGTGCCGTATCCTGGTGAAATCCCCAGAGTGCTTTCAGTTTTCCGATCGCCGGGTTGTAGAGATAATTACTGGCATGTGAAAGTGTTCGTGACTTTTCGATCAAGGGTAATACCGAGGGATTGGCGGAAAACTCGCCTGTCATTGCCAGCAGTTCGTTAGTACGTCCCAGTGGTCCAGGTTGCCAGGGGTGCCACATGAAATGCATATATTCAAAGTCTTCTTTTAGCGTAGCAAATGCCTGTGTCGCAATGGTTTTGTCTACCCCAAAAAGGGTTGTTTCGATTTCATTGTTGAAAAATTGCTGGCGGTCCTTATACGTGCGTGAAGTGCCGTCACAAGCAGCCAGGCATAACACGCTCAGGCAGAGGAAAACAGTTTTAACCATACGCATTAGTTGTTGAGCTTGTTCTCGATACTCGCCATCAGTTGGTTGCCAATATCAAGATTGTATTGTTCATCAAGCTCGCGGATACAGGTGGGGCTGGTGACGTTGATCTCGGTGAGGTAGTCACCAATAACATCGAGCCCTACAAACAACAGGCCTTTTTCTTTTAGAATCGGCGCCACCTGCTCACAGATCCAGTAATCGCGTTCATTTAGTGCTACCCCGACTCCACGACCACCCACCGCAAGGTTGGCCCGGGTTTCACCTTTGGCCGGAATGCGAGCCAGGGCATAAGGGACTGGCTCGCCGTCAATGAGCAGAATACGCTTGTCACCATCGCGGATTTCAGGAATAAAGCGTTGCGCCATTATTTGTCGTTGGCCGTAACCAGTGAGGGTTTCAATAATCACCCCGGTATTCAGATCATTTTGCTGGATCCGGAATATAGAGGCGCCGCCCATGGTATCGAGTGGCTTGAGGATGATGTCGCCGTGTTCGGCCAGAAAGGCCCGGATCAATTCAGCCTGACTGGTGACCAGTGTTGGCGGAGTGCACTGAGGAAACCAGGCGGTGTAGAGTTTTTCATTTGCGTCCCGCAGGCTTTGCGGCTTGTTGACCACATATACACCCGCATTTTCAGCCAGCTCCAATAGGTAGGTGGTGTAGATATAGTCCATGTCGAAAGGGGGATCCTTTCGCATCAGGATGACATCGAGATCGGTTAATGCGGTGGGAGTAGTTTCACCCAGGGTATACCAGTCATTCGCAGCAGGTCGGACTTGCAGTGGCCGCAGCAGACTGCGCGCTTCCCCTTCGGCCAGATAGAGTGCGGCCTGTTCCATATACAACAGTGTCCAGCCCTTTTTTTGGGCGGCCAGTAACATGGCCAGGGTGCTGTCCTTTTTAAAGTTAATGGACCCGATGGGGTCCATGATGACACCGAGTCTAATAGACATTGTTACTCAGAGGTATTCAGTGTATTCGCGTGCCGCGGCCAGCAGAGCCAGGCGGCCAATGACCCCATAGGCGTAAAACCGGTTGGGGTTGGCGTCGGGGGCTTTACTGGTGTCAGGCGTGATGCAGGTTTCAGCAAAGGCCAGGGGTTCAAAATGCATACCAGGAGCATTCAGATTTTCATTGGACCCGCGGCCTGTATGGACCCGATAGAAGCCCCCCACCACGAAATGGTCCAGCATATACACGACAGGTTCCGCCACTGCCTGATCCTCCCCCCAGGTTTCAAAGGTATAGATGCCTTCCTGCATAATGACCTGTGTTACCGCCTGACCGCCCTTACTGGCAGACATACGGGTACGTTGTTTGCGGTTGAGTTCCAAAAGCTCATCAGCATTGTGCACTGTCATGATCCCCATGCCGTAAGTACCGGCATCTGCCTTGACGATCACAAAAGGTGGCTTATCTATCTGGTATTCGTCATATTTCTTCTGAATATCGGTCAGAAGTTGAGTCACGTTTTTGCGTAAGCAGTCTTCGCCTTCGCGTTTCATGAAATTGATTTCGCCACAATTGCGAAACAAGGGGTCAATAAACCAGGGGTCGATATCCACCATGGTGGCAAACTCATTGGCAACCCGCCGATAGTGTGCAAAGTGTTCTGATTTCAGGCGATTACTCCAGCCCATTTCCAGTGGCGGGAGCAGTTTCTGTTCGATGTCTTCCAGGATATCCGGCCGACCGGCAGAGAGGTCGTTATTTAGCAGGACCACGCAGGGATCAAAGCCGTTTAAATGCACCCGATTTCCCTCCCGTTGCACGGATTCCAGAATAATCTCCTTCCCGGAGGGCAGATTAATGCCCTGATTTTGCTCAAGATCAGGCTGTAATGAGCCGATACGTACCTCAAAGCCGGCTTTGCTAATTATCTCCTGCAGGGTTGCCACACTCTCAAGGTAAAACAGGTTGCGGGTATGGCTTTCCGGGATGATCATGATTTTGGCGGCGGCCGGGCAGACATGTTCAATCGCGGATTGGACGGCCTGGATACAGAGCGGCATCAAAGCAGGATTGAGGTTATTAAAGCCAGCCGGGAAGAGATTTGTATCTACCGGTGCCAGCTTGAAGCCCGCATTGCGCAGGTCGACGGAAGTATAGAAGGGGGCGGGTGACTTGAGCCACTCACCCCGAAACCAGGTTTCAATTTTTGCCTGATTGTCCAGCAGGTGCGATTCAATATCGTGCAGCGGGCCGGACAGGGCGGTGGTCAGGTGCGGGACGGCATGGAGATGTTCTACGCTCATGATGTGAATGACTGCCTTATAGTTGCATGGGTCAATACTAACCCATGACGGACCATTGCTGCAGTTGCGGGTAATTATTAGTACTTATGAATACCGAGTGAATTATCAAGGTCGGCAATTCTGGGCTATGATGAAGGCGAAATTAGATAGTATTATTAGCTAAAATATTCTATAAAATATAGACTTATGGACTGTTTCTCTAAACTATGTTAAATAATAAAATGGTCTGATCGACGGTTGCAAGTGTACCGCCAGCCGATGTGCGGAGATAAAAGTGTAAGTAAATCAGGTGCTTAAAAGTGCTAGCAGAGAAACCTATGGATGATTTGTATCAAGGCCTGAAGGTGATGGTGATTGATGATAGCAAAACCATTCGCCGCACGGCCGAGACTTTGTTGAAAAAAGTCGGGTGCGACGTGATTACTGCGTCTGATGGTTTCGAGGCGCTGTCAAAAATTGCTGATACCCAACCCGATATTATTTTTGTGGATATTATGATGCCAAGACTGGATGGCTATCAGACAACCGCATTGATCAAAAACAACAAGATATTCAAAACCACCCCAGTGGTAATGTTGTCCAGTAAGGATGGCCTGTTTGATCGGGCACGCGGTCGTATTGTGGGTTCAGAGCAATATTTGACCAAACCTTTCACTAAAGAAGAATTGCTAGGTGCGATCAAGGACCTGGTTAATGAATAAAATGCTTAGCCCACTCACAAGCAAGTCGGGTAGAACTTATTTTTGCAGGAGGTCCCAATGGCACGCGTATTAATCGTTGATGATTCCCCAACCGAAATCCACGTCCTGAGCGGCATGTTGGAGAAGAACGGTCACCAGGTGGATTCCGTGGACAATGCCGAAGCAGGAATCGCACGCTCCAAGGAAACCAAGCCTGAGCTCATCCTGATGGATGTGGTGATGCCCGGGATGAACGGCTTCCAGGCCACACGAAGTATTAGCAAGGATCCCGAAACCCAGCACATCCCTATTATTATCGTTACCACTAAGGATCAGGAAACGGACCGGGTATGGGGTATGCGGCAGGGGGCGAAAGATTACATCACTAAACCGGTTGATGAAGCGGAACTGATGAACAAGATTAACGCGGCGCTTGGAGGCTGATGAACGCTGTGCGGTCGCTTCCACCGTATGAACTGCTGCGAGAAATTGAAAAGCGCAGTCAATCGAAGGCCCTTGGATTGCCGCAACAGATTGAGGTGCGTCGTACCTGGTCAGGAATTGGCTTTCGCCTGGGAGAGGTCCAGTTGGTAGCCCCGATGAGTGATGTCGGTGAAATTCTGGAATATCCAAGTTTGACTCATGTGCCAAGTGCCATGAGCTGGGTAAAGGGGATTGCCAATATTCGCGGCAGTCTATTGCCGATCATGGATTTAAGCGGATTCATTATGGGTGATCCGATTCATTTACAACGTCGTAACCGGGTTTTGGTGATGCGGCGAAGAGGACTGAGTTGCGGTTTGTTGGTGGACGAGGTATTCGGGTTAAGACATTTTTTTGAAGAGGAAAAGGTGGCCAAAGCCGAGGGGATTGCCAAAAAGTTGAACGCCTTCGTTGATGGTGCCTATCGGCAAGGGGAACAGAGCTGGGGAATTTTCAGCATGCGCAAGCTGGCTGAAAACCCGGAGTTCCTGGAAGTAACAGCACGAACCTAGAACTTACGACGACGTGGTGTAGAGGTCGTAGCTTTAATATGTGGACGCGGCGAGAGCGGCGTGAATAGAAAGAAAATGATGGCGATGCCAGGAGCAGCAAGATGAAGCTCAAAAAGAAAAATCGGTCAGGTGGTAGTACTGCTGGTCGGATGATGATTTACATGATGATTTTGCTGATTGCAGCGGTAGTCGCCATGGGTATTACCTACGGGCGAGTGGCCTTGCAGGAAGCTCAGTCGGTGGAATTCCTGAGTAAAGTGGGTGACCAACGTGTGCTCGCGCAGGAAATTGCCAAGGAAGCATCCCTGGCAGCACGTGGTGATCTGGCGGCTTTCCCCCGCTTACAAAAATCGCGTGATGAGTTCGATCAAATCCTGAAATGGCAAACCAGTCGTATTCCGGCTGATGTGCAAAAGCCGATGGCGGATCTGCAGAAAACCTGGACCAACCTTCGCAAGGACGTTGACACCATTCTCCAGCGCCGTGAAGTGATCAGCACCATGCGTGAGTATATCCAGGGGATTAACGAACAAATTCCTACCCTGTTGGCCATGTCGGATGAAGTAGTCGCCACCATGACCGAGCAACAGGCCCCGGCTGATCAGGTGTATATCGCAACCCGCCAATTAATGTTGACACAACGTATTTCCAGTAACGTTAACCGGGTTCTGGAAGGGGGCGAAGAAGCAGTGACCGCAGCGGATCGGTTCGGACGTGACGCGGCTTTGTTTGGTCGTGTAATTGAAGATATGTTGCGTGGTAACCGCAACATGGGCATCAAGCGGATTAGAAATCCGGCATCGCGGGCTAAATTACAGGAAGTATCAAAGTTATTTAAATCCATCCGGAGCCAGGTCGGCGGGATCCTTGAGCGTTCTCCCGAAATGTTCCAGGTATCCGGTGCGGCGGAAGGGATTCTGAGCATGGGTGACCAGCTACCTCGTAGTATTAACGCCATGTCTGAAGCGTATCAGGCTTCTCTCGGTGCCCGACTTGAGCCGTTACTGGTGTATGTTTTCGCCGGTGTGGCTCTCTTCGCCGTGGTATTGCTGGGTACCCTGTACTTGCGTGACTCGCGACATCGACTGGCCGATACGGAAGAACAACGTCGTGTAACAGAAGAAATGAACGCAACTAACCAGGAAGCCATTTTGCGACTCCTGGATGAAATGGGTGACCTGGCAGATGGTGACCTGACGGTAAGCGCCACGGTAACCGAGGATATTACCGGGGCTATCGCTGACTCTATTAACTATGCGATTGACGCACTGCGTAACCTGGTATCGGCGATTAACGACACCACCCAACAGGTATCCTCAGCGGCGCAACAGACACAGGCGACCGCCATGCATTTGGCCGAGGCCAGTGACCACCAGGCCCAGCAAATTACCGATGCCAGTACCGCTATTAATGAAATGGCGACCTCGATTGAACAAGTTTCCAGTAATGCTTCGGAAGTAGCCGCGGAGGCGACCCGTTCGGTAAATATCGCCAGCCAGGGTAGTGAGGCGGTACAGAAGACGATCAATGGTATGGATACGATTCGCGAGCATATCCAGGAAACCTCAAAACGTATCAAACGTCTGGGTGAGTCTTCCCAGGAAATTGGCGATATCGTGGAGCTCATTAACGATATTGCCGAGCAGACGAACATCCTGGCCTTGAACGCGGCCATTCAGGCAGCAATGGCCGGTGAGGCCGGTCGTGGGTTCGCAGTAGTTGCTGACGAAGTTCAGCGCCTGGCGGAACGTTCTTCTGATGCAACCCGCCAGATTGAAACGTTGGTAAAAGCGATTCAAACGGACACCAACGAAGCGGTGGCCTCCATGGAACAGAGTACGGCTGAAGTGGTGGGGGGTGCACAACTCGCCCACGATGCGGGGCAGGCACTGGAAGCGATTGAAACCGTGTCCACCCACCTGGCGGAACTGATTACAACCATTTCCGGCTCAGCGGCGCAACAGGCCAACGCGGCGACCAATATTTCCGACACCATGAACGTGATCCAGGAAATTACCACGCAGACATCAGCGGGTACCAATGAAACAGCGGCATCAATTGGTAACCTGGCTGAATTGGCAAATGAACTGCGAAATTCGGTAGCCGGTTTCCGCCTGCCCCAGTAATTCTATAACCAGCGATTCGATAAATAGAGGTTAGTGCGCTTGGCAGTTGCACAAAACAATCTGGAGCAAGCCACATTGTGGCAGCACAAAGACTTGGTCCCGATGGACAAGTACGAGTTTCGGCAATGGGTTGAATTGCTGGAAAAGCGTACGGGTATCAGTCTTCCTGAAAAGCGTAAGTCCTTTTTGCTTGCCAGCCTGAATATCCGGATGCGCGAACTGGGCTATGAAAAGTACCAGGATTATTTCCGTCATTTACTGGCTGGACGTAGTGGTGCGGTGGAATGGGAGATTCTGGTTGATCGGTTAACGGTGCATGAGACCCGATTTTTCCGTGACGAAGCTGCCATGAAACTGCTTGCAGAATGCTATCTGAATGATCTGGCGTCAGCCGAGACCGCATTGGGTATCAATATCTGGAGTGTGGGGTGTGCCACGGGAGAAGAACCCTATTCACTCGCGATGTTTGTTGATCAAACGTTGACAGAGCGAAATGTTCCACACTATTTGGCAGTGACGGCTTCAGATATCAGCAGCGCTTCACTGGCGACCGGACGCACAGCGATATACCACAGTAACCGGTTGAAGAACCTGCCAGAGGTGTATCGGCAAACTTATTTCAAAGCAGTCGATGAAGACCATTATGAGGTTGATGCCAGTTTACGGGAACGGGTGTGTTTCACCCGACTCAATTTGCTGCATCTGGCTGAGGCCACGCTGGGCATGATGGATATCATTTTTTGCCAGAATGTACTGATTTATTTCAAACGCCAGCAACGACACAGCATTCTTGATCAACTGGTTGAGCATTTGCGTCCCGGTGGAATCCTGGTATTGGGTGCAGGAGAAATCACCGACTGGCAACCAAGTGAGCTGGAAAATCTGGGGCATCCCGGCATCCTGGCATTTCGTCGGTGTAAGGATGGCGGGAGTGATGAATGAGCGTGGGTAATGAGCTTGATATCAATACCCTGAGCTGGGTGAAGTCAGAGATTGACGAAACCCTGAAGCAGGCACGCACCGCGCTGGAGGCCTATGTTGAAGAGCCTGACGACGAATCACGCCTGCAGTTCTGCTTCAATTACCTGCATCAGGTGCGCGGTACTTTGCAAATGGTGGAGCTATATGGTGCCACCATGGCCGCGGAAGAAATGGAAATCCTTAGCCAGGCACTGCTCGACAATCAGGTCAATAACCGGGATGACGCCTTTGAAGTACTGATGCGAGGCATTCTGCAACTTCCCGATTACCTAGAACATTTGTTGGGGGGTCACAGGGATATTCCGGTAGTCCTGATGCCCTTGTTGAATGATTTGCGCGCTGCACGCGGTGATGCCCTGTTGTCGGAAAATTCGCT
>CAJIAB010000360.1_pt1 | contig 10936 bp, 7 predicted proteins | sample 9199081 | NCBI WGS metagenome assembly CAJIAB01 (sample SAMEA7708262, study PRJEB35096) | sediment metagenome | biome: marine neritic benthic zone biome [ENVO:01000025]; feature: sediment [ENVO:00002007]; material: shallow marine sediment [ENVO:03000034] sea grass bed [ENVO_01000059] ... | reverse complement strand
CTCTAAAATCGTGCTAATAGCTTCATCCGGCAGGAATTTCAGAATGGGGGACTGCAAGCCTTCCCGGCCCTTGGCGATGTCATTCACCTTGATATAGGCCAGGCCTTTTGCACCGTAAATCCCCACAAAGTCGGTGTAATCATCGATTTCCTTGCGCGTTAACTCCCCGCCTTTTGGCAACCTTAATGCGGCAACCCGTCCGTTGGGATCCGTGGCCGGCCCACTGAACACCTTGAACTCCACCGTCTGCATAACATCACCCAGATCCACAAGCTCAAGCGGAATCCGTAAATCCGGCTTGTCGGATCCATAGCGGCTCATGGCCTCCGCATGAGTCATGCGGGGGAATGGATTATGCAGAGGGACTTCCAGTACGTGGGCAAACACCTGACGCAGCATTTCCTCCATCATGCTCATGATGGTGTCTTCATCGAGGAACGAGGTTTCGATATCCAACTGGGTGAACTCGGGCTGGCGATCCGCACGTAGATCTTCATCCCGGAAACAGCGCACAACCTGGTAATAGCGGTCTATTCCGGACATCATCAATAGCTGTTTGAACAGTTGGGGGGACTGCGGTAAGGCAAAGAATGCCCCCTCATGGGTGCGGCTCGGGACCAGGTAGTCGCGCGCGCCTTCGGGCGTTGCCTTGGTTAACATCGGAGTTTCGATATCGAGAAAACCATTTTGATCCAGGTACTTACGTAATTCGATGGTGATTCGGGAACGTAATTGCAGGCGTTGCAGCATTTCCGGCCGACGCAAGTCGACGTAGCGATAACGCAGGCGATGCTCTTCGGAAACATCCTCATCATCGAGTTGGAAAGGAGGCGTCTCCGCTGCATTCAGGATCTCTAACTCCAGACCCAGCACTTCGACCTGACCGGTTGGCAGGTTGGGATTTTCCGTCCCTTCCGGACGCCGCCTAACGCGACCGGTAACCCGCAAAACGAACTCATTCCGTACTCGTTCGGCTGTCATGAACACTTCCGGAATGTCCGGGTCATAGACCACCTGTAACAAGCCTTCCCGGTCCCGCAGATCGATAAAAATGACCCCGCCATGGTCACGCCGGCGATGCACCCAGCCGCAAACAGTAATTTCCTGGTCAATGTGGCTTTCGTTGATCTCGCCGCAATAATGGGTACGCATATTCTTCTTAATATCCTGTGGTCGGGCCAAAGGCGGGAATGTTACGGATTGGCTGCACGCCGTGCAACCGAAAGCGCCATATTCCGTCGCTTGTTACTTGTTCTTGCTGCCGGAAGCGGACTTATCGCCGGTAGCGGCCACATTTTTCTTGTTGCCGGTTTTGAAATCGGTTTCATACCAGCCGCCTCCCTTGAGTCGGAATCCGGCCGCAGAAATCATTTTCCTCAGGCCCGGCTTGTGGCATTTGGGGCAATCCACCCGGGGTGGATCACTGACTTTCTGGATTGTCTCCATCTTGTGCCCGCAAACGACACACTGGTATTCGTAAATAGGCATAAACCTGTCCTGGCTGATGTTGCGGTGAAACCACCACTGATCATTAATCTTTGTCTTGCCAGCCCTGCTGCATCAACACGAGGCGACGGCGTAAAAGCCGGCTATTATAGCGCCACGCGGCAACCCGCTCCATGCCTGAGAACGGCTGATTCCATCAAACCCAATCACCATCCGGGCAAGAGGAGTTCGCTATGGGAATCGTGGCCATCCACCCGGAGGGCTTTTTCAGCCGTCCTTAGCAAACGGGTATACAGTGGTTCCGTTTTACACCTCGATGACATGTGTCAGAATGTAAATAGCCTGACTCAGAATCCGGCCACAATCATGCCAACCAAATCAACCCGCCAAAACGCCAAAGACATGCTGAAGCTGCAGCGTGTTGCCATCGATACCTACCATGAAAATGTGGCATATCTGCATCGCAACTGCGCCTTGTATCGGGCTGAAGGTTTCCAGGCCCTGAGCAAGGTCGAAATCCAGGCCAATGGCACCTGCATTTATGCTGTGCTGAACATCGTGGATGATGACACGATAGTCTCACCCGACGAACTCGGTCTGGCGGAGCAGGCATTTGACCAGCTCGGCATGCAGGCGGGGGACCTGGTACGGGTCGATCATAGCGAACCCCCCCATTCCATGGACGGCGTACGACGTAAAATCAGTGGTGAGCGACTGACTCTGGCCGATTTCAGGGCCATTACAAACGACATCACCCACGATAATTACCAACTGGCACGTATTGCGCGCTTGGCTGGCGCCCCATTGGATCTCAATGCCGGGGTGGATCTGCTGAAAAAACTGGGGGATGAAGTTCGACTAGGCGAAGCCCTGTACCGCATCCAGGCAGAATTTCCGGCGGACTTCAAATTTGCTCACAACCTTGCCGAGCAAAACAATGGCTTTCGCATAGGTACGCAGGAAGAAATCAGCCACCATTATCTGGAAACCTGATGTCCACACCGCTTGTTACCAGCCTACCCGACTACACCGAACCGGCCCAACGCCTGGCGAGTGACCTGGGGTATGATTACCAACCCATTCGAACCCATCGGTTCCCGGATGGTGAGTGCCGGGTGAGTGTGCCAACCCAAACACCCTCGCACGTCATTATCTGTCAAAGTCTCGATCACCCCAACGATAAACTGATTGAGCTATTACTGGCGATCCAGACATTACGGCCAGCCGGAGTAAAACGTGTAAGCCTGGTAGCGCCTTATCTGTGTTACATGCGCCAGGACAAGGCCTTTCATCCCGGCGAGGCAATCAGCCAGCAAATTATCGGTCAATTCCTGGCAGATCTCGTTGATGATTTGTTTACCGTAGATGCACACCTGCACCGCGTTGATATGCTGCAGCAAGCAGTACCGTTAAAGAACGCCATTAATTTATCTGCCGCTCCCGCCCTGGGTGAATTCCTGCTGCAACATGACTTGCATCCACTGCTGCTGGGACCGGATTCCGAATCTCAACAGTGGACCCGACAAATTGCCGAAGTGGGTGGCTTTGAGTGGGCAGTGGCCAATAAACAGCGTAGCAGTGATGTTGATGTTCGCATCACCCTGCCGAATATCGACTTTCAGAACCGAGTCGTGGTGCTTGTTGACGATGTCATCAGTAGTGGTCATACCTTGGCTCAGGCTACACGTGAACTCCAGAAAGCCGGTGCCAGCAAAATCTGCTGCCTGGTGACTCATGCCTTGTTTGCGGATGGGGCGCTGGACTTACTCCATCAGGTCGGTATCAAAGATATCTGGAGCAGTGATAGCATCAGCCACCCGTCCAATGTCATTCACCTGGCCGATATGCTGGCTTGCGAGCTACAAACTCTGTTCAGGAGCTGAGTATGCCTGTCGCACCACTGCATTTTCTGCTGCTATTCATCCTGGTTGTTTTTCTGCTGATATTATTGCAACTGGAGATCCTGAGTCTTGTCCTGAGTAAACTGGGACTGTCCCCCGGCTCAGCCGTTACACTTCTGTTTGCCACCTTACTGGGGAGCGCTATCAATATCCCGCTTTTTACCTTGCACGCCAAGCCGGGCGAGGTTATCGAGCCTCCACCCTTACCGCGAGGATTTCTGGGTCAGCCTCTGCCTTATTACGGCAAGACTGTGGTCGCCATTAATGTTGGTGGTGCGTTGATTCCGATTGGTTTCAGCCTGTACTTATTTAATATCAAACCGCTGCCCTATCTGGATGTTCTGTTTGGTATCGCCATTGTCACCGCCCTAAGTTATGTCGTGAGTCGTCCTATCAAAGGCCTGGGGATTGGTATGCCCATATTGTTAGCCCCCCTGGCGGCGGCCCTTGCGGCAATTTTACTGAACCCGGATTACAGTCCTTCCCTGGCGTATATCAGTGGCACGCTAGGAGTGCTCATCGGCGCTGATTTACTTCGTCTTAAGGACATTCGTCTGCTTGCAACGCCTGTCGCATCGATTGGTGGCGCAGGTACATTTGATGGTATTTTCTTTACCGGCATAATTGCCGTGTTGTTGGCGTAGCACCGTTACCTCAAGTACCAGTGATGCTGCAATAACAATACGTATAAAATTTCTGAAACGAACATGATGGGTCCTGGCATGCAAAAACAAAACACTAATCGCACCATACTGATTACCGGCTGCTCCAGCGGTATCGGCCTGTGTGTTGCCCAAGGCCTTAAACAGCGTGGCTATCGCGTAATTGCAACGGCACGTCAACCCGCTGACGTCTCACGCCTGAAAAAACTGGGTCTAGAAAGCCTGCAACTGGACTTGAATGATAGTGAGTCCATCAACATCGCGGTTGGTGAAGTATTGTCCCAAACCAATGGGCGTCTGTTTGCATTATTCAATAATGGTGCCTACGGTCAAACCGGTGCGGTTGAAGACTTGAGCCGTGAAGCCTTGCGTGCCCAATTTGAGACCAACCTGTTTGGCTGGCATGAACTAACTTGTCGTGTATTACCTGTAATGCGGCAGCAAGGACATGGCCGCATAATTCAAAACAGTTCCATTCTGGGTTTCGTCGCCCTGCCATTTCGTGGCGCCTATAATGCCAGTAAATATGCATTGGAAGGTTTAAGCGATACCTTGAGACTGGAGCTGCACGACACCGATATTCACATTGCATTAATTGAACCTGGTCCGATAGAAAGTCGCTTTCGCGCCAATGCGTATAAAGCATTTAATCAATATATTGATAAAACACATAGCCCGTTCCAAAAACAATATGCGACACTGGAAGCGCGACTCACCAAAGAAGGCCCCGCCGCTCCTTTTACCCTGCCACCGGAAGCGGTACTGAAAAAAGTCATCCACGCACTGGAAAGCAGGCGACCACGAGAGCGTTATTACGTCACTTTTCCGACCCACCTGTTTGGCACCCTGCGGCGCCTGCTCTCCACTCGCGCACTGGATAGAATTTTGCGAAAAGTCTAGGGCACACTTTAATGTGCTATTAACCGGTACCCAGGCAGCGGATTATCCTTGTCTCTCAAACACTGGCCGATATATTTAAGAGTAACTGAATACAAATGTCTGACAGGACATTTGTGACTCTGTTACCCAATATCCTGCTTTAATAGTTGCAATGAGTGTGCTAATAATTATTACTATTGGTGGTCGCCAACACTGACCCTTAAGACATGCAGTCTCCTTAATGAATAACAAAGACTTACTGACTCAACGTGGATTTCTTTCAGGTGAGCGTCGTTTTGTAATTAAAGACGGGCGTTATCTGTTTGTAGAGATTAATAAGCTAAAAAAGAATACGACCTACCAGATTGACCTTGTTGCCCTTGAACCGAAAAGCAAAATACGTATCAGTATAGCCTGGTCCTGGCTGCTGGCCGTAGCGGTGGTAATTCTGACTTCATATACTGTTCTCGAAATACTTCCACAATATATAGATATTAATCTTAAAAATTATGCATTTCCAATCAGGCTGGGTTCGGCCAGCCTGGCAGTAATCTCTCTCATTCTGTTCGTTTTGACTTCCTGCCGGGAACGTGTTTTCGTCGCATCGAATACAAATCTCCCGCTGGTTCGACTGCTGATTGGTAAACCAAATCGCAAGGCTTATCGCGCATTTCTCAACCATATGGAAAACAGGATACTGGTTCTGTCAAAACACCTCCAATTAAATACTCAACAACAGCTGGCTGGTGAATTACGCATGATACGACGCCTGAGTAAGCTTGGCGTTGTATCTGAGAAAAAATATAACCGCTTTAAATCCAGGCTAATGAAACTATCCGGTTAATCAGACTGCTCATCCCTTACTTTCAACTGCACAACTAACTTGCTTACAGCTAATTACGTATATCCACCCCACGGTGTAATAAATACAGCGCAAATGAAAATAGGCTGACTACAAACAGCATAATAATCGCAAACGCTTTGACAATATCTATATCCGACACCCCCAGCATGCCATAACGCATGGCATTAATCATATAGAGAATGGGATTAAGCAATGAAACTTTTTGCCAGAATTCCGGTAACATATCGATGGAATAGAAGATACCACCCAGATAGGTTAAGGGTGTCAGAACAAAGGTCGGGATAATGGAAATGTCATCAAATGTTTTGGCGTAAATTGCATTAATAAAACCGCCCAGTGAAAACAGAATTGCCGTTAACATGACCACGGCAATTAATACCCAGGCGTTATAGATATGCAGTGGAGTGAAAAACTGCGCCACCAACGTTACCACGATACCTACCACCAGGCCACGTGCCACCCCCCCGGCAATATAGCCAACGAGGATTAGATAATTTGGCATCGGAGAAACCAGCATCTCCTCAATAAAATGCGCAAATTTGGACATATAAAATGACGACACCACGTTCGCGTAGGCATTGTTGATGATGGCTAACAGAATAATGCCCGGCACAATGTAGTCCATGTAACTGAAACCCGCCACATCGGCTAATTGTGAACCGATCAAGTTACCAAAAATAATAAAGTACAATCCCATGGTTACCGCAGCCGGCACAACGGTTTGCAACCAGATACGCATAAAGCGCCGGATTTCCTTGATCAGGATTGTCTTGAAGGCAATGTACTGCTGTCCTGCTCTCATTACCTGTCATGCTCCATCATATTAACAAACACTTCTTCCAGACGATTGGTCTTGTTACGCAGGCTTAGTACATGGATATTATGTTTATCTAACTGATTAAATAAATGATTGATAGGCTGGTCCCGGCTGATTTCAACACTAATGGTGTCATGGTCGATCAGTGCCATGCTATAGCCTTCAATTACTGGCAAAGTTTGCAGCGGTTCCTGCAGATTTAATAAAAACGTTTCCGCATGCAATTTCATCAACAGCGTATTCATTGCAGTATGTTCCACCATGAGACCGTTGTTAATAATGGCAATGTTTTTACACAGGTTCTCAGCTTCTTCCAAATAGTGGGTTGTGAGGATAATGGTCGTACCCTGGGCGTTGGTCTCCTGCATGAAATTCCACATTGAACGTCTAATTTCAATATCCACCCCGGCAGTTGGTTCATCCAGGATCAATAACTTTGGCTCATGTACCAGGGCTCGAGCAATCATGAGACGACGTTTCATTCCACCTGACAGTTCCCTGGCTATATCACGACGCTTTTCCCATAGACCCAGTTTCTGGACATAAAACTCAGCTCGTTCCCTGGCTTCATGTCTGGGAATACCGTAATAGCCAGCCTGGTTGATTACGATCTCAATTACCGGCTCGAACTGATTGAAGTTAAATTCCTGTGGCACCAGACCGATACAACTTTTGGCCCTGTCTCGTTGTGTATCGATATTGTGGCCAAACACCTCGACGCTGCCGCTGGACTTATTGACGAGGGAACAGATAATCCCGATGGCAGTGGATTTACCCGCACCATTGGGACCCAGGAGGGCGAAAAAATCACCCGCTTCGACCTGTAGATCGATGCCTTTCAGTGCCTCGACTCCGTTGGAATAGGTCTTGCTGAGATCTTTGATTGTAAGGGCGTTAATCATGATGGATAAGCCGGGACGAATATCGACTTATCTTAGCAGAGTCTTGCCAGCAGAATGGAAAATGTCAGTCTTTCCATAGCCAGGTAAATTATCAAGCTCAGCTTAACCACTGTCGTGCATTGCGGAATAATCGCAACCAGGGACCGTCTTCACCCCACTCATCCGGATGCCATGAATATTGCACACTGCGGAATACCCGCTCGGGATGCGGCATCATAATGGTAAACCGACCATCCTCATTACACAGGCCGGTAATGCCCAAAGGCGAGCCATTGGGGTTGAAGGGATAACGCTCTGTAGCTTGACCATAGTGATCCACATATCGCAAGGCAACCAGACCTGCATCGAGGGTCTGCTGTTTGTCTTCACGACTGTTAAACTCAGCCCGACCTTCACCATGCGCAACTGCGATGGGTAAGCGAGATCCCGCCATATCCGTCAACAGAATGGAAGGTGAATTCTGTATCTCAACCAGCGAGAAACGTGCCTCAAACTGTTCTGAACGATTTCGCAGAAAACTGGGCCAATGACTGGCTCCCGGTATCATATCCTTCAGGTGTGACATCATCTGGCAACCATTACACACTCCCAGGCCGAAGGTATCAGGGCGATGGAAAAATGCGTCGAATTCATCCCTGGCACGGGGGTTAAAGAGAATAGATTTAGCCCAGCCACCACCGGCACCCAAGACATCACCATAGGAGAACCCGCCACAGGCAACCATTCCCTGGAATTCTTGCAAGGAACGTCGGCCTTCAATGATGTCGCTCATATGAACATCAATACTGGCAAATCCCGCCCGATCAAATGCGGCGGCCATTTCGATCTGGCCGTTCACACCCTGTTCACGCAGAATGGCTATGCGCGGTCGCGAGCTCTTATGAATATAAGGTGCGGCAATATCCTCGGTGGGATCAAAACTGAGAGACACACTCACCCCGGGATCATTCCCATCCAGCACGGTTTCAAACTCCTGTTGCGCACATTCCGGATTATCGCGCAACACCTGGAATTGGTATGAGGTAGCCATCCAGGTTTGATACCAGTTAATGCGTGTCTCAGCCAGCACTTCCTCATGCTCATAAGTAAAGACAAGCCGATCATCGCTACGCAGTGTACCAATCACATGACTATGGTGACCCAGGCCGGCGTCATGCAACCAGGCCAGGACCTCGTCCGTATCCTGATGTCGAACCTGCAGCACCGCCCCCAGTTCCTCGCTAAATAAACTCGCGAGGAGATCATCACCCATATCATCGAGTTGAACCTGCAGGCCAGTGTGTCCCGCAAAAGCCATTTCGCACAGAGTGACAAACAACCCACCATCTGAACGATCATGATAGGCCAACAACCGTCCCTCATTATTTAGCATCTGGATAATGCCAAAAAAAGCATGCAAGGCCTGGGGATCATCAAGATCCACCGGATGATGTCCGAGTTGCTGATAGACCTGGGCCAGACAGGAACCGCCCAGACGATTCCGTCCCTTGCCAAGGTCGATGAGAATCAAGTCGGTGTCACCACAATCACTGCGTAATTGCGGCGTCAAAGTCCGGCGTACATCCAGTACCGGGGCAAAAGCCGAGATAATCAATGATAATGGTGCGGTGACACTTTTTGACTCATCACCGTCCTGCCATACGGTCTTCATGGACATCGAGTCCTTGCCAACCGGAATGGCAATCCCCAGTGCCGGACACAATTCCATCCCCACTGCTTTCACGGCTTCAAACAAGCCGGCATCTTCGCCCCGGTGCCCGGCCGGCGCCATCCAGTTTGCCGACAGAACCACCTCTTCCAGTTTGTCGATTCGGGCCGCGGCCAGGTTTGTCAGCGCTTCCCCCACGGCCATTCGGGCGGCGGCGGCATGCTTGAGCAAAGCGAGTGGCGTGCGTTCACCCATCGCCATCGCTTCACCCGTATATTCGTCGTAGCTGCTTGAGCTTACTCCAACATCGGCCACTGGCACCTGCCAGGGACCGACCATTTGATCGCGGGTGATTTGGCCAGTGACCGTACGGTCACCGATAGTAATGAGAAATGTTTTCGCCGCGACGGTAGGCAGTGCCAGAATTCGTTGAGCGGCATCTGTCAGGTCGATCCCATTTCTGATGATATCCTGTTTGGGAAAGGAATGATGGTGCACATCACGTAACATTTTGGGCGGCTTACCCAACAACACTTCCAAGGGCATATCGATTGGTGTGTTGTCGAAGTATCCGTCGCCCAGAATCAATTGCTGCTCCTCAGTCGCTTCGCCAAGCACGGCATAGGGACATCGCTCCCGCTCACAGATTCGGCTGAAAGCATCCAGATCATCACTGCTAACTGCCAGCACATATCGTTCCTGGGCCTCATTGCACCAGATTTCCATCGGGGACATACCCGGCTCATCATTGGGAACAGAACGCAGTTCGAAACGACCACCCCGGCCGCTGTCGTTGACCAATTCAGGCAGCGCATTCGATAGACCACCGGCACCGACATCGTGAATACTGATGATGGGGTTGGCATCACCTAATTGGCAACACCGGTCAATGACTTCCTGGGCACGGCGCTCCATCTCCGGATTACCACGTTGCACAGAGGCAAAATCCAGATCCTCATGGCTCTCACCCGTGGACATTGAGGACGCCGCTCCGCCACCCAGGCCGATCAACATGGCCGGACCACCCAGCACAATGATCTGCGCCCCCGCCGGAATGCTCCCCTTCTCAACATGCTCGGCACGAATGTTCCCCACCCCGCCCGCGAGCATGATGGGCTTATGGTAGCCCCTCACCTCCTCACCATTGGTTCCGACCACTTTTTGTTCATAACTGCGGAAATAACCGCAAATATTTGGGCGGCCGAATTCATTATTGAAGGCGGCTGCCCCGATGGGTGCTTCCAGCATGATATCGAGCGCGGAAACAATCCGATCCGGTTTGCCATAATCGACTTCCCAGGGTTGCGGTAGATCGGGCAGCTTCAGGTTGGAGACAGAGAATCCGCATATACCCGCCTTGGGCTTGGAGCCCCTTCCAGTTGCCCCTTCATCCCGGATTTCCCCGCCCGATCCGGTCGCTGCCCCTGGAAACGGCGCGATGGCGGTGGGATGGTTGTGGGTTTCCACTTTCATCAAGATCTGCACCGGTTCTTGATGTCGAGCATACTCACCACTTTCGGGACTGGGGAAAAACCGACTGGCGCTAAAGCCTTCAATTACTGCCGAATTATCGCTGTAGGCGGATAACACCCTGCCTGGATTGACCTGATGAGTATTGCGGATCATATTGAAGAGGGAACGACTTTGTGGCTCACCATCAATGACCCAGTTGGCATTGAAAATCTTATGGCGACAATGTTCCGAGTTGGCCTGGGCAAACATCATTAGTTCTGCGTCGGAGGGATTGCGACCCAATAACCGGAAGTTTTCCACCAGATAATCGATTTCATCTTCAGCCAGCGCCAGTCCGAGATCT
>CAJIAB010000572.1_pt1 | contig 10953 bp, 9 predicted proteins | sample 9199081 | NCBI WGS metagenome assembly CAJIAB01 (sample SAMEA7708262, study PRJEB35096) | sediment metagenome | biome: marine neritic benthic zone biome [ENVO:01000025]; feature: sediment [ENVO:00002007]; material: shallow marine sediment [ENVO:03000034] sea grass bed [ENVO_01000059] ... | reverse complement strand
GGCCATTTTCCTGCGAACCGGCATACCCGGTAAAACTGCGGTCGACCTGGCACGCGACACCCTGCAACACTTTGAGGGGCTTCGAGGATTGCTCACTGCCAATCAGGCTAGTTTCTGTGCCTTTGCCGGGCTTGGCGCCGCCAAGTTCTGCCAATTACAAGCGGTGCTGGAACTGGCACGTCGCCACCTGGCAGAAACCCTGCAGCGCAGCGAAACCCTCAGCGACCCGGCCGCCACCCGGCGCTACCTGAGTGCCCGACTGCGTGACTACCCTCACGAGGTGTTCGCTTGCCTGTTTCTGGATACCCGGCACCGGGTCATCACCTTTGAGGAGCTGTTCCGCGGCACCATCAACGGGGCTTCGGTTCATCCGCGTGAAGTGGTTCGGCGCGCCCTGGTGCATAACGCGGCGGCGGTGATCCTGGCCCATAATCACCCCTCGGGTGTGGCTGAGCCTAGTGAGGCCGATCGCCAGCTTACTCGTCGTCTGCAGGCCGCTCTGGAGCTGGTGGACATCAAGGTGCTGGATCATATCGTGATTGGTGACGGCGAAAGCGTGGCATTTGCCGAACGAGGCTGGCTCTAAGGAATTCGCCCGGGCACTGTGCCTCGTTCCCCAGGCCCCTTGTAACTTGGTCCTGATGTGCGTAAAATTCGCGCTCTTTCGCCTGCGGGCTGAAAAAATGTTTTTTGGAGAGTTAATTATGTCGAGAGTATGTCAAGTTACCGGTAAACGCCCGATGAGCGGGAACAATGTGTCACACGCTCACAACAAAACCCGGCGGCGTTTTTTGCCCAACCTGCACACCCACCGCTTCTGGGTCGAATCTGAGCAACGCTGGGTGCGTCTACGCGTTAGCAGCAAGGGCATGCGCATCATCGACAAGAAAGGCATCGAAACCGTTCTGGCGGACATGCGTAGCCGCGGTGAAAAGGTCTAAAGGAGCAACATCATGCGTGACAAAATCAAACTCGTCTCCAGCGCTAACACCGGCCATTACTACACCACGACCAAGAACAAGCGCACCATGCCGGACAAAATGGAAGTTAAGAAATACGACCCCGTGGTCCGTAAACACGTGATCTACAAGGAAGCCAAGATCAAGTAAGCCGCTTTCTCTCTCGACTCGAAAAAACCCGCCTGGTGCGGGTTTTTTCATGTCCTGATGCCTTCAACATGCCCTCAAAAAGAAGGGCGCGGGGGCAAGACTTCACTCAGCCTGATATCGGAGTAACAGGTTGCCTGCCGAATCCACTTCACAATGCCAGTCTGGCGCCAGGTAGGTGGTCGAGGTTGTCTCTGTAACCAATGCCGGACCGGTCAACTGCTGGCCGGCCACCAATCCATCTCGCGCATAGACAGCAGCGGGCTGTTCTACCCCATAGAGCGAGACCCGATCATAAGCTGAGCTGGATACATCGGCCGACAATGACTCCAATACCAATGGCGTGGGTCGTGAAGTCAAACCAACGCGTAAATTGACCAGTTCCACCGGCAGGTCCAGCTCATGCCCGTAACGCTCGGCATGCAGTCGGTGAAAAGCCGCCTCACATAACCGTATGCTGTCCCAGGGTAGATTCAGATAATACGATTGCCCCTCGTAACGTAAATCCAGGCTGCGTCGCACTTCAATTTCTACGTTCGCCACTCCTTCGGTAATGAGTTCTTGCCGACCCTGGGCTTCCAATTCAGCATATATCGTATCAAGTTGCTCATGGGGCATATTCACAAGGCGTGCAATGTGGGTCCGTGATAGTTGACGCGAACGCGGTGCCACCAGCATCCCCAGCGCTGACAACACACCGGCATGAATCGGTACCATCGCCTGTTGCATGCCCAATGATTCAGCCAGGGCGCAGACATGCAGGCCGCCCGCCCCTCCGAATGACACCAGGGTCAGCCCACGCGGGTCAATGCCTCGCTGGACCGACATCACCCTCAAAGCATGCGCCATATGTTCATTGGCAATTCGAATCACACCCTCGGCAGCCTGCTCTGGCGATATTCCCAGTGGCTCCGCGACCAACTGCATGGCGCGACACGCTGCTGGCTCGCTTAACGACATCTCGCCGCCGAGAAATGCATCGGACCGCAACCGACCCAGGATCAAATTGGCATCCGTCACCGTCGGACAATCCCCACCCCGGTCATAGCAAGCCGGCCCGGGTGCAGCCCCGGCGGATTCAGGACCCACCTGCAGCATGCCGCCGCTATCCACATAGGCAATGGATCCGCCGCCGGCCCCGATGGTATGCATGTCCACCATGGGGATTGCCACAGGATAGCCCGCGATCTTGCCCTCGCTGGTCAACTGTAGCGCGCCATCGATCATGGCCACATCGGTGGAGGTGCCCCCCATGTCAAAGGTCAGCAAACGCGTCCGTTCAATCGAGGAGCCCAGAAATTGGGCCGCCGCCAGCCCGCCCGCTGGCCCGGAAAGCAGCATGTGCACGGCCTGACGCCCGGCCTGATTGGCAGCAATGGTGCCGCCTGAGCTTTGCATTACCGAAATCGCGGCCTGTGGAACCCCCTGTTGCAACCGTTCCAGATACCCCGCAACCAACGGGCCCACGTAGGCATTTAGCCAGGTAGTCATGCCCCGTTCATACTCACGAAACTCTGGCAAAATACTGGAAGAACGGGAAATGAAGTATTTATCCGCCAGCGCCTCTTCGATGGCAATCTCAAACCGGGGATCCAGATAGGAGAACAGCAGGTTAATCGCCACAGCCTCTGGCGCTAAGCTCTCTATCGCTTTGGACAGCTGAGCCAGATCTTCCGGCAACATGGATTCAAGCTCGCTACCATCTGCTGCCAACCGGCCCCCGGTCTCCAGGCAGAACTCTCGGGCAACCGGAATCGGTGGGGATTCAGGCTGTAGATTATATAGCTCACGCCGAATTTGCCGACCGATAGTCAGCATATCGCGCAAACCACGGTTGGTGATGAAGACACAGGACACACCTTTGCCTTCCAAGACGGCATTGGTCGCAACCGTCGAACCATGCACAATATATAAACTGTCAAGCGAGGTGATTTGCGGGCCCATCTCGGCCAGGCCCCGTATAATTGCCTCCTCCGGCGCATGGGGGGTCGATAATACCTTGTGGGTACTTAGCCTGCCTTCACGATACAAGACAAAGTCGGTGAATGTGCCACCTGTATCTACACCGAGGACTGTTTTCATAAAACCGTAACGCAGTTACGACCCGCCTGTTTGGCGGCATACATGGCCCCATCCGCCCGTTGCAGCAGTGACTCGAGCGTGTCACCGGGTTCAAAGTGAGTCAGGCCAATGCTGATCGTTATCGGAATGGTATGTTCCGGAAGATGTATGGCGCTCGAAGCAACATGCTCACGAATACGTTCCGCCACCTGTTGCGCAACGGCTAAAGAAGTCTCAGGGAAAATCAGTAAAAACTCTTCACCACCATAACGACCGATCAGATCCTGCTCACGCACTGATTTTGACAACCGCTGAGCGACTTCCTTGAGTGCCCGATCACCCACCAGGTGCCCGAGGCTATCGTTCACCTGTTTGAAGTGGTCCAGATCCGCCATGGCAATGCTGAAATGACCTTCATCAGTGCTCGCCCGCTCCACCGCCTTAGTTAAGACATCTAATAAATAGCGCCGGCTCGCCAACTGGGTCAGGGTATCGCGCTGTACCTGAGTCGTAAGGTCTTCCCGTTCATTTAGCAAGGTATACACGGAGGTTTTCAGATCCTGGACTTCGGTGCGGTGATAGATTTCAATTGCCAGTGACATATCAAGATTGACAATCCTGTTAACAAAGCGTGACAGATTAAGACAGTATTCGGGCTGTTTGATCATCTCAGGGGGAAAACAACGCAGGATTAAATCAACCAGGAGACGATTGACTGCCAGATAGAGCCCCAACGGTAAGCCATTACGCGCATGGGTGACGCCAATTTGTAACCGATTTTCAAAATACTCAAAGCTGGAGTAGTCCACTCCCAAACTGCTCAGATAATTGTGATAACTCTGCTTCAACGCCTCCAACGTTTCAGATTTATCAATATATGCGGTCATGTCCGGCTTGTGGGTAATGAATTCATAAAGCGCCTCAATAATCGCATGCCGGTTCGATTCAAGCACTTTCGTTTGTAGTTGTTGAGCGAGATCGATATCCTCTACACCAAACCCAAGCAGAGCAAGTCGGCGTTCTCGACCCGCTTTGTCGAATCCATACTTGTCACACAGAGTTTGTTGCATATAATTCCGGTTCAATCATTGCATCTGAGCAAATCATTACAGCTCACGGGTGCAGCAGGCGGTAGGAAACAGCAGTAATACAATGAATGATACCTCACTCGTAAGTGTACAACATTTGTCGCGCTACTATGGCGACCTGACTGCAGTCGCGGATGTCAACTTCGATCTCGCCCAGGGTGAAGTATTGGGTTTCCTGGGTCCCAACGGGGCGGGAAAGTCCACTACTATGCAGATCATCACTGGCAATCTGGCGCCATCCGTTGGGCATATTCGCATATGCGGCATTGACCTGCTTGAACATCCCAAGTTGGCCAAAGCAGAAATAGGCTATTTACCCGAGCATCCCCCTCTGTACCGTGAGCTAAATGTTGATGAATACCTGCGATTTTGTGCCCGACTGAACCGGATTTCGCCTGATAAAATTGTAACCGCCGTAACCCAGACCAAACAACGCTGTGGTCTGGAGGCAGTCGGCAAACGGCTGATTAACAATCTATCCAAGGGTTATCAACAACGGGTAGGCATTGCACAGGCGATCATTCATTCACCCTCAATCGTAGTACTGGATGAGCCCACGGTGGGTCTTGATCCCATCCAGATTCGGGAAATTCGCAGCCTGATTCGTGAACTTGGGAAAGAACACGGTGTTATCCTGTCGACCCATATTCTGCCGGAAGTACAAATGACCTGTGACCGGGTGCAAATCATATCCAATGGTCGGCTGGTATTCAGCGACTATATTGCCAACCTGAATCAACAAATGGACTCAACCTGTCTATACCTCGGCTTGCAACATTCCCCGGCCGAAGATCAGTTGCTTGCCATTGAGGGCGTTACTGAGGTGGAAAAACTGGACGATGGTCGACTGCGGGTACACCATGCCTGCGGTGACAATCCCGCCACCCGACTTGCTGAGCAAGCCGTGACGCAAGGCTGGGGTCTGTATGAATTAACTCCGGAATTTAAAACCCTGGAGCATATATTCGTTGATATCACCTCATCGGAAGAAGTCGATGAGAAGGCAGGTGCAAAATGATGGTGTTTACCCTGGCACAGCGAGAGCTTCGTACCCTGTTTGTCTCGCCCATGGCCTGGACCATCATGGCAATTACCCAGTTGATTCTGGCATTTATTTTCCTCGCGTTGGTGGAAGGTTATATTGTCAACCAACCGCAACTCATGATGCTGGAAAACGTTCCCGGGGTAACGGAACGCATCATTGCACCACTATATGGTGCAACAGCCTGGATATTCATGATGGTCGTTCCTCTGTTAACCATGCGTATTATAAGTGAGGAACGACGTAACCATAGTCTCACCCTGCTACTGAGTGCGCCTGTATCAATGACCGAGATAATCATTGGTAAATTTTTTGGCATCATGTTGTTTCTATTATTAATGACCTCACTTCTCAGTCTCATGCCGCTATCCTTGCTCCTGGCAGGAAATCTGGACGCTGGTCATTTCCTGTCGATTCTTATCGCCCTGGTGTTATTGATTGCCAGTTTTTCAGCCCTTGGCTTATACCTGTCAACATTGACGGAACAACCCATAGTAGCGGCCATCGGCACATATGGGGCTTTGCTTTTGTTATGGATAATCGATATTGGCAGCAACAGTGTAGAGAATATTGAAGCCAGTGGTTTGCTGAGTTATCTCTCTATGCTACGTCATTTTGATGCGTTGGCGCGCGGCATTTTCAGCTCAGTCGATGTTGTGTACTTTATTCTGTTTATTTGCGTATTTCTTGTGCTCAGCATCCGCCGCCTGGATACAGACCGACTGCAACACTGATTGCTAATTATGGAAATTAATCAAAAAACACGCCTGCAATTCCGCATCCAGAATCTTGTATTCCTGGTGTTGTTTCTTGCCGTAGTTGGACTGCTAGCCTGGCTGTCACAGCGGTATAGCTTTGAATCAGACTGGACAGCGACCGGCCGCCACACCCTTTCCAATACCAGTATTACCCTGCTGTCTCGCATTGAGGGGCCTGTACAGATAACCGCGTTTGCAAGCAAACAGGTACAGCCTGTCATAAAGGAATTCATCAATCGCTATCAAAAGCACAAACCGGACATTGAACTCAGTTTTGTGAATCCGAATATTGAGCCGGACAAAACTCGTGCAATGGGAATCACCGTTGAAGGTGAACTGGTGATCACATACCAGGGCCGTAGCGAGCATGTTACCAACCCCGGTGAAGAAACTATCACTAATAGCTTACAACGCTTGCTGCGAAGCCAGGAAAAGAAGCTTGTATTTCTTTCAGGCCATGGTGAACGTCAGGCAACGGGGCAGGCTAATCACGACTATAGCTTGTTCACAAATTATCTCGCCACAAAAGGTATCAACATAGTCAGCCTCAATCTCACCGAACAGCCTGAGATTCCCGATGACACCGCAATACTGATTATTGCCGGACCGCAGATTGATTATTTCGATGGCGAGGTCGATTTAATCCGTAAATACCTGGAACGGGGTGGCAACCTGTTATGGCTGCATGATCCTGGTGCCCTCTATAACCTTGATAAACTCACGCAAGACTTGCGCATCCGTTTTATAGATGGCGTTATCGTCGATCCCACCACGCAATTGCTAGGCATTTCTGATCCCTCATTTGCGCTGGTAACCCGCTACAGCGAACATCCCATTACACGTGGATTTGCATTAATGACACTATTCCCCCGCGCCAGTGGTATCCAGTTCATTGGCCAGGAAGAATGGACGGCGATGCATTTTCTGCAGACTATTGATCGCAGTTGGGCCGAAAGCGGCAAGATTCAGGGCACCATTGAATACGACGCTGATCAGGATATTCTCGGTCCACTGGCAATTGGGATAGCGCTGACACGCGAATTGCCCGGCAAAGAATCAGCAGAAGAAAAACAAGACGGCCCACAACAACGGGTAGTGATATTAGGTGATGGCGACTTTCTTTCCAATGCCTATCTCGGTAATCAGGGCAATCAGGATCTTGGATATAACATCATTAACTGGTTAAGCCACGATGATAACTTTATTGCCATCCCTGGCAGGAAGGCACCGGACACTGAATTGGTTATGAACGAAATCGCCTGGTCGCTACTCGGCCTTTTCTTCCTGCTAGGCTTACCCCTGTTACTACTCGGCAGTGGCGTTTTTATCTGGCTAAAGCGGCGAAAACAATAAGCATGGCTTCCCGACTCTGGCTCAACCTGTCACTGTTGTTACTAGTCGGGATCCTGCTGTTCGTCGTTGTTTATGAACCCGGGAAAGAAGTCGAACCTCAACCGACCAGACTGACGCAACTAACACCGGAAGCAGTTACTCATGTATATCTTAAGCGCATAACCGGCAAGGATATCGAGCTGGTCAAGGAGTCTGGCGGTCAGTGGTGGATGCACAAGCCCTATTATCTTCCCGCCAATGAGTTTCGAGTCCAGTCGCTGTTGCGTCTGACCCAGGCGGAAAGCTTGAGCAATCATACGCTAAACGGGCTACAGCTTGCGACTTACGGTCTGGATAAACCCCGCGCTGTTGTTACTTTCAATCATACTGAACAAATCAAGTTTGGTGACACCGAACCTTTACAACAACGACGCTACGTCCAGACCGGAGAACAACTGCATACGATTGTTGATACATTCTACTACCAGGCTGCCGGGAGTCCGACAATCTACCTGAGTCACAGTCTGCTACCGCAGGCTGCTGATATCGTTAAACTTGTATTGCCTGACTTGCTATTGACCCTCAAAGAGGGACAGTGGCAACGTAACCCGCAATATTCCGAATTGTCAGCGGATGCCAGTATTGAACTTATCTACAACTGGCAACATGCACAGGCATTGGAATTACGCCCTACAGAGGTCAAGAACGGCAAAGCTGATATCGAAATCTATATAAAAAACCAGGTCAATCCCATTCGATTTAAGCTGTTGCAATCAGAAGGTGAAATAAGCCTGATTCGACTCGGCACGGGTTTGCAGTACATTATTGCTGAAGATGTATATCAACGTTTAGTCTCCCTTCCGGTACCTGAACCTGAACTCGATAATTCGAAGTTCTGACCACCAGATATATCCTTGCCTGGTTACCCACCGTTAGCAATTTAATCCATGCCTGAATTACCGGAAGTTGAAACCACCCGTCGCGGGATAGAACCTCATATTCTGGGAAACACTCTCACCCGGGTCGTTGTGCGTAATGCCAGTTTACGCTGGCCGGTACCGCGAAACCTTGACAAAATACTTGCCGGCCTGAAGGTTGAATCTTTAACGCGCCGCGGCAAGTACCTGTTACTGGGTTTTCCGGCAGGCAGCGTAATTATCCACCTGGGTATGTCGGGCAGTCTGCGCATGGTAGCCTGTGATAGCAAGCGAAATAAACATGACCATGTTGAGTTCGTATTTCAAGATGGCATGTGCCTGCGTCTTCGCGACCCGCGTCGCTTTGGTGCCGTGTTATATACCAGCAAGGATCCCTTGCAACATAAGCTTTTAGTAAATCTTGGTCCTGAACCGCTGCAACGGGGGTTTTCTGGCCGGCACCTTTATGACCACTCCCGTGGTAAAAAAGTCGCCGTTAAATTATTCATCATGAACAGCAAGATAGTCGTTGGTGTTGGAAACATTTACGCCAATGAAGCACTGTTTCTTGCGGGCATACATCCAAAACGGGTTGCCGGGCGTCTCACGGCTGAACGTTATGATCGACTGGCACAGGCGATAAAAAATGTCTTACGTGCAGCAATCAAATCCGGAGGCACGACCTTGCGTGACTTTACCGCCGAGGATGGTCGCCCGGGTTATTTTCAACAAAAACTGAATGTCTACGGGAAGGCCGGTGAACCTTGCCCAGGTTGCGGGACTCCCATAAAGCACACCACCCTCGGCCAGCGGGCGACTTATTTCTGTCCCCATTGCCAGACTTGAATGAGCACATACGATTCGATAACGCCGCTACCATTGGCATGACCCCGGCAAGCCGAATCATAATGAACATATCCTTTCTAGCACCTGGACAGGTTAGCTAATGCGGTCCCTTTACTTTGAGAAAATTTACCCTGTCGCCGGTTTAGTGCAGTAAGGCCTTGCCTTCACCCCGTGGATCACTCGCAGCACTCACCGTGTTGGCTTCCTTGTCCCAGATGACGGCCTGCATGTTACCGTAAGGCTGCTGCAAAGCCTTGAGTTCATGTTCCATGGCCTGCAACTGAGTACGTTGTTGAGCACTGATGGCCTCGGGTTCATAGAAGATCTTGTCCGGTAAATACTGGTGATGGAAACGTGGCAGACTGACCATCGCCTCCACACTCAGTCCCTCTGTGTAACCAAGGCCTGCGAGTAACACCATGGTAATAATACGACTTCCACCGGGCGTCCCCAGTATCGCGATGCCCTGCTGACTTTCAATAAAGGTGGGACTCATGCTGGATAACATACGTTTACCCGGGGCGATCGCGTTAGCTTCCGCGCCCACTAATCCATACACATTGGGTATGCCGGGTTTGACTGAAAAATCATCCATCTCATCATTCAACAACACCCCGGTGCCCGGTGGCATAAAGCCGGAACCAAATGGATAATTAATACTTAGAGTAGCCGCGACCCGATTACCTGCTTTATCCAGGATAGAAAAATGCGTCGTGTGATTGCCGCCACCGGTGTCAGCGATCTGGCCCAGGGTTTTACTGGGCGTGGCTTGTTTGAGACTGATGGAACGCTGCCACTGGGCGGCATGGTTTTTATCAATCAGTTGCTTAACGGGCACATCGACAAAATCGGGATCTCCGAGATACTCCGCCCGATCACGATATGCACGCCGCATCGCCTCGACGATAACGTGTTGGCGTTGCAGGCTCGTCAAATTCTTGAGGCGGTACTTCTCCAGTATGTTCAGCATCGTCACCAGGGCCACGCCACCCGATGATGGCGGTGGGGCTGAGACTATACGGTAACCACGATACTCACCAATCACAGGTGCTCGTTCCACAACTTCATATTGCTTGAAGTCCTGCGCGCTCCAGATACCACCGGCACTTTTCACGCCGCTAAGTAATTGTTTGGCCACCTTGCCTTGATAAAAACCGGCTCGCCCCTGGTTCGCCAGCGCCTGCAGTGTGTTGGCCAGATCCGGCTGCTTGATGTGATGTCCCAATGGCGGCACCGCGTTATGCAATAAAAATACTTCGGCGGCGGCCGGCGATGCCTGCAAGGCCTTGAGGCGAAACTGCGCCATACGACGGTAATGCGGCGTGACTGTGAAACCGTTGCGGGCGGCTCGAATGGCTGGTGCAAGACTGCGGGACAATGGCAACTTGCCATAGCTCTCGGCAATATGTACCAACGCCGCCGGCTCACCAGGGATGCCGGCTGCCAGGGCACCATCGACTGACATACCAGGAACAACATCACCCCTGGCATCCTGATACATGGTTCGCGATGCGGCCAGGGGGGCTTTTTCCCGGCCGTCAATCATGACCTGGCGGCCATCAGCCGCCCGGTGCAACAACCAGAAGCCGCCGCCACCAATGCCGGAACTGTATGGCTCCACTACCGCCAGGGCGGCACTCACGGCTACGGCCGCATCAAAGGCATTGCCACCCACGGCCAGGATTTCCAGACCCGCTTCTGTGGCCACAGGATGGGCAGTGGCGATTGCGGCCTGCGGAGGTTGGGATGCCACACTGATATTGACTCCCAGTGCAAGACATAACAGGGCGGTGTAAATGAGTC
>CAJIAB010000472.1_pt1 | contig 10970 bp, 13 predicted proteins | sample 9199081 | NCBI WGS metagenome assembly CAJIAB01 (sample SAMEA7708262, study PRJEB35096) | sediment metagenome | biome: marine neritic benthic zone biome [ENVO:01000025]; feature: sediment [ENVO:00002007]; material: shallow marine sediment [ENVO:03000034] sea grass bed [ENVO_01000059] ... | reverse complement strand
TGCCCCGGTGCTGGAAAAACCGCTGGCCGATAAAGCCGGGTTGGGTTGGATCGGTAAACATTCGAACCTGTTGCATCGCGATGCCGGCTCCTGGTTCTTTCTGGGCGAACTCTACACGAACCTACCCTTACCCTGTGATCAACCGGTAACGGATCATTGTGGTGACTGTGAAGCCTGTATCACTGTCTGCCCCACCGCGGCTATCGTTGAACCCTATGTGGTAGATGCACGACGTTGCATCTCTTATCTGACCATTGAACTGCAAGGCAGCATTCCCGTGGAATTGCGTCCCCTGCTGGGCAACCGCATTTACGGCTGTGATGACTGCCAACTGGTCTGCCCCTGGAACCGCTTTGCCACCATCACTCAGGAAGCCGATTACTCACCGCGTCACGGGCTGGATGCCGCCAAACTGGTCACCCTGTTCAACTGGGACGAATCCACTTTCCTTAATAAACTGGAAGGATCCCCAATTCGACGCATTGGCTATGAATCCTGGTTACGTAACATTGCTGTGGCCCTGGGTAATGCGCAAGCGACTCCCGAGATCATTGCGGCATTGAATACGCGCTTACAACACCCATCCGCCATTGTGCGTGAGCATGTGGAATGGGCCTTACAACAACATCGCATCGATCCACCCGAAACTGATTAGGCTAATCAATCTTGACTTGCAGGAGCTGATATACTGCCATGCAACCCTTACAATTATTTTTGATCGCAGATGTTGTTTAACCCGCCCGCAAGTACCAATCTGGCAGCCCATGTTCTGGCGGGCGGCCAGGCTACCCGCATGCAAGGGGAAGACAAAGGCTTATTGGAACTGAATGGCAAACCGTTGTTGGAACATGTGCTGGATCGTTTGCGTTCGCAGGTCTCCACTATTTATATCAGTGTCAATCGCCAGCCACAGCATTATCAAGCTTATGGCTGGCCGGTGATCAGTGACAAGCTGGATGGGTTTCTGGGCCCCCTGGCCGGCATCCACGCCGCTATGTTGGCCAGTCAGTGCGAATGGTTGTTGACCGTGCCGGTTGATTGTCCGTTTATCCCGAAAGATCTGCTGCATCGGCTGGCGCAGGCAGCCATCTCAGCCGATCGACCTGTGGCGGTGGTGCATGATGGTCTGGGACTGCAGCCCACCTTTTGCCTGTTACACCAGAGCCTGGCGCAAAGTCTGCAACACTATCTGCAACAGGGTGGTCGCAAGACAGGCGAATGGTTACGCCAGCAAGATCCCGCACTGGCAGACTATTCCGATAATCCGAATGCGTTTATCAACATCAACTCGCCTGAAGATCTTGAACTGGCGGAACAACGACTGCGGCATGCCGGATAATCACCTAACAGCAGGATGTCCTGTGCTGGGCTTTGTTGCCTTTAGCGGTACCGGCAAAACTACGTTATTGAAACAACTCATCCCCATACTGAAAGCCCGTGGTCTGCATCTTGCCCTGATCAAACATACCCATCATCAATTTGATATCGATACACCGGGGAAAGACAGCTACGAACTCCGTCAGGCCGGTGCGGAACAGGTCATGGTGGCATCACGTCATCGCTGGGCCTTAATGGTCGAAACACCGGATCAAAATGACGATCCACGACTTGATTCACTTATCGATCACCTGGATACCAATGCGCTTAATCTAATCCTGGTGGAAGGCTTCAAGCATGCGGCTGTACCCAAAATTGAACTGTACCGGCCAATTTTGAACAACCCTTTATTATTTCCCGAAGACCCGGACATTATTGCGATTGCCAGCGATGCATCACTGACACAACAAACCGATTTGCCGCTGTTGGCACTCGATAACCCTGAAGCCATCGCTGACTTTGTCATGGACTTTGTACAACAGCACCAAACCTGAACAGTGAGCTGTGGCATAATATGCAGCCAACTTATTTGCTACAGGTCTAGCGATGAACAAGTCGATTCCCGTAACTTCTCCTGGTTGTGATGATGTGCCTGCCGGCACCTTGACAGTTGAACAGGCGCTTGCACAGATTGAAAACCTCATTACCCCTATTGAAGAAACCACGACACTGGGACTGACGGATGCGCTACAGCATGTACTGGCACAAGCGGTCACCTCGCCCATCAATGTTCCACCCCATCGCAATTCAGCCATGGATGGTTATGCCGTACGAGGAATAGATCTCGCGGCCAATGACAAAGTTGAACTCAAGATCATCGGTACTGCCTTTGCCGGCAATCCCTATCAAGGTCAGGTTGAACAAGGGCAGTGCATTCGTATCATGACCGGCGCACAGGTCCCTCAAGGCGCCGACACAGTCGTCATGCAGGAACATGTTGAACGTCGCGACAATACGCTGATTGTCGGACCCGGTCATTGCAGCGGTCAGAATGTACGCCACCCCGGTGAAGACATTGCCAAAGGCGATGAGGTGCTGCAACCCGGTAGTTTGTTGCGCGCCGCCGAACTGGGACTGTTGGCCTCGCTCGGCATCTCCCGCGTCAGCGTGAAACGCAAACTTAAAGTGGCCTTCTTTTCCACCGGTGATGAGTTGCGCCCCGTGGGTGAACCGTTGGAAGAAGGTCAAATCTACGACAGCAACCGTTATACGATCTACGGCATGCTCAAAGGGCTCGATGTCGATATCATCGATCTGGGCGTGATACCCGATGATCCGCAAGCGGTCGAGACCGCCTTTAATGAAGCCGCGAAACTGGCCGACGCCGTCATTACTTCCGGTGGGGTTTCGGTCGGGGATGCGGATTACGTTAAGGAGACCCTGGATAAGCTGGGCCAGGTTAACTTCTGGAAGATTGCCATGAAACCCGGCAAACCCCTGGCCTTTGGTAAAATCAAGCAGGCCGTGTTTTTTGGCCTACCGGGCAATCCGGTTTCCGTAATGGCGACCTACTACCAGTTTGCCTTACCCGCCTTGCGCCGCTTGATGGGGCAAAAACAAATTACGCCAGTCATTATCAAACTGCCCTGTAGTGAACCCCTGATAAAGCGCCCGGGACGAACGGACTTTCAACGCGGCATCATGGAATACGATGCAGAAGGCAATCTCAGTGTCCGCAGTGTCGGCATGCAGGCGTCACATATCCTGAGCGGCATGAGCCGCGCCAATTGTTTCATTATCCTGCCACGCGATGCGGGCAATGTGGAAGTGGGAACCCTGGTTGAGGTACAACCGTTTGATGGCCTGATGTAAGCGGATCAGTCACTGTAACTGATCCGCTCTCACAAAAATATTTAAGCCTGTTGTGATGCCTGCTCCGCCTCGACCTGCTTGCGTACCTCGGCCATATCAATCTCTTTAGCCTGGGCTATCAGTTGCTCAAAGGACGGGCCCGGTAAGGCACCGGCTTCCGAATAAAGAATAATCTGTTCACGGAAAATCATCAGGGTCGGGATGGAACGAATATTAAATTGCGCCGCAATCTCCTGTTCGTCCTGCGTATTGACCTTGGCGAAAACGATATCATCATAATTCTCGGATATTTCCTCATACACCGGACCGAAGGACTGGCAGGGACCACACCACGGCGCCCAGAAATCGATGATTACAAAATCATTATTGTTAATCGTATCTACAATGTTTTCATTCGTCAGTTCGAGCGTCGCCATGGAAATCTCCTGGGGAAAATAAAGTTCGGGTTTGTGCAGTAAATCAGGTTATGGGGGGATAGTCCGAATTTTTCAAGCCACACCAGTATAGCGGATAGCCACTTGCCCGGCACCTGATATGGATCAAGCAGATCCGAGGGGCGAGACTTCGCCGGTTTGTAAATAGTGACGATAATCACACAAAATCAGCCCATGATCGAATGCCAGGTCATCCGGTAAATCAGTAACAGGCACACAGCGAAGATTTTTTGCGTCATCCGCCGCCTGTGGTACGCCTCGCGCTTCGGCAATATACACGGGACTGACCGTATGCCCGCGGGGATCACGTTGTGGGTTGGAATAACAACCCAGCAATAATTTCAATTTCACCTCCAGACAAGTTTCTTCGCGTGCCTCCCGCACCGCCGCCTGCTCGAGGGTCTCACCCACATCCACAAAGCCACCGGGCAGGGCCCAACCAAAAGGCGGATTGCGACGTTCAATCAGGACAATGGACTTCTCGGGTCGATCAACCAATTCAATAATGATGTCCACGGCTAATAAAGGTGTCTCAGGCCGAAATGCCATTGCAACTACCTACTGATCATGCTTGTTAATAAAGCGAATAATGCGGCGGCGTTGGCGTTTGTCCGGTCGCTTTGCTGGAGTCGGTGACAGCAGCCTGATCTCAGCCCGCATGGCTTCACGTTGCTGAATACTGTCCGCATCTTCAATATATAGCTGACGGGCCTCCGTTGCCGGCCCGCGTCGTTGTGCCAGTGCATCAACCACCAGCCTCCATTGATATTGGCCCTTGGTAATCACGATGGCATCACCCACCCGTATGGTCTTGGCTGGTTTAATTCGCTGGCCATTGACGTGTACATGACCGCCATTGATCGCTTCCACTGCCAGGCTGCGTGTTTTATAAAAGCGGGCGGACCATAGCCATTTATCCAGTCTTTGCGAATCTGCCATTGATGCAACACTCGTGTGAAACTGACAACCTTGCATATTACATGGATTTGATTTGACACTTTAACATAGTTACAAACGCATCCATGCGGTATGATGCGACGCGGAGTTCATTATGTCTGAACATGATTTAAATACCCACCATATGCGTAAATCGCTTGCCGACCAACTATCCCGCTTTCTGCCAGCAGAGGCGATTCTCACGACTGAGGAAGACCTGCGGCCCTATGAATGTGACGGGCTTTCCGCTTATCACCGCTTACCGCTTATGGCCGTTCTGCCGGATACTATCGAACAGGTTCAGGCAGTACTGCAACTGTGTCAGCGTGAAAACGTGCCGGTAGTTGCGCGCGGCGCAGGCACCGGCCTATCTGGCGGGGCCCTGCCTCTTGGTAATGGTGTGCTCCTTAGCCTGGCGAAATTCAATCGAATTCTGGACATTGATCCGGTAAATCGTACAGCACGGGTTGAACCCGGGGTGCGCAACCTGGCTATCAGCGAAGCGGTTGCCTCCCATGACTTGTTCTATGCACCCGACCCTTCATCCCAAATTGCCTGCACCATCGGCGGAAACGTGGCGGAAAACTCCGGTGGCGTGCATTGCCTGAAATACGGCCTCACCGTGCACAACGTGCTGCAGGTAAAGCTGCTTACCATTGAGGGAGAGTCATTAACCCTGGGCGGTAGTGGTCTGGATGCACCGGGTTACGATTTGCTCGCACTGATGAACGGTTCTGAAGGCATGCTGGGCATCATTACCGAAATCACCGTGCGCCTCCTGCCACGCCCACAACAGACCCGGGTCATCATGGCAGGTTACAATGATATCGCCCACGCAGGTGAAGCCGTAGGCGCGATCATCGCAGCCGGCATAATTCCTGCCGGTCTGGAAATGATGGACAACCCGGCAATCCGTGCAGCGGAAGCATTTGTACATGCCGGTTACCCGGAAGAAGCCGCGGCGATTTTATTGTGTGAACTGGACGGTACCGACGAAGAAGTGAACGAGCAATCAGCCCAGGTTGAACAACTCTTAAATCAAAGTGGCGCCACCACCCTGCGCGTTGCCCGGGACGAGGAAGAGCAACTTCTGTTATGGAAGGGACGTAAAGCAGCGTTTCCTGCCGTAGGTCGTCTCTCACCCGATTATTACTGCATGGATGGCACTATCCCGCGCAAACGCCTGCCGGAAGTGCTTACCCGCATTAGCGAAATGTCCAAGGATTACAACCTGCCAGTCGCCAATGTGTTTCATGCCGGTGACGGCAACCTGCACCCCCTTATTCTCTATGATGCCAACCGACCCGGTGAACTTGAACGCACGGAAGAGCTTGGCGGCAAGATCCTCGAACTGTGTGTTGAAGTCGGCGGCACAATTACCGGCGAACACGGTGTCGGTATAGAAAAGATCAATCAAATGTGTGTGCAGTTCAAACCCGTCGAGCTGGAATATTTTCATGCCGTGAAGGAATCTTTTGATCCAGACCGTTTGCTGAATCCCGGCAAGGCGGTACCGACCCTGCATCGTTGTGCTGAATTTGGTGCCATGCATGTGCATCATGGTCAGTTACCGCACCCCGAACTGGAACGGTTCTAATGAACGGCGATGACACGCAAGTCTTACAGGCAAAGGTCTATGACGCCCTGGCACAAGGCACACGCCTGCAAATTGAAGGTGGCGGTTCAAAATCCTTTTATGGGCAAACGATAACAGGCGAAGTGCTTTCCACCCAACGGCACCGCGGTATCATCAGCTACGAATCCACCGAACTGGTGCTGACGGCACGCGGCGGAACGCCGTTGTCGGAAGTTGAGACAGCACTGGCCAGGCACAACCAGATGCTGCCCTTTGAGCCACCGCACTTTGGTGAAGCGGCCACGCTCGGCGGAACCATTGCCTGTGGCTTCTCGGGTCCCCGCCGACCCTACGTCGGGGCCGCGCGCGACTATGTTCTGGGTTGCCGGGTGTTAACCGGTAAGGGAGATGTACTCCATTTCGGTGGTGAAGTGATGAAAAACGTCGCGGGCTATGATGTCGCCCGACTCATGACCGGTGCCATGGGCACACTCGGAGTGCTGTTGGATATCTCCCTGAAAATCCTGCCCCAACCGGCCAACGAAGTGACATTGGGATTAACCATGTCGCCAGATGAAGCACTGCAGGCCATGAACCATTGGGCAGGTCAACCCGTATCCCTGTCTGCCGCGGTGCATGATGGAAGTTCACTCATGTTGCGCTTGAGTGGAGCCGCCTCCGCGGTAGCTCATGCCCAACAACTCATTGGCGGCGAGTTATTGCCAAATAGTGGAGACTACTGGCGATCAATTCGGGAACATACGCACCCCTTCTTTAACGATACGCGTCCCCTCTGGCGACTCTCTCTTGTCCCCGCTCATCCACCGTTAAAGCTTGAGGGCGACACGTTACTGGATTGGGGCGGCGCACAACGTTGGATGTTAAGCAACGAAAGTCACGAGGTCATACGGCATGCGGTGGAAGAAGCCGGCGGCCATGCCACCTTGTTTCGCCCGCATGAGGTAAATACCGATATCTTCCAGCCATTACCCGGCAGCCTGAAACAACTGCATCAGCGCTTAAAGCACGCATTTGATCCCGATGGCATTTTGAACCCTGGCCGCATGTATCCCGATATGTAATCTCCCATGCAGACGCAACTGACTCCAGAAATCATTGATACCGTCGCAGGTCGCGAAGCTGATCGCATCCTGCGAACTTGTGTCCATTGCGGATTCTGCACCGCCACCTGCCCGACCTATCAATTGCTGGGTGATGAACTGGATGGACCACGGGGACGGATCTACCTGATCAAGCAGGTACTGGAAGGTCATGATGTCACGCGTCATACACAAATACACCTGGATCGTTGTCTCACCTGCCGCTCCTGTGAAACCACCTGTCCCTCCGGCGTAGACTATGCGCACTTGCTCGACTATGGGCGAGACAAGGTCGAGCAACAGGTTCGCCGCCCCTGGTTTCAACGTTGGCAACGCAGCCTGTTACGCTTCTTTTTACCCGAACCCGCGCGGTTTACACCCTTGTTGCGGCTAGGCCAGTTCTTCCGGCCTGTGTTACCCGGAGTAATTAAAAAACAGGTGCCTGCCCCGGTCCGTGTCTTACCCTGGCCCGCACAACAACATGCGCGTTGCATGATCCTGCCGGGAGGTTGTGTGCAACCGTCTCTCGCTCCCGATATTGATACTGCCACCGCACGGGTACTGGATCAGCTGGGCATTCAACTCATTCAGGCCGGGGGTTGCTGTGGTGCGGTCAGCCATCATCTTTCCGCCACCGAGCAGGCCAAAGACTATGCCCGCCGTAATATCGATGCCTGGTGGCCACATATCGAAGCCGGTGCCGAAGCCATTGTCAGCAACACCAGTGGCTGTGGTGTGATGCTCAAGGACTATGCCCACCTGTTGGGCGACGATCCGATCTATGCAGACAAGGCGGAGCGCATTGCCCACCTGAGCCGGGATATCGTCGAAGTACTGGAGGAGGAAGACCTTTCCAGTCTCAAACCGGTTGCAACGGACAGGCGTATCAGTTTCCACTCGCCCTGCACGTTGCAACACGGCCAAAGCCTGGCTGGAAGGGTCGAAGCCCTGCTGCAGCGGGCGGGTTATGATTTATTGCCCGTTCGTGATGCTCATCTGTGCTGCGGCTCAGCCGGGACATACTCAATTACACAACCACAACTCTCACGCCAGTTACGTGATAATAAACTCGCGGCCCTGAACCAGGATTCCCCCGATCTCATTGCCACCGCCAATATTGGTTGCCTGTTACATCTCGCGGCCGCCAGTGAAGTCAGTGTCAAACACTGGATCACGCTATTCGATACCGGGGTTGAAAACGGATGAAGCGGTAGTCCGGGCAATAAGCCTGCTGGGTGCGGAAATCGGTTATAAAAAAATCTTAATTCGTGGACGGACGCACAGTCTCTTCACTGGACTGGCTCGCGGCCTGAGCAGATTCGTTAACTTCATCCTCTGTCTTTCGGGGAATACGCGCCACCATGTTCTCCGCAATCTGGCGGGCGATGTCATAGAAGGTGATGCCCTTTTCAGTGTAGGTCTCAGTGGCAAAATTTATTTCTTCATAACCCTCCCAGGCAATCATACCTTCCTGCGTATCCCATATCTGCAGGAATACCCGCAGGTTGGCCCGCTTGGTTTCCAATACACGCAACCCGAATATACCAAACCGGCCTTTTTCTCCCTGATCAAATCCGGACAAATTCAGTTGCGCGATATAGCGAGTACCGGTAACGGCACTGATTTTTTGCAAACTGGTGTAATCAAAAATCCCGGTCTGCTCGTAGTTTTCATACATCTCCATGTATTCATCCAACAAGCCGGCCTTGTTAATCGCACTGAGTGTTTCCGGGAGACTGACCACATGAATATCCGGGCGTTTTTCTCGTAAGACTTCAGCAAATGTCAGGGCCAGGGATTGACGGTCCTGCTCCCGACCCGTAATGGAGGATGGTGTCGTAAAAGCAATCCCTTTCTCAAAAAGATCATCTGCTGTGAGATTAAACGCGCGGTGTTCTTCACTGGTGTATATTTGATGTGAGCAGGCGCCTTGCAGCATCCCTGCAAGAATAATCAAGCCGAAACGAATGCTGCGACTCAGTATCGGCTTGTAAATATCCATACCAACTTCACTGTCATAATATCTGGCATTCTACCCGATGCCCTGCCCCATGTTCACCAACCATACCCGGAATTCAGCTAAAGTGCCAACCCCCGCAATACCGGGTTATAATTGCACCTCAATTCCAATTGAGAACCGTTCAAGACAATGAGCCTGCAATTCAGTGAACAGCCCGGCCCACGTGAACGCCAGCTTCGTCGTAAATACCATAACCCTTTGTTTGCAGAGGCTGACGCAGGGGTCACCCAACAGGACCTGGAGATCGCCCGCCAGGAAGACCAGGCCGAGCTAAAGCAGTTCCTGGAAGATTTCCAGTCTCTGGTCCAGGAAGCCGCGGAGCTCAAACCCAATACCGATAGCGAAATTATTCTTGCCATGAAGGAGCAACTGGATCAAGCCTATACCCGTTGTTGTGCCATGCCGGGTGAACTTCAAGAAATCAAGACCGCGATAAACCAGTTAATTCAGCTCATTATGCAGGCCGTCCGTCAGGGCGCCGCGAATGATCCCCTGGCATTAAGTAAGCTGGATGAAGAAGACATCGCGCGTCAGACACATCAGCAACTACATAACCATAAACTCATTGTCGATCTGCTGCTACCCGACTCACCCATCAATGAAACAGAGCTGCTACCCAGTCTGCTTAGCGAGACACCCGAGACAGTGCAGACAACCCTGCAATTATTTGATGTGGAACATCTGCGCCTGTTATACGACACAGGTAAAACCCAACTCGAAGAACTCAAACACAATGGGCATGACTTACCCTCCGCCTGGGCCAATCTGGCGCTATTTGAAAATGCCCTATTGGAAACAACTGACACAGCGATGAATTAATGATGACTCAATTACTGCACTGCTGTGTTTACAAAAGCCTGCGCAAGCAGCAGACCTTTCTGTTTGTTTTGCAAGAGGATGATTTTTCCAGTGTGCCAGAGCCACTGCTCAAGGCGTTGGGCGAAGTTAAGAAAGTCATTGACCTGGAACTAACGCCCGAACGCACTGTGGCACGGGGTAATACGCGCTCCATTATGGATGATTTACTTGAAAAGGGATTCCATCTACAACTGCCGCCAGCTGAAAAGCCTGAGCCTATTAATGCGGGGCAGGAAGAAATTACCTGATTCTAGCGAACATATTTTTGCATGATAAGGAACGTATCACCACGCTTTAATCGGTGGTTTTAGCTGCAGTATCCCTACCTAATAATCCACGTAAAAATTTTCGCCGCTGTTTGCCTTTTTGTTCTGTTGAAACAAATTGCACTGGTTGCTCGGGAACTTGCTCCTGGTATTCATCTACCGGCGTTAACAGTTTGGTCAAGGCCTTCTTCGCAGCATCGTGTGCCAGTTGTTGTGATTTGAACTTCAGTGTCGGTGAAGCCAGGGTAATAAAATCATAACCACCCACTTCATCATCTTCGCCAACGGTAAACACATGCTCACCGGATGGGAGCTCATGGGTAACTTTTTCCCCAAGCGGTACGGAGGCTGCGACCTTCTGCTCTGGCAATAAAATGACATTAATAAACCAGGGGGTGATGAGTACGCCGAGCCAACCCTTGTCCGTCAGCTGAAATCCAACGGCTTCCACTTCAAGATTATGATTATAGATAGGAAGATCACGCATACCGGTATCCCCGATATGCGTGAAACGATGAACAAGCTTTGTTATTCGATCTTCCCTGACTTGATCAGACATGAGTTAACTCATGTGCCAATCAATAGCAAAAG
>CAJIAB010000387.1_pt1 | contig 11000 bp, 7 predicted proteins | sample 9199081 | NCBI WGS metagenome assembly CAJIAB01 (sample SAMEA7708262, study PRJEB35096) | sediment metagenome | biome: marine neritic benthic zone biome [ENVO:01000025]; feature: sediment [ENVO:00002007]; material: shallow marine sediment [ENVO:03000034] sea grass bed [ENVO_01000059] ... | reverse complement strand
TAAAGCAAGGGCATCAGGTCATTGCGGCCTCACGCCGCAGTGATGTGGTGTTTGACTATACCCCGACACATGTCGCAAAGGTCGGTGATATCGATGCAAAAACGGATTGGACGACCGCCCTCGAGGGAGTCGAGGTGGTCATTCATCTTGCGGCACGTGTACACGTCATGCATGAAAAGGTCGCTGATCCTTTAATGGAATTTCGCCGGATGAACACAGAGGGAACTTTGCGGCTGGCACAGCAAGCGGTTGAGACTGGTGTCAAACGGCTGGTCTATCTCAGTTCCATCAAAGTGAATGGTGAAGAGACAATTAGCCATCCCTTTACCGAACAGGATGTAGTCATCCCCGAAGATCCTTATGCCCGTTCCAAATGGGAAGCAGAACAACACCTGATGAATTTGGGCGCACAAACAGGTTTGGAGGTCAGCATAATTCGACCACCCCTTGTCTATGGGGCGGGAGTTCGGGGTAACTTCCTGCGCTTGCTGGGGTTGGCGGCCAAAGGTTGGCCATTACCGTTGGCAAGGATAGAGAATCGGCGCAGCCTGGTCGGGATCGAGAACCTGTGTAGCCTGATTGAAGTGTGTACGAGTCACCCGCAGGCAGCAGGTGAAGTGTTTCTGGTTTCCGATGGTCAGGATGTCTCGACACCTGAACTCATTCGAATGCTTGCAAAGGCAATGGGACGACCTTGCCGACTTTTGCCATTTCCTACCTCTGTTCTTGCCATTGGCAGTAAACTCATGGGCCAACATGGGGTCTGGGCTCGATTGGCAGGATCACTCCAGGTCGATATCAGTAAGGCCCGGCAACAACTCGGCTGGGAGCCAACGTTTCCTCTTAGGCAGGGATTGGCTGACACCGCGGATTGGTATCAGAAAACCCATTTGGCAAGCGAGTAAATCCCCTTTCTAATGGCACTGACTTTCAACGATACGTCCTTAACGCCTCTCTCGCGGCGCTTTCTTCTAATGCAGTAGGTGAGACGTCTATGGTACAATAGTCGCTTTAACAAGCTGATATTTTAGCCACCTTCCAGTACATATCATACGCATGAGCGAATTTGCGAAAGAAATCCTCCCGATCAATATCGAGGAGGAGATGAAACAGTCCTATCTGGACTATGCCATGAGCGTTATTGTCGGTCGTGCCTTGCCGGATGTGCGCGACGGTCTTAAGCCGGTCCACCGCCGCGTGCTGTTCGCAATGCGTGAACTGGGTAACGACTGGAACAAAGCCTATAAAAAATCAGCCCGTGTGGTGGGTGATGTTATCGGTAAATATCACCCCCACGGTGATACGGCGGTGTACGACACGATCGTGCGCATGGCCCAACCATTCTCTCTGCGCTATATGCTGGTCGATGGCCAGGGCAATTTTGGCTCAGTCGATGGAGATTCTCCGGCGGCAATGCGTTACACCGAAGTGCGCATGGCCAAAATCGCGCACGAATTACTGGCGGACATCGATCGTGAGACCGTCGATTTCGTTCCCAATTACGACGAGTCAGAAAACGAGCCGGAGGTATTGCCGGCCAAACTCCCCAATCTGCTGGTCAATGGCTCAGCCGGTATTGCCGTGGGAATGGCAACCAATATTCCACCCCATAACCTGACCGAGATTATCAATGCCTGTTTGGCAATCATCGAGGATGGCGAGATCAGCATCCAGAGATTGATGGAGATTGTCCCCGGGCCCGATTTTCCTACTGCCGGCATTATCAATGGTGCCCGTGGCATTGCCGAGGCCTACGCGACCGGACGCGGTCGTATTTATGTACGCGCTCGCACCGAAATCGAGGAGTATGCCAAAGGTAAGGAGGCGATAATCGTTACCGAGTTGCCTTATCAGGTGAACAAGGCCAGGTTGGTGGAGCGGATTGCCGAGTTGGTGAAGGAAAAGAAAATCGAAGGCATTACGGGACTCCGCGATGAGTCCGACAAGGATGGCATGCGTGTTGTCATCGAGATGCGGCGCGGTGAAGTCACTGAGGTTATGCTGAATAACCTGTATCAGCATACCCAGATGCAAAATGTCTTCGGCATCAATATGGTGGCGCTGGTAGATGGACAACCACGTCTGTTGAACCTGAAACAGATACTGGCAGCTTTCATTCGTCATCGTCGTGAAGTGGTAACCCGCCGCACGGTTTATGATCTGCGCAAGGCGCGGGAAAAAGCACATATTCGTGAAGGTTGGGCGATAGCGCTGGCTAATATCGATCCCATCATTACGTTGATTAAAGCCGCCGCTAATCCGGCGCAGGCGAAAGAACAACTGATTGCTGCTTCATGGGAACCGGGTGTGGTTGTGCAGATGCTGGAACGTGCTGGCTCAAAAGCTTCACGTCCGGATAGCTTATCCAAAGAATTCGGTCTCATAGACGGCGAATACAAATTGTCGGATGCTCAGGCCCAGGCGATTCTGGATTTGCGCTTGCATCGTCTCACCGGACTGGAACAAGACAAGATCATCGGTGAGTACGAGGAACTGTTGACCTTGATTGAAGAACTGCTGGCCATCCTATCCAGTAAAGAACGTCTGATGGAAGTGATTCGGGAAGAACTTATCGAATTACGGGATCAGTATGGCGATGAACGACGGACTGAAATTTTTGCCAGCCAGGAAGATCTGACCATCGAAGATCTGATTACCGAAGAAGACGTGGTTGTGACCCTGAGTCATGAGGGCTATGCCAAGTCTCAACCTCTGACAACCTATGTGGCACAACGCCGCGGTGGTAAGGGCAAGAGTGCGACGGCAGTAAAAGATGAAGACTTTATTGACAAATTATTCGTAGCAAACACCCATGACACTATTCTGTGTTTCTCCAGTCGCGGCAAGGTCTACTGGCTGAAAGTCTATGAGTTACCGCAGGCAGGGCGGGGTGCCCGTGGTCGTCCTATTGTGAACCTGTTGCCACTGGACGAAGGCGAACGTATTAATGCTATCTTGCCAATCCGGGAGTATGACGAAAACCATTTTGTCTTTTTTGCCACCGCCAACGGTACGGTAAAGAAAACCCCGTTGAAAGATTTCTCCCGGCCTCGCGCCTCCGGCATTATCGCTGTGGAACTTCGTGAGGATGACCAACTGGTGGGGGTAGAACTGACTGGTGGTGAGCAGGATGTGTTGTTGTTTTCCAGTGGTGGCAAATCGATCCGTTTCAGTGAATCGGATGTGCGGCCGATGGGGCGGAATGCGGTCGGCGTACGTGGCATTAAATTGGCCAAAGAGCAGAAAGTCATTTCCCTGATTATTGCTACCGAGAGCGATATTCTGACTGCCACGGAGAATGGTTATGGCAAACGCACAGCGGTTGAGGATTATCCGCGGCATGGCCGTGGTGGTCAGGGTGTGATCTCCATACAAACCACTGCCCGCAATGGTGAGGTTACCGGTGCAGTATTGGTTGATGCTGAGGATGAAGTGATGTTAATAACCACCAACGGTACCCTGGTACGCACCCGGGTGGACGAAATCTCCATCATGGGCCGTAACACTCAGGGCGTGAAACTGATAAGCCTGAGTGAAGGGGAAAAGCTTTCCGGTATCGAAAGAATTGAAAATATTCAGGCAGACGACATAGAAGAAGAATAACAGCTGGATACTCTTCACAAAAGAGTTACTCCAGCCTTGAGTTTATCCAAGCACATCGTTGCAGATGTTGCAGTGTAGCGCTGTCAGTTAAATTAATTTTGTGATTGAATTTCTGGAGTGAGAGCGATGTCCCGAGTATTTAATTTCAGCGCTGGCCCCGCCATGCTTCCGCAGGCTGTACTGGAAAGAGCGCAACAGGAAATCCTGGATTGGCAGGGAAGCGGTATGTCCGTAATGGAAATGAGTCATCGGGGCAAGGAATTCATGTCCATTGCCACACAGGCAGAAACGGATTTGCGCGAACTCATGGGTATTAATGATGAATATGCGGTGTTGTTTCTGCAGGGCGGGGCCAGTAGCCAGTTTGCGGCAGTGCCACTCAACCTGTTAGGGGATAAGAAGACAGCCGACTACACCAATACCGGTGCCTGGTCGAAGAAAGCCATTGCCGAAGCAAAGCGCTATTGTGATGTCAATGTGGCGGCTACCTCCGAAGATAGCAAGTTTTGCTCCGTGCCGGCACAGGACAGCTGGCAATTAAATCCTGATGCGGCCTATGTGCATTACACACCAAATGAAACCATCGGTGGCGTTGAGTTTCCATTTATTCCGGACACCGGCGATGTACCTCTGGTGGCCGATATGTCATCCACAATCCTGTCGCGTCCGGTGGACGTTTCCCGTTACGGAATTATCTATGCCGGTGCACAAAAGAACATCGGCCCCGCCGGTCTGACAGTCGTCATCGTGCGAAAAGATTTGATGGGTCAACCCCTGGATAGCACGCCGACCATGTTCAATTATCAGGTGCAGGCGGAAAATGGTTCCATGTATAACACCCCGCCGACCTATAGCTGGTATCTGGCCGGTCTGGTGTTTGCATGGCTGAAGGAACAGGGTGGCCTGGCAAAAATGGGCGAGATCAACAAGCGCAAGGCCGATGATTTATATGCCACGATTGATGACTCGGATTTTTACGCCAACCCGGTTGAACCCGCCAGTCGTTCCTGGATGAATGTGCCGTTTACTCTGGCCGATCCGGAACTTGATGCGGTATTTCTGGAAGAATCCAAACAGGAAGGTCTGGCTACCCTCAAAGGACATCGGTCGGTCGGTGGCATGCGTGCCAGTATCTATAACGCCATGCCGGAAGAAGGCGTCAATAACCTGATTGCTTTCATGGCTGAATTTGAAAGACGACATGGTTGATTCTCAGCTCCCGCGACATGCCGGCACTTCCTATGGGGCATCAGACATGATGTCCGACGGTTGCATGCTGACTTAAGGTTTTTAGCACGATGTACAAGATTCTGACTCTGAACAATATTTCAATTGCCGGCCTGGAACGGTTATCACGTGAGCGTTATGAAATTGCTTCCGAGATTCAACACCCTGATGGAATCCTGTTACGCTCCTTCAATATGCACAACATGGACATTCCTCCAAGCTTGAAAGCGGTGGGTCGGGCGGGCGCCGGCGTAAATAACATACCGGTTGAAAAGATGTCGCAGCATGGCGTGGCGGTGTTCAATGCGCCTGGTGCCAATGCCAACGCGGTGAAAGAGCTGGTGCTGGCGGGCATGTTAATCGGTTGTCGTAATCTCTGTCCGGCCTGGGATTATGCCCGCAACCTGACCGGTGACGATGCCGCCATCAGTAAAGCGGTAGAAGCGGGCAAGAAGCAGTATGCCGGTTTTGAATTGCCGGGACGGACCCTGGGGGTTGTTGGCCTGGGCGCCATTGGGCGCTATGTAGCTAACGCAGCGCTGGATCTGGGAATGCACGTTATTGGCTATGATCCGGGTATCACCGTTGAAGGGGCCTGGAAACTCTCTTCTGATGTACAGAAAGCCGGTAACGTGGAGGAATTGTTGTCCAGGGTCGACTTCGTTACTTTCCATGTACCCCTGGTAGATGCAACGCGTAACATGATCAATGCTGAACGGTTGAAGATCATGAAAGACAACGTGATCATTTTAAATTTTGCGCGCAATGGCATTATTGATGACCAGGCGGTGAGTGCGGCGATCAAGGCAGGCAAGGTCTACGCCTATGTGTGTGATTTCCCCAGTAATTTGTTGAAAAACCATGAACGGGTGATCACGCTGCCGCATCTCGGTGCTTCAACTGTGGAAGCCGAAGATAATTGTGCCGCTATGGTCGCGGAGCAGGTACGTGAGTATCTGGAAAATGGCAATGTGCGGAATTCGGTTAACTTTCCGGAGATCAAGATGGAACGTAATGGCGGTTATCGAGTGACGATTGTTAACAGTAATGTGCCCAATATGGTGGGACAAATCTCATCCGCCATGGCGGACGAAGGCTTAAACATTATTGATATGATCAATAAATCGCAGGGTGAACTGGCGTACAGTTTAATCGATATCAATGCACCGGCTTCAGAAACCCTGCTTGCGCAACTGGCCGCTATCGATGGTGTAATGGCGGTACGGGCACTTTAGATTTATGAGTAAAATGCTTAACAATTTGCGGGATCAAATCGATGAGCTGGATGAACAGATCCAGGCCTTGATTACCGAACGGGCCAAAATTGCCCAGCAAGTGGCCAAGACCAAACAGGCCAGTAGTGATGAAGTGTATTATCGCGCCGAGCGAGAGGCGGAAGTCTTACGTAAGGTGATGGCGCGTAATGAGGGGCCGCTGAGTGACGAGGAAATGGCGCGTCTGTTCAGGGAGATTATGTCTGCCTGCCTGGCATTGGAACAGGTGATGACAATCGCTTTTCTGGGACCCGAAGGTACCTTTACCCAAGCGGCGGCATTAAAACATTTTGGTCATTCAGTAACCACTAATCCAATGACCACGATCAGTGATGTGTTTCGGGAAGTGGAATCCGGAGCAGCATCCTACGGGGTGGTACCGGTAGAGAATTCAACCGAAGGTGTTATTAATCACACCCTGGATGAATTCATGGTTTCTTCGCTCATGATTTGTGGCGAGGTGGCATTGCGCATTCACCATCACCTGCTTGGCAAACATGAAGAAATTAATAAGATAAAGAAAGTGTATTCCCACCAGCAGTCACTGGCACAGTGTCGCAAATGGCTGGATACTCATTTGCCGAATGTGGAATTACATGATGTCAGTAGTAATGCGGAAGCAGCACGCCTGGCAGCGAATAAGTCGGGGGCAGCCGCCATTGCAGGTGAAGCGGCAGCGGATATCTATGACTTGAATATTATTAGCCCCAATATAGAAGATGAACCCGATAATACCACCCGTTTTCTGGTGGTGGGTAAGCGGGCTACACCCGCGAGCGGAAGTGATAAGACCTCCTTGTTAATCTATACCCATAACAAGCCGGGTGCGTTGTATGCCATCCTTGAGCCTTTCGCACGTAATGGTATTTCCATGAGCCGGATTGAATCGCGGCCGTCACGACAGGGTATGTGGACCTATGTGTTTTTTGTAGATATTGAGGGCCATGTGGAAGATGCGAATGTGGCACAGGCTGTAAATGAACTGGAACAGAGCGCCAGTAGTATTAAGGTGCTGGGTTCCTACCCGCGTGCTGTTTTGTAACAAGGGATGTCGATGCCAACCATATTGCAACCTGTCATTCTTTCCGGGGGATCGGGTTCCCGTCTGTGGCCTATGTCGCGTGCCATGTACCCCAAACAGCTCCTGCCCATGGTTAGTGAGCAGACCTTACTACAGGATACGGTAATCCGGCTTGATGGTCTCGAACAGGAAAGTACCGATACTGAGTTGGTTGATCCCTTGGTTGTCTGTAATGAAACTCATCGTTTTTTTGTTGCCGAACAGCTATTGGAACTGGGTAAGACGACCTCAGATATCATTCTCGAACCGATCGGACGTAATACGGCGCCAGCCTTAACCCTCGCGGCCTTATCAGTTGCAAACAAAGATTCTCAGACGGTAATGCTGGTTATGCCTGCCGACCACGTGATTGCTGACATTGCTGCATTCCACGCGGCAATCATTAAAGGTATGACACTGGCACAACAGAACCACCTGGTTACCTTTGGTATCACACCGAACAGCCCGGAAACAGGCTACGGCTATATCCAGATGGGCGAAATGCTGCAAGACGGTGCTGCAAAGATTGCTGCATTTGTCGAAAAGCCAGATGCCATCATTGCAGAACAGTATCTGGCGAGTGGCGACTATTTATGGAACAGCGGCATGTTCCTGATGACAGCCGAGAACTGGTTAAAGGCAATTCGTACATTACAACCTGAGATGGCTGATTGTGTTGAACAGGCCTGGCAACAGGGTGAGCGAGATCGCGATTTTTTCCGAATAGCAGAAGAACTTTTTTCTGTTTGTCCTGCGAACTCAATTGATTATGCTGTGATGGAGAGGATTTCGAAGCAGTCGGTTGGTGATCTCGGTGTCGCGGTCGTTCCGCTGAATGCTGGCTGGTCTGATGTCGGCGCCTGGTCCAGTTTGTGGGAAGTGGGCGCAAAAGATGAATCAGGTAATGTGACCCGTGGTGATGTGTTTACGCACGACGCAGAGAACTGTTTAATCTATGGCGATAGTCGTCATATTGCGGGTATTGGTCTAAAGGATATGGTCATCGTTGAAACCGCGGACGCAGTACTAGTGGCGAATAAGGAACGTGCTCAGGAAGTTAAGCAAGCCGTAGAATGGTTGAAAGATGCCGAACGTGATGAACATCTGGTTCATCGACGCGTCTATCGGCCCTGGGGTAATTACGAGTCCATTGATACGGGTGAGCGCTACCAGGTGAAACGCATTACGGTTAAGCCCGGCGCATCACTTTCATTGCAGTTACATCATCATCGAGCCGAGCATTGGATTGTGGTAAAGGGGACGGCTCGGGTTACGCGTGGCGAAGATGTCTTTTTGGTGACTGAAAACGAATCGACCTTTATTCCCCTGGGCGTCAAGCATCGACTGGAAAATCAAGGCAGTATTCCATTGGAAATGATTGAAGTGCAGTCAGGCAGCTATCTGGGTGAGGATGACATAGTACGCTTCGATGATGTCTATGGCCGTAAAGATGACAAGGTATGAGTGGCGTGAGTTTATTATCGTTGGCCACAAAAGGAGTCCAGGCCCTGCAAGCCTATGAACCTGGCAAGCCACTGGAGGAACTGGAACGGGAATACGGTATTAGTCAGGCTGTCAAACTGGCGTCCAACGAAAACCCCTTGGGCCCCAGTCCCGAAGCTCTAAGAGTGATTCGAGATCAGCTGAACAACCTGGCACGCTATCCGGACGGGAATGGTTTTGCACTCAAGTCAGCGCTAGCCAATAAACATGGCGTAACAACAGAGCAGATTACACTGGGCAACGGTTCCAATGATATTCTGGAACTCCTTGCGCGTGCCTTTGTGACGCCAGAAAATAACGTTATCTTTTCGCAGCATGCCTTTGCTGTCTATCCCATCGTCACCCAGGCCGTGGGGGCCAAGGCGGTGATCACTGCCGCACGTGACTGGGGTTATGATCTTGATGCCATACTGACAGCCATTGATGGCAAGACCCGCCTGATTTTTATTGCCAACCCGAACAATCCAACCGGAACCTGGTTAGCCCATCAACAACTGGATAAGTTTTTATCCCAGGTACCCTCTGAAGTGTTAGTGGTACTGGATGAAGCTTATTATGAATATGCTACTGATCCCGCCATGGGTGCCGGTGATTACCCCAATGGTATGCAATGGCTGGATGACTATTCGAACCTTGTGGTCACACGTACTTTTTCCAAGGCCTACGGTCTGGCCGGGATACGTGTCGGCTATAGTGTTTCTCACCCGGAGATTGCCGACCTGTTAAATCGGGTGCGCCAGCCGTTCAATGTGAACAGCCTGGCATTAGCCGCAGCTGAAGCGGCCCTGACGGATCATGAACACCTTGCAAAAGGTTTAGCGTGTAATGTGTCAGGCATGCAGCGATATACCCATGCATTTACTGATTTGGGTCTTGACTATATTCCGTCAGTTGGCAACTTTATCTGCGTCAAAGTGGGCGAGGCGGCAATTATCTATGAACAGTTGTTACGTCAGGGGGTAATCGTGCGGCCGGTTGCTAATTATGGGCTGCCTGAGTATATACGCATCACCATTGGTACCGAGCAGGAAAATCAGCGTTGTATTGCAGCGCTGCAAAAGGCAATGTCAACATGAGTGATGTTCTTATCTCCCGCTTGTGCATCATCGGGGTTGGCCTGATTGGCGGTTCGCTGGCGCGTGCCTTACGCGAGTCACATGCGGTGAAAGAGGTGATCGGTTGCGGCCGGGATATTGCCCATTTGCAACAAGCACAACAACTGGGAGTCATCGATTATTTTGTTACCGATCCGGCTGAAGCAGTAAAAGACGCCGACATGGTGGTGCTGGCCGTTCCACTTGGTGCCATGCAAGACATCATGGAACGCATTGCCCCGGCATTAACATCCGGTTGTATCCTGACTGATGTGGGTAGTGCCAAAGGCAGTGTGATTAGTGCGGCCCGGAATGTATTTGGTGAAATTCCAGTGTTCTTGATTCCAGGACACCCCATTGCCGGAAACGAAAAGAGCGGCGTGGAAGCTTCATTCGCCGAATTATTTCAGGACCGGCGGGTTATTCTCACCCCGACAGAAACCAGTGCAGAAAAAGCCATACAAAAGGTTCGTGCCATGTGGGAAGCCTGTGGTGCGGATGTAATAGAAATGGGCGTGGCCCATCACGATGAAATACTGGCGGCCACCAGTCATCTACCACACATGCTGGCTTATGCACTGGTGGATACCCTGGCGAGAATGGATGATAGCCGGGAAATATTTGACTTTGCAGCCGGTGGTTTTCGTGATTTCACCCGCATTGCCTCCAGTGATCCTGATATGTGGCATGATATCTGTCTGGCCAATCATGATGCCCTGGTGAAAGTGCTGGAGGCATTCAGTGATGATCTGCGTTTGTTGGCCGATGCGGTCCGACGCGCTGATAGTGATTTCCTCAAAGACACCTTTACCCGCGCCAAACGGGCTCGGGATGGATTTTGTGATAATGGTAATTAGCTTCCAGATTATGGAGCCTGGAGACTGGAAATCTTAACAGTACGGCTGATGCCAGGGAGTCCAGCAAATTAATCCATTTTCAATCGTAATAGTAAAATAATCATGACTTCTTTTTCCAAATTTATTGTTGCACCCGGTGGCAAATTAACGGGCCGAATTCGCGTCCCCGGCGATAAGTCCATCTCGCATCGCAGTATCATGCTGGGTTCGCTCGCTGAGGGCGTGACCGAAGTGTCCGGATTTCTTGAGGGCGAGGATAACCTTGCCACCCTGGAAGCCTTCCGCAGTATGGGCGTAACGATTGAAGGCCCGCATGAGGGGCAGGTAAGTATTCACGGGGTTGGCTTGCAGGGTCTCAAGCAACCCGCACAGGATCTCTACG
>CAJIAB010000036.1_pt1 | contig 11013 bp, 10 predicted proteins | sample 9199081 | NCBI WGS metagenome assembly CAJIAB01 (sample SAMEA7708262, study PRJEB35096) | sediment metagenome | biome: marine neritic benthic zone biome [ENVO:01000025]; feature: sediment [ENVO:00002007]; material: shallow marine sediment [ENVO:03000034] sea grass bed [ENVO_01000059] ... | reverse complement strand
GGACATGTCATGGAAAGCCCAGCATCGTTACTCTAACGACCTGATTGCACTGCAGAAGGAGCATGGGGTCAAGGTGCGCCGGACGCCCCAGTCGATTATGGATGAGCAGCTCAAGGCCTGGGACAAGGTGCTGCCGAAATTCATGAAAGACCCGTTCTTCGCAAAAGTCGTTGCGTCTCAGAAGGCCTGGATGAAACGCGTGGGCTCATTCGAGCTCACCAATGCACCGGACTATGAGGGCGCTTACAAGCACTATTTCGGTAATCCAGTGTAAGATGGGATTGGTTCGATATAAGTAGTAAACCGTACCCGAAAGGGGCGGCGCCTGGCAGCGTCGCCCCCTTCAGTACTACATGCGGTGTAGCCTTTATCAGGAAGTTGTTATGAATCCCTTTCTGCATTTTGTTGATTCGCTCAGCGCCTCAGTAGGCAAAGCGTTCGGCTGGTGCATCATGGTGTTGACCTTCGCCACCTGCTACGAAGTGTTCGTTCGCTATGTGCTTAACTCGCCGACTGCATGGGCGTTCGATATGAGCGTTCAGATGTATGGCGCCCTGTTTATGATGGCGGGGGCGTACACCCTGTCGCGAAATGGTCATGTTCGGGGTGATGTGCTTCACCGTCTTCTCCCGCCCCGAGGTCAGGCGGGTATCGACCTGGCGCTCTACATCCTGTTTCTCCTGCCGGGGGTTTTTGCACTGATCTGGTATGGCTATGATTTTGCCGCCGATTCATGGCGCTACAAAGAGGTGAGCTGGAGCAGCCCCGCCCGGGTTCAGATCTACTTTTTCAAAACCTTGATTCCGGTTGCCGGTTTCCTGGTCCTGTTGCAAGGAATAGCTGAAGCGGTGCGTTGCGTGATGTGTTTACGCAGCGGTGAATGGCCGGAACGCCTGCATGATGTCGAGGAAACAGAAACCATGGCGCTTCATCAACATGAGGATGAGGAGAGGCTGCGACGCGAAGAACAAGAAAAGATCAATATGCATGAGGACTTGAAAAAACTGCATGAATCAGATGAAAACGATAGAGGGGAAAATAAATGACTGATCCTCAAATCGCCATCCTGATGCTCGGCCTGTTCATCTGCATTGTTCTGCTGGGATTTCCTATTGCGTTTACCCTGATTGCCATGGGGCTCGGGTTCGGTTACTACGCCTATTATGATCCGGAGCGCATGCAAACCATCTTCGACAACAGAATTTTTGATCTCTTTGTCCAGAATACATTCTCGGTCATGTCTAATGATGTGCTGGTTGCGGTGCCCCTGTTCCTGTTTATGGGTTACGTGGTGGAACGCGCCAATATCGTTGACCGGCTGTTTTTCAGTATTCAGCTTGCCGCCAGGCACGTACCTGGTTCCATGGCAGTCGCCGCGCTCGCGACGTGCGCTATTTTCGCCACCGCCTCGGGCATCATCGGCGCAGTGGTTACCCTGATGGGCTTGCTGGCGCTTCCCGCCATGCTCAAGGCCGGTTATGACAAGCGACTTGCTTCGGGTGTTATCTGTGCCGGTGGAACACTGGGTATTCTGATTCCGCCAAGTATTATGCTCATCGTATATGCGGCAATCGCCCAGGTCTCCCCGGTGCGTCTCTATGCGGCCGCCCTGTTTCCGGGCATGCTTTTAGCTGGACTGTATATGGTTTACGTGGTGGCTCGCGCATCCTTCAATCCGAAACTGGCGCCCAAACCAGCGGAAAAGGATGTGCCTTCACTGGGTATGATCGCCTTGCAGTTGCTGACTTCGTTCGTACCCCTGTTTGTCTTGATTATGGGTGTACTGGGGTCCATTCTGGCAGGTATCGCAACACCGGCGGAAGCCGCGGGTGTGGGCTCTCTCGGTGGGCTGGTGCTGGCGGCTATATACAAGGCTCTGACCTGGCAGCGCCTCAAAGAGGCGGTCTATCTCACGGCTCGGACTTCGGCCATGGTCTGCTGGCTGTTCGTCGGTTCCTGGACCTTCGCCTCGGTCTTTTCCTATCTTGGCGGCCACAGTCTCATTGAGCATTGGGTTCTGGGAATGGATATCGGTCCGGTGGGCTTCCTGATCCTCGCTCAGGTTATTATTTTCCTGTTGGGCTGGCCGCTGGAGTGGAGCGAGATCATTATTATTTTCGTGCCCATCTTTCTGCCCATGCTGGCGACTTTTGGCGTCGATCCGTTGTTCTTCGGCGTGCTGGTGGCCCTCAATCTGCAGACATCATTTCTGACACCACCGATGGCGATGGCGGCCTATTACTTGAAGGGTGTGTCGAAAGATGTCGAACTGATTGAAATATTCCGCGGCATCATGCCCTATCTGGGCATCGTGCTGTTTGCCATGATTCTGGTTTACCAGTTCCCGCAAATTGTATTATGGCTGCCGAAATACCTGTTTGGTTAGTCGAAGCCGGATATGCCTCCTTAAATGAGCGGCACTTGATCCCGCTGTGTTAAAGCTGTGTAGTGGAAAGAATTGATGAATCTGTTTGAAATGAGTGCAGCAGAAGCTGCGGGGGCAATCCAATCAGGTGAAACCACATCGGAGGAGTTGGTGCAGGCTTGTCTGGATCATATTGCAACCCTGGAAGACTCTGTGGGTGCCTGGGCGCATCTGGATCCTGAGTATGCCCTGCAACAGGCGCGCGACGCCGATCTTCACCGCCGGAGTGGAATGTCGGTCGGGCCGCTTCACGGCGTTCCCGTCGGCGTCAAGGATATTTTCGATACCAGGGATATGCCGACAGAGGACGGGACCGTGCTCCATGCCGGCCGCACACCCGCCTATGACGCGACTGCCGTCTCCCTCTTGCGCGAGGCCGGTGCCGTCATTATGGGCAAGACCGTCACCACGGAGTTGGCGGTCTATGCGCCGGGCAAAACCCGGAATCCCCATGATCCTGCACGCACGCCGGGTGGTTCATCCAGCGGGTCCGCCGCGGCAGTCGCCGCCCAAATGGTGCCTTTGGCCATCGGAACCCAGACCAATGGGTCTGTTATCCGGCCGGCATCATATTGCGGCGTCTTTGGGTACAAACCCAGTCATGGCCTGATTTCAAGATACCGTGTGCTGCAACAGTCGCGGGCCCTGGATCAGGTGGGTGTCTTTGGACGCACTGTGGAAGACATAGCACTGCTGGCAGAACAACTCATGGCTTTCGATGAACGGGATCCCGACATGCGGCCAAGGTCACGACCCAGGCTGATGGGCACAGCGACCGAGGAACCACTGGTGCCGCCGCGCCTCGCCTTCGTCAAGACACCGGCCTGGGACCAGGCCGATAAGGATGTTCAAGGCGCATTCGCGGAACTGGCGGAGTTCCTCGGGGACGGGGTAGAAGATCTGGATCTGTCCGATTTGTTGGAAAACGCCGTCGACTGGCATCGAACTATCATGGAAGCCGACCTGGCCAGGAGTTTTCGGCGAGAGTATGAGCGCGGCAAGGAGAGTTTGAGCGCGACCTTGCGGGAGATGATTGAGCGTGGTCAGCAATGTCTGGCCGTGGATTTCAATGATGCGCTGGAGCAGATCCCCGCTTTGAATAGCGCGCTTGATGAAATTCTATTGGAATATGACGCTATTATCACTCCCGCTACCACAGGGGAGGCGCCGGCAGGGCTTGAATCAACAGGAAGTCCCGTTTTCTGTACACCCTGGACCTTCTTGGGGATGCCCAGTATTTCCGTGCCGATTTTGCAGGGGTCAAAAGGTATGCCTATCGGTGTGCAGATGACGGCAGCCAGAAATGATGACGCCCGCTTATTGCGGACGGCGAATTGGCTGGTGCAGCGTGTCGAAGAATAGAGGCTCAAGCGAGATGGTAAATAAAGAGTTATTATGAACTTATTGGAGGCATCAGAGCATGATGAATAACATTATTTCTGGGCTGCTGGCCATGGTTCTGATTACCATGTTTCTAGGGGGACTGGGCTATTCAATCTGGGAAAATACGGAATCGATATCATTTCCTATTATTGTCATCCTTGTTCTGGGTATGGCCTATAAGGGCTTTTATGACGAGATTAAATCCGGCCCGGATCATACGTGACCTCACCATCCGCTTGTCTTTCACCGGTATCTGAAGACAGGGTTTGACGCCGTTTGCCTTGTAAGTGGTTTATCACAGCCTCCTTGTTAACGGTTCCTTTGGTGGGTAACCCCCGGCATAGGTTTAAATCCATCGGCCTGATTCGACAGACACACGAACCAGGCGATGAAGAATAAACTGATAGCGTCAGTTGCCCCCCTGGTTTTTGTACTTCTCTGGAGTACGGGCTTTATCGGGGCAAAGTATGCACTTCCCTATGTCGAGCCCTTTACGCTCCTGTTTATCCGCTTCGTTATCGCGCTGGCTGTTCTGCTTCTATTATTTGCGCACTTCAAACCCGTCCTGCCGGCAAGTTGGCCCCAGCGGTTACATCTCATGCTCAGTGGGTTACTGGTGCATGGTGCGTATCTGGGCGGGGTGTTTTCCGCAATCAAGCTCGGTATGCCCGCCGGGGTGTGCGCCATCCTGGTGGGACTGCAACCATTGCTGACCGCGTTTGCAACGCCTTTCGTGTTTAAGCGGCGTATACCCCTCCTGCATTGGACCGGAATCGCAGCCGGTTTTGTGGGTATCTCTATGGTACTCAGTAATCAGATATCGCTGGATGGATATGGTGTTGGTGCTGTCATCGCCGCGGCTGTGGCTCTGCTGGGAATTACCGTCGGGACAATCTATCAGAAGAAAATCACGGCTCACACCGATGTCCTGAGTATTGCCTTTTTTCAATACTTATCCGCCAGTTTGCTGTTTGCGGCAGGCTCAGTCATGTTTGAGAGCGGTCATATCACCTGGGATGTTCAACTGATCCTGGCTTTAATATGGTTGGTCTTTGGTTTATCGATCGGCGCGATCCTGTTGCTGAATTACCTGATCAAGAATAACGAGGCACACAAGGTGTCCAGCCTCTTTTACCTGGTACCGCCGTTGACGGTTCTGGAGGCCTATTTCCTATTCAATGAAACATTGGGGATACTCAATATCACGGGTATGGTGATTGTTGCGATATCGGTATTCATTGTGATGAAAAAATAAACCCCGCCGGTAACCGGAGTAACAGAAGTTCCTGCACCTTGGCCACAAGCCATTCAGGAAGTGCGCAATGTGAGTTTCAATATTGGAACGAGGGCGGCACTTTAGCCGCATTCAATAGAGAGATTGACTGCCTTGGCGAGCGTATTTGCGACGATGCAGCCACGTTCAGCAATGGTGACCAGTTTTTCCAATTCTGCGGCAGGCTCACATTGGGCCGTCACCTTCATGTGTATAGCGGTATAACGGTTGGGTGCATCGGCAAGCTCGGCGGCAATTTCCGCCCTGGCGTCGCTGAGTTTAATATCCCTGGCTTTGGCCGCGGCCAACAGGTTACTCATGAAACAACCTCCAAGCCCCAGTAGCAGGGCTTCTCCACCCATCGGCCCTTTATCCTGGCCGCCTTTGGCCTCAGGGCGGTCCATGATGAGCACATGATCACGTGCTTGCCCCTGGGAGGCCGAGTGATCCAGCTGGTCCACGGTGGCGTGTATGGTTGGCATGTTCGAGCTCCTCTATGGGGATTAACCCCGGGTTTCCTGGGGTCGGATTCCTTATGTCTCTTGCAGAAAATAAATGTGGTCTAGGCCACCTCATGGTCGGCAAGTGCCTCCAGCGCATTGACCAGGGCAGAGTGATCGAGATCGCGATTGCAGGCATTGAACAGCTCCTGGGCGGTGGCCGTGTTCGGCAGACTCAGTCCCATTTCACGGGCACCGGCAAGCGCCAGGTTGAGGTCTTTCTGGTGCAGAGCGATGCGGAATCCCGGGTTAAATGTACGCTTGATCATACGTTCACCATGCACCTCGAGGATTTTGGAACCGGCAAAACCACCCATGAGCGCCTGCCTTACCCGGGCCGGGTCGACGCCGGCCTTGGAGCTGAACAGGAGCGCTTCGCCCACCGCCTCAATGGTGAGGGCAACGATGATCTGATTGGCCACCTTGCAGGTTTGGCCGGCGCCATTGTCACCCACCAGGGTAATATTCTGGCCCATCAGCTCGAACAGGGGTTTGGCCTTTTCGAAGACGGTTTCGGAACCACCCACCATGATGGTCAGGGAGGCCGCCTTGGCACCCACTTCACCGCCGGATACCGGCGCATCCAGGTAGTCGCAGCCCAGTTCGTTGATCCTGGATGCAAATGTCCTTGTTTCCATGGGTGAGATGGAGCTCATGTCGATGACCATTTTCCCAGGGCTCAATCCCGCGGCAACACCTTCTTCGCCAAACAAGGCTTGTTGCACCTGGGGCGTGTCGGGCACGATGGTAATGATGATCTCCGCCTGCTGTGCCACCTCTTTTGCAGAGCCACATTCCACCGCGCCGCCGTCGAGCAGTGTCTGGGGCAGGGGAGATCGATGTTTGACCAGATAGAGTTGATGTCCTCCCGCTTGCAGGTGTCCTGCCATGGGGCTGCCCATGATGCCTACTCCGATGAATCCAATTTTGCTCATAGCGATCTCTTCTCCGTGGTTTTATTCTTGATCGTTAAGTCGGGATGTTTGAATTATTTCATGGTCGGCATATGAAAATCCGCGCCGGCGCGGATACCGGTGGGCCAACGTGAAGTGACGGTCTTTAAACGGGTATAAAAGTGGATGCCTTCCATGCCATGGACGTGAATGTCACCAAACAGGGAACGTTTCCATCCACCGAAACTATGGAATGCCATCGGTACCGGGATAGGTACGTTAATCCCCACCATGCCGACTTGCACTCGTGAGGCGTAGGTGCGGGCGGTATCACCGTCCCGGGTAAAGATCGCAGTGCCGTTGCCAAATTCGTGATCGTTGACCATCTTGAGCGCGGTCTCGAAGTCGGGGGCGCGAACCACGCACAGTACCGGACCGAAGATCTCCTCTTTATAGATACGCATATCGGTGGTGACTTTGTCGAACAGGCAACCCCCAAGGAAGAAACCGTTTTCATGGCCTGCAATCGTCAGATCGCGGCCGTCGACCACCAGTTGCGCACCTTCTTCAACCCCCAGGTCAACATAACCTTTGACCTTGTCATGGTGCTCACGGGTGACCAGTGGGCCCATTTCGGCATCAGGGGCGGTGCTTGGGGCAACCTTCAGGTTCTCCACCCGGGGTGCCAGGCGTTTGATCAAGGCGTCAGCGGTTTCGTCCCCGACGGCAACGGCGACGGAGATCGCCATACAGCGTTCGCCGGCAGAGCCGTAGGCCGCTCCCATCAAGGCATCGGTCGCCTGTTCCATGTCGGCGTCCGGCATGATGACCATGTGGTTCTTGGCGCCACCCAGGGCCTGGACCCGTTTGCCGTGGTTGGATGCGGTCTGATAAATGTACTCGGCAACCGGCGTGGAGCCGACAAAGCTTACTCCCGCTACCTTGGGGTGAGTGAGCAGGGTATCGACCGCTTCTTTATCACCATTCACCACGTTCATTACTCCATCCGGCAGACCCGCTTCGCTCAATAGCTCAGCCAGACGCAGGGCGGTGGAGGGTACTTTCTCGGAGGTTTTGAGGATAAAGGTATTGCCGCAGACGATGGAGAGTGGAAACATCCACATTGGCACCATCGCTGGAAAATTGAAGGGTGTGATACCGACGCAGACCCCCAGGGGTTGTCGTATCGAGTGGCTGTCCACATTGCTGCCGACATTCTCGGAGAAATAGCCTTTCAGCAGATGGGGGGCGCCACAGGCGAATTCGGCCACCTCCATGCCCCGGATCACAGAACCGCGGGCATCGCTGAGCACCTTGCCATGTTCTGCCGATACCAGTTCGGCAAGTTCATCCAGGTGTTTGTCAAGCAGCTCCTTGAAGCGGAAAAACACCCTGGCGCGGCGGAGGGGCGGGGTATCCCTCCAGGCAGGAAAAGCGGCTGCTGCAACCTCTATCGCCCTGGCTGTTTCATCTGCCGATGCCAGTGGCACCCTGGCCGCGACCTCACCGGTTGTGGGATTGAACACATCACCGTAGCGTCCGCTGGTTCCTTCAACCTGTTGGCCGTTTATATAGTGGTGCAGCGGTTTAACCATGAACATAACCTCTTCGAGCAGAAAATGCGGGCTCTTTATGAACAGCCGTCAGCGAGACATATATAGTAGTTCAAAGCCGTATTATGTGGAACTCAACAGTCGCTCCCATAAGAGTATTGTGGCGCCGTTCTCCACCGCCTGGCGCGACTTCTCCAGAGCCAGACTGGTCGGCGGCATAGAACAGGCGTAAATACCGGATATACAATGTTGGTTAAATGCAACCTGGAGTAGGCTTCCCCGGCACGTTGGGGTGAGAAAGGACAAGCTATCCAATGAGGTACTTTGAGATACCAACGCCCCAAAACACCTTGAAGCAACGGATGTAATTTGTGTAACATCCTGTTCCAGAATGTATCAAATTGGTACCCGTCGCCCGGACCGCGACAAGTAATCCATTGGTTGTTGGTTCGATTTCTCTACAGCCCACCCACTTCCCTCATCCCTGATTGTTCAAATGGGTTACAACAGGTTTTCGACTCCCTGTATAATCCGCGGTTTACTAAATCAGCGTCTGTGTGCGGGTGGCGGAATTGGCAAGATTGATTCCAGTGTAGGTGTTGTACGAGCCATGGAGCTTGACCACTGATTGCGGGTGATTGAGTGAAAGTTATGCCGCTCTGATGGAATTGGTAGACATGCAGGTTTTAGGTACCTGTGGGGAAACCCGTGCGAGTTCGAGTCTCGCGGGCGGCACCAGTTTATGAACTGCCGGGTCAAGCTCCCGAGTATTTAAGTAAATGAAATTATTGATATTTATGAGGATTTGAAATGCAAGTTTCTGTTGAGACTACCAATGGTCTGGAACGTCGCCTGACCGTCGCCGTGGAAGAAGATATGATTGCCGATGCAGTCCAGAGCAAGCTCAAGGATTTGACCCGCACGGTAAAAATGAAAGGTTTTCGTGCAGGCAAGGTGCCATTGAAAGTGGTGCAGCAGCAATACGGCAACCAGGTGCGCCAGGAAGTGATTGGTGATGTCGTGCAGTCGAGTTTTTATGAAGCGGTTAGTCAGGAGAAACTTCGCCCGGCCGGCATGCCGACCTTTGACACCAAGGAAATGGCGCCAGGCAAGGGGCTGGAGTACACCGCTACGTTTGAAATATATCCGGAAGTGGCCATTGCGGACCTGAGCAAGCAGAATATTGAGAAGCCGGTTTGTGAAATCAGCGATGCGGACGTGGACAATATGATCGAGAACATCCGCAAACAGAACTCTGAATGGGAAGCCGCGGAGCGTGCTGCTGGGGATGGCGACCAGGTCACGCTTGATTTCAAGGGCACCATCGAGGGCGAGGTGTTTGAAGGCGGTGAAGGTAAAGGAATGAGCGTGACCATTGGTCAGGGCCGCATGATCGCCGGTTTTGAAGATGGCCTGAAAGGTGCCAAGGCGGGGGATGACCTGACCCTGGACCTGAGCTTTCCGGAGAATTACCAGGCCGAGCATTTGGCAGGCAAACCGGTACAGTTCGCGATCCACGTCATTTCGGTGGAAGCACCAAAATTACCGGATGTGGATGCCGAATTTGCCAAAAAACTGGGTGTGGCTGATGGCGATCTGGCCAAAATGCGCGACGATATTCGTAAAAACATGGCGCGTGAGCTGGAGAGCAAGATCAAAGGTCGCCTGAAAGAAGGGGTAATGGACAAATTACTGGTTGCCCATGAGCTCGATATCCCGGCGGCGCTGATCGACAACGAATCCCATGCCCTGGTGAACCAGATGACGCAGAACCTGGCCAGTCAGGGTATGGCCCAGCAGGATCTGAAACTGGATCCTGCCATGTTCCGCGAGCAGGCCGAGCGACGCGTAAAACTCGGTCTCATCATGTCCCAGATCGTTAAGGAACATGACCTCAAGGTGGATGCCGCCAAGGTGAAAGAAATGGTCGAAAGCATTGCCGCCCCCTACGAGCATCCTGAGGAGGTTGTAAAGTGGTATTATGGGGACAAACAGCGCCTGGCCGAAGTGGAATCCCTGGTGTTTGAAGAGCAGGTGGTCGACTGGGTCATGGAACAGGCCAAAGTGGAAGAAAAACCTATTGAATTCAATGAGATAATGAACCCTGAGCCAAAAAGCTGAGGCAATGACTTCAGTCTGAGAAATTAAAGGAAAATAATTCGTGACCGATAAAAATTACAATAGCGACATGGCCGATATTACCAGTCAGCTCGTTCCCATCGTGGTGGAGCAGACCTCCCGGGGAGAGCGGTCTTACGATATCTATTCGCGCCTGCTGAAAGAGCGGGTGATTTTTCTGGTGGGTCCGGTGGAAGACCACATGGCCAACCTGGTCGTGGCCCAATTGCTGTTCCTGGAGTCGGAGAATCCGGACAAGGATATCCATCTCTATATTAATTCACCGGGCGGTTCGGTGACGGCAGGTTTGTCTATTTATGACACTATGCAGTTCATCAAGCCGGACGTGAGCACCATGTGTATCGGTCAGGCAGCCAGTATGGGCGCGGTTCTACTGGCAGGTGGGGCGAAGGACAAGCGTTTTGCGCTACCCCATTCGCGCACCATGATCCATCAGCCATTGGGTGGTTTCCAGGGGCAGGCAGCGGACATTGAGATTCATGCCAAGGAAATTCTGGAAATCCGGGAACGTTTAAATACGATACTTGCCAAACATACGGGACAACCATTAGAACGCATTCAGCAGGATACAGATCGGGACTTTTTCCTGAGTGCGAAGGAGTCTGTTGATTACGGGCTGATAGACTCGGTAATGGAAGCTCGAAGCGGTGGCGACAAGTAAATAATCGCCCGGGTGGTCTTGAAAGCCTACCTTATGTAGGTGATTTTGATATACCAAGTGGGTACTTGAAATAATGCCAAAATACACGCATGGTAAACACAGACGGAAAGTTACTGAGGTAGAACCATGAGCGACGATAAAAACAATACAGGCGATAACGGAAAACTCCTGTACTGTTCATTTTGC
>CAJIAB010000100.1_pt1 | contig 11143 bp, 9 predicted proteins | sample 9199081 | NCBI WGS metagenome assembly CAJIAB01 (sample SAMEA7708262, study PRJEB35096) | sediment metagenome | biome: marine neritic benthic zone biome [ENVO:01000025]; feature: sediment [ENVO:00002007]; material: shallow marine sediment [ENVO:03000034] sea grass bed [ENVO_01000059] ... | reverse complement strand
TCGAGGCGGATGAAAAATCCAACATCGAAGCGGCCATCAAGGAACTGGAAGAGGTTATCAAGACCGATGACCTGGCTGATATCGAAGCCAAGACCAAGGCCTTGACGGATGCCTCGGCCAAGATGGCTGAACGGCTTTATGCTGAACAGGCCCAGCAGGGTGGTGAAGCTGGCGCCGAATCGGCTCAAACCGATACCGAGCAAGCCGCTGGCGCCAATGATGATGTTGTTGATGCCGAGTTTGAAGAGGTTAAGGAAAATAAAAAATAGTCACGAGTAACCAGGTACGAGTTACGAGTAGAAACAGGGTGGCTGCGCGTTTCACGCGCAGCCGCTTTTTGCCGTTTATATGAGGGTGAGAGAACAAGGTGTTTTTAACTAGCCACCTGGCCCTCGTCACTAGTAATTAAAATTTAGTATGTCAAAACGCGATTATTACGAAGTTCTGGACGTATCAAAAAATGCCAGCGAGGCTGAAATCAAAAAAGCCTTCAAGCGTCTGGCAATGAAATGTCATCCGGATCGCAATCCTGACAGCAAGGAAGCGGAAGAAAAGTTCAAGGAAGCCAAAGAAGCCTATGATGTACTGACCGATGCGCAGAAACGGGCTGCCTATGACCAATTTGGTCATGCGGGTGTCGACCCATCTGCCGGCATGGGTGGTGCCGGCGCCGGTTTCGGGGGTGCCAGTTTCAGCGATATCTTTGGTGATGTATTCGGCGATATTTTCGGTGGCGGCGGCAGAACAGCCGGTGGTCAGCGTGTGTATCGTGGTGCTGATTTACGCTATAACCTTGAACTTTCGCTGGAAGAGGCCGTGAGTGGCGCCAGTGTCAATATTCGCGTACCCACTCACGAGGAGTGCGACGAATGTGGTGGCAGCGGCGCCAAGCAAGGGACCAGTCCGGTAACCTGCTCGACCTGCGGCGGCCATGGCCAGGTCAGGATGCAGCAAGGTTTCTTTTCTTTACAGCAAACCTGTCCACGTTGTCACGGCAGTGGCAATATCATCGAAACGCCTTGTGGTAAATGTCACGGCCATGGACGCGTCGAGGTACAAAAAACCCTCTCGGTCAAAGTGCCGGCTGGTGTCGATAATGGCGATCGCATTCGACTCAGCGGCGAAGGTGAGGCGGGCGAGCATGGCGGTCCATCCGGTGATCTCTATGTGCATGTTGTTGTACGTCCTCATGATATTTTCCAGCGTGATGGTAATGACCTGTTTTGCGAAGTTCCTATCAGTGTGGTGACAGCCAGCCTGGGGGGGGAACTGGAAATACCTACCCTCAATGGACGCGTCAATCTCAAGATTCCGGCCGAGAGCCAGAGCGGTAAATTGTTTCGATTGCGTGGTAAAGGGGTGAAATCGGTGCGAGGCAGTCAGGTGGGTGACCTGTTATGCCGGGTTTCCGTGGAAACCCCGGTGAACCTCACCAAGAAACAAAAAGAACTGCTGAAAGAGTTCGACGCTTCGATGAACGAGGATAATGTCAATCACAGTCCTCGCGCCTCCTCCTGGCTGGATGGGGTAAAGAAATTCTTCGAGGATATGAAAACCTGATATTTTGGTCTACAGTATTCAAGAAATGAGGAAGGATACCGATATATTACAAAGAGTTAGAAACTAGGGGACGAGACGGATGGGACTTCTCGATGACTTGAAAAACCAGGCCGATAATTTGCAGGCAAAAGAACAGGCGGGTGAAGGTGGTCTGGGGCAAAAGACGGATTTCTATAATAATGAGATTCACCCACGGATGGTGGAGATCTTTGATTTTCTCAAGGAGATGACAAAGAATCTGAACATCATAAAACCGGAAACCATCATTGAATATCCGATTCTCCCGGGCGGTCAGAACCAGACATTTCGACAGGGGGACTACAAGGTTGAAGCGGATAACCACCAGCAGATCAAGGAAATAAAACTCTCCTTCAAAGCGGAACTGGAAAAGCCCATTACCTTAAAGGTAATGGGTGAGGATAACGCAAAAAAACAGACCGAGCTTCTTGCCAGTTATAAAATCCTCTCTCAGCGCAAAGATTTCAAAGACAAAAACTATAAGCATACACACTCAGATTTTATTATTGAGGGGCCGATAAATATTACGATTCAATTTGTTGGTGATGTCGAGGCTTCCTCGGTGCAGTTATATCTCGGTAACTTTGATACTCCAGGGGTTGTGAAACGTAACCTCGACATAAAAAACATAAACCAGGATTTTCTTGATAAACTTGGCCACTACATATTGCGTGAGGACAATAAGTTATTTTCGCTGGACATCTCGGAAAAGGACAAGCAGGCGATTCGGCAAATGGTTGAGAAAGAACGCGCTAAGCGCGAACTGGAGATCGCCGAAATGGAACGCCTTGCTGAGGAAGAAAAAGAAAAAGAGAAAAACAGTCGTGGTCTACGCAAGTTCTTTCACAAGGATAAAGATTAACTGTTTGAATCTGGGTCCCGAACCTCCTACCATTCGCTTCTGGTTTGATTGCTGTTATCAAAATGGAGTTCTGAATGATTAACGTGGGGATCACCGGTGCCTCCGGCCGTATGGGACGGGCCTTGATTGAAGCCGTCACTGAGGTGGAAGGCATGGTTGTCACCGCTGCCGTTGAACGCTCCGGGAGCTCGGTGATTGCTGCCGACGCAGGTGAAATAGCGGGTGTCGGCAAGCTCAATACTCCCATTGTCGATGATCTGCGCGCCGTCATTACGGATATTGATGTGGTGATCGATTTCACCCGTCCGGCCGTTACCCTCGCCAATCTGGAAACCTGTCGCCAGGCAGGCAAACGCATGGTGATTGGAACCACTGGTTTTACTGAGGAAGAAAAACAGCGTATTTCTCAGGCAGCAAAAGACATTGGCATTGTGTTCGCCCCCAATATGAGCGTGGGCGTCAATCTGTGTTTCAAACTTTTAGATATCGCTGCCCGTGTCATGGGTAATGAAGTCGATATTGAAATCATCGAGGCCCATCATCGCCACAAGGTCGATGCACCATCCGGTACGGCATTACGCATGGGAGAAGTGGTGGCCGATGCGCTGGGCCGGAACCTGAAAGACTCCGCCGTTTACGGTCGGGAAGGTCAGACCGGTGAACGGGATCGTCATACCATCGGCTTTGAAACCATCCGGGCCGGTGATATCGTCGGTGAACACACGGTGATGTTTGCGGATGTGGGTGAGCGGGTGGAAATTACCCACAAGGCATCCAGTCGTATGACCTTTGCCAAGGGCGCAGCCCGAGCCGCAGCCTGGTTGATGAGCCGTGAGCATGGCCTGTATGACATGCAGGATGTCCTTGGCTTGAAGACCGAGCGCTAGCATCCCGATTCGCGCAAAAAATCTCGACTCCCAATTAGATATCAACCCGACAGTACTTCTGGATCTGGCGAAGCCAGTCCGGTTTCGTTACAATCCCCCCGGTCTGAGTATTTATTCAGGATCAGTTCCAATTTCATTGAAACGGGAGGCGCTCTGACCAGAGTTGCCTCCCGTTTTGTACATGCGTCCCACGGAGGTTTACTTGAGGCAACCGGCCCTGCTTGCCCTGGAAGACGGAAGCGTCTTTTATGGAGAATCCATCGGAATAGCCGGCCAGACCGTCGGTGAAGTGGTTTTCAATACGGCGATGACCGGTTACCAGGAGATCCTCACCGATCCCTCCTATGCCAGACAGATTGTTACCCTGACGTATCCCCATATCGGTAATGTTGGTACCAATGATGATGACGAGGAGTCATCGCATGTTTATGCCAGTGGCCTGGTAGTGCGTGATGTCCCGGCCATTGCCAGCAACTGGCGCCAGCAGGAAACCCTGCCCGACTACCTGAACCGGAACAAGGTAGTCGCGATTGCCGGACTGGACACCCGTAAGCTCACCCGCATCCTGCGGGAAAAGGGTGCTCAAAGCGGTTGTATCATGGCCGGCGACAATCTTGATGAGCAGGCCGCGATTGCCGCCGCCAGGGAATTCCCGGGCCTCAAGGGCATGGACCTGGCCAGGGAAGTGACCACCGGCCAACCCTATGAATGGGCCCAGGGAAGCTGGAGCCTGGAAGGCGGTATACCAGAGGCGCCACACCCCCTGAATGAAAAGTTGCCTTACCATGTGGTGGCGTATGATTTCGGTATTAAACGCAATATTCTGCGAATGCTGGTTGATCGGGGTTGCCGACTCACCGTCGTTCCGGCACAGACCCCGGCGAGTGAAGTCTTAAAGCTGAACCCGGATGGGGTATTCCTTTCCAACGGGCCTGGCGATCCTGAACCCTGTGATTATGCCATTGCGGCCATTCAACAGTTGGCAGAAACGGCGAATCCCATGTTTGGCATTTGCCTGGGACATCAATTGTTATCATTGGCCAGTGGTGCCAAAACTTTGAAGATGAAGTTTGGCCATCACGGCGCCAATCATCCGGTACAGGATATCGAGAACAAGCAGGTCATGATAACCAGTCAGAACCACGGCTTTGCGGTGGATGAAACCAGCTTACCGGAAAACCTGCGTACGACCCATCGTTCCCTGTTCGATGGTTCCTTGCAGGGTGTGGCGCGAACCGATATCCCGGCTTTCAGTTTTCAGGGTCATCCCGAGGCCAGTCCGGGTCCCCACGATGTAGCGCCATTGTTCGATAAGTTCGTCGAACTTATCGAACAGAGACAAGGGACAAGTGACGAGTAACCAGGTTTTTATAACTAACAGGGTAACGCAATTAAGTGATTTTTCCCGTCACTCGGTACTCGTTACTCGAAACTGAATTAAAATATGCCAAAAAGAACAGACATCGAAACTATCCTGATTATTGGTGCCGGTCCCATTGTGATCGGTCAGGCCTGTGAGTTTGATTATTCAGGCGCGCAAGCTTGCAAGGCGTTGAAGGAAGAGGGTTACCGGGTAGTCCTGGTCAATTCCAATCCGGCCACGATCATGACCGATCCGGAAATGGCCGATGCGACCTACATCGAGCCTATTAATTGGCGAGCACTGGAAAAAATTATTGAAAAGGAACGCCCTGAGGCGCTACTGCCTACCATGGGGGGACAGACTGCCTTGAACTGCGCACTCGATCTGGCGCGGGAAGGGGTATTGGAGAAACATGGCGTGGAAATGATTGGTGCCACGCGTGATGCGATTGATAAAGCCGAAGATCGGGATCGGTTCCGCAAGGCGATGACCAGGATCGGGCTTGACATGCCACGTTCGGCCATTGCCCACAGCCTGGAAGAAGCGCTGCAGGTGCAGGCGCAAATTGGTTTCCCGACCATTATTCGACCTTCCTTCACCATGGGTGGCAGTGGTGGTGGTATTGCTTACAACAAGGAAGAGTTTGTTGAGATTTGCGAGCGCGGACTGGATTTGTCACCCACCAATGAGTTGTTAATCGAGGAGTCCATACTCGGCTGGAAAGAATACGAGATGGAAGTGGTGCGAGACCGTAAGGATAACTGCATCATTATCTGTTCCATCGAGAACTTTGATCCCATGGGGGTGCATACCGGTGATTCCATTACGGTCGCGCCGGCCCAGACCCTGACGGACAAGGAATACCAGATCATGCGGGATGCTTCGCTGGCGGTATTACGTGAGATCGGAGTAGATACCGGGGGCTCAAACGTGCAGTTCGCCATCAATCCCGATAATGGTCGTATGATTATTATCGAAATGAATCCGCGCGTATCACGTTCTTCCGCCCTGGCTTCCAAGGCGACCGGTTTCCCCATTGCCAAGGTCGCGGCGAAACTGGCCGTGGGATACACCCTTGATGAACTGCAGAATGAAATCACCGGCGGCGCTACCCCGGCATCGTTTGAGCCGACGATTGACTATGTGGTGACCAAGGTCCCGCGATTCACGTTTGAAAAATTCCCCAAGGCCGATTCACGCCTGACGACCCAGATGAAGTCTGTGGGTGAAGTAATGGCGATTGGCCGCACCCAGCAGGAGTCACTACAAAAAGCACTGCGAGGTCTGGAAATCGGGGTTGATGGTCTTGATGAACAACTTGACCTGAGTGCCGACAATGCCATGGATATTATTCGGCAAGAGCTCAAGACACCCAGGCCTATGCGTCTCTGGTATGTGGCGGATGCTTTTCGGGCCGGGATGAGTATCGAGGATATTTTTGAACTTAGTTACATCGATCGCTGGTTCCTGGTACAGATCGAGGAACTGGTTCAGCTGGAAAACGAGGTAAAAGCGCAGGGTATAGCGGCCCTCGACAAGCTGCGCATGTTTCACCTCAAACGCAAAGGCTTCTCGGACAGACGTTTGGCGAGTTTGTTGAATATCAGTGAACAGGCTTTACGGTCGCACCGTCACGACCTGGGGATTCGCCCGGTCTATAAACGGGTTGATACCTGTGCGGCCGAGTTTGCGACCAACACCGCATATATGTATTCCACCTATGAAGAGGAATGCGAATCGGCGCCCAGCCAGCGTGAAAAGATCATGGTGCTCGGCGGTGGGCCCAACCGCATTGGCCAGGGTATCGAGTTTGATTATTGTTGTGTGCATGCGGCCTTTGCCATGCGGGAAGATGGTTATGAGACCATCATGGTCAACTGTAACCCGGAAACCGTATCAACCGACTACGACACCTCTGACCGGCTGTATTTTGAACCGTTAACCCTGGAAGATGTACTTGAACTGGTCGAGCTGGAAAATCCCAAAGGGGTGATCGTACAGTATGGCGGCCAGACACCACTTAATCTGGCCGAGGACCTGGCAGCCGCCGGTGCGCCGATTATAGGCACCACACCTGACTCCATTGACCTGGCTGAAGACCGTGAACGTTTCCAGCAACTGATCCATGAACTCGGTTTGCGCCAGCCACCAAACAGGACGGCGCGCGATCCGGAAGATGCGGTCAAGCTGGCGGAAGAGATTGGTTATCCCCTGGTGGTACGTCCTTCATATGTGCTGGGCGGTCGTGCCATGGAAATCGTTTTTAACGAGACCGAATTGCGGCGATACATGACTGAAGCGGTGCAGGTATCCAATGATTCACCCGTATTGCTGGATCGTTTCCTGGATGATGCGGTGGAGTGCGATGTTGATGCAATCTGTGATGGCGAGGATGTTTTGATTGGTGGCATTATGCAACACATTGAACAAGCCGGGGTGCATTCCGGTGATTCGGCCTGTTCCTTACCGCCCTATAACCTGTCCGATAAAGTCCTTGATGACATGCGGGATCAGGTACGCAAGATGGCCAAAGGTCTGAACGTTGTCGGCCTGATGAACACCCAGTTTGCGATCCAGAACGAGACTGTCTATGTATTGGAAGTAAATCCCCGTGCTTCTCGCACGGTACCTTATGTCTCCAAGGCAACCGGTCGACCCCTGGCCAAAATTGCGGCGCGTTGTATGGCCGGCCGGACCCTGAAAGAACAGAATACCAACAGCGAGATTATCCCGGACTATTATTCAGTGAAGGAGGCCGTATTCCCCTTCAATAAATTCCCGGGAGTGGATCCGATTTTGGGTCCGGAAATGAAATCCACTGGTGAAGTCATGGGTGTCGGTCGCAGCTTCGGAGAAGCCTATGCCAAGTCACAGATTGCTGCTGGTACTAGTCTGCCGCATGATGGACGTGCTTTCCTCAGTGTGCGTGATACCGATAAAAGCGGTATTGTGGAAGTGGGTCGACAACTGTTAGAACTTGGTTTTGAGCTGGTGGCGACCCATGGGACGGCGAAGGTCCTGCGTGATGGTGGGTTGGAATGTGATGGTGTTAACAAAGTAACTGAAGGCCGGCCGCATATCGTGGATATGATCAAGAATGATGAAATTAATCTGATTATTAACACCACGGAAGGTAGTCAGGCGATAGCTGATTCCGCAACAATACGAAGTAATGCCTTACAACATAAGGTTACCTATACTACGACTTTGACCGGTGGTCTGGCATTGTGTACGGCATTGAAACAAACGGATATCAGTGAAGTGAACCGCTTACAGGATTTGCACCAGGAGATTTGTGCATGAGCAGAGCCCCTATGACAAAAGCCGGTGCAGAAAAGTTACGTGCCGAGCTGAAGGAATTGAAAAGCGTCAAGCGCCCGAAAGTGATTCAGGCTATTGCTGAAGCGCGAGAGCATGGCGATTTAAAGGAAAACGCGGAGTATCACGCGGCGCGTGAACAACAAAGCTTTATTGAAGGTCGAATCAAGGAAATCGAAGGCACCGTTTCTCATGCCGAAATCATTGATGTGGCTGCGCTGGGGGAAAATGCGGGCGATAAAATCGTCTTCGGTGCTACTGTGGATCTTTATGATGTCGAAGCAGACAAGGAAGTGACTTACCAGATCGTCGGCGAACTGGAATCTGATATTAAACATCATCTCATTTCGATTACTTCCCCAATTGCCCGCGCGCTGATTGGTAAATCTGTAGGTGATGCAGCGGATGTACGTGCGCCGGGTGGAGTACGCGAGTACGAAATCGTCGCTGTTCGTTATGAGTAACGCTTGAACCACGCCCAGGCCTTACTGCAGTCCTCAAACTGAATTTCTCATTATCTTCATGTTCCAGATTACCGAGCGACTCCTGTTAACACTTTGGATTGGTGGTATGTGGAGCGTGGGCTACATTGTTGCCCCCACCCTGTTTTCCATGCTGGATGATCGAACGCTTGCCGGTGCTGTGGCAGGACAGTTGTTCACGATCATGAGTTATGTTGGTTTAGTGGCGGCTACCGTCCTGCTCAGTGCTCAGTGTTATCGTGCCGAGATGGTCTGGCATCGCAACTGGCGTGTCTGGGTTCTCTTGTTGATGTTACTACTGATTGTGATAGGTGAATTCTATCTGCAACCGTTGATGGCCGAATTGAAAAGTGGTGGCTTGAGCGAAGGCAGTGATAATGCCAGGCGATTCGGGCAACTTCATGGATTAGCTTCAGTCCTGTTTTTGATAAACAGTATGCTGGGCCTGGGTTTGGTTGTATTTGGCTTGCGGCCTTCTGCTCCAGTAAATGCCTAACCCTGAATTGCTTGAATTACTCGGGCAGAACCAGTTTTGGTTCTTCGGCGGGACGATAGAAAGCCGCAATATGGCCAATGCTTGTTATCCAGCCTGAATCGGTTTGAGCGGAAATTTTTTCAATGACTGATTGGCGTTCCGCCTTGTCGGCAGCATTAATTCGTACCTTGATCAACTCATGGTGGGCAAGGGCGTTGTCGATTTCTGCCAGGACATTTTCGGTCAAGCCGGCATTACCTACGATAACCACGGGTTTCAGGTGATGGGTCAGTTTACGCAGATGGCGGCGATGACGTTCAGATAATGGCATTGGCTATGACAAATTACAGGTGAATCAACTGAGGCGTTATTGTAATGCGATTCCCAGGTCTTGTAACTTGTCAATTTGGCTTTTGACATAAATAGCATCGATATGGGCAAGAAGCACAGTCGCAGTAAGACCAGTGGCCGTTGGCTGCAGGAACATTTTGACGATGAATATGTCAAAAAAGCCCAGAAAGATGGCTATCGGTCCCGTGCTGTCTATAAATTGCTGGAAATTGACGAGAAGGACCGGCTACTGAGGCCGGGAATGACAGTGGTGGACCTCGGGGCCGCTCCCGGCGGCTGGTCGGAAGTGGCGGTGCAACGGGTGGGTGATGCGGGCAGGGTCATAGCCCTGGATATTTTGCCCATGGACAGCCTGCCTGGAGTGACCTTTATACAGGGTGATTTTCGTGACGAAGAACCCTATAACAGCTTGCTTGAGGCTCTGGGCGAGAGTTCGGTAGACCTTGTAATGTCCGATATGGCCCCCAACATCAGTGGAATGAAGGGCGTTGATCAGCCACGGGCCATGTACCTGGCCGAACTGGCCCTGGAGTTAGCACGAAAAGTCCTCAAGCCGGGCGGGGGTTTGTTGATCAAGGTTTTTAACGGTGAAGGGCTTGACGCTTTCAAACAGGAATTGCGCAAGGAGTTTGACCAGCTCATCGTGCGCAAACCGAAGGCATCCAGGCCCCGTTCGGCGGAGATTTATCTGCTGGCAAGGGGTTATAATCTATAGTAATTTACGAATTAGTTACTTATATTATTATTGTGTAAGTATTGCCGGGGAAAGCCCCGCTATTTGAGGTATTAAATTGAACGATTTGGCCAAGAACATTTTACTGTGGGTTATTGTCGCCATCATTCTGATGTCGGTCTTTAATAACCTGAGTACCACCAGTAGTGATAACCGGATTTCCTATTCCGAGTTCTTGCAGAATGTGCAGCAGAACCAGGTGAGCGATGTCACCATCTCGGAGAGCAAAATCGAGGGTACCCTGCAGACTGGTTCACGTTTCAAAACCTACAGTCCCGAAACCGATAATACGGCCATGATCGGTGATCTCATGAAGCATGGGGTCAAGATCAATGCCAAGCCGGTTGAAACTTCTATCTGGACCCAGATTTTCATTTCCTGGTTCCCCTTCCTGCTGATTATCGGCTTATGGATTTTCTTCATGCGCCAGATGCAAGGTGGCGGTGGTGGCCGGGGTGCTTTGTCCTTCGGTAAAAGCCGCGCCCGCATGCTGGGTGAAGACCAGGTCAAGGTGACTTTTAATGATGTGGCCGGGGTAGATGAAGCCAAGGAAGAAGTTTCCGAGTTGGTGGAGTTTCTTCGCGATCCGGGCAAGTTCCAGAAACTGGGCGGCAAGATTCCTCGCGGTGTCCTGATGACCGGTTCACCGGGTACGGGTAAAACCCTGTTAGCCCGGGCGATTGCCGGTGAAGCCAAGGTACCGTTTTTTACCATATCCGGTTCCGACTTCGTGGAGATGTTTGTCGGTGTGGGTGCGTCCCGTGTGCGTGATATGTTCGAGCAAGCCAAGAAGCATGCTCCCTGTATTATCTTTATTGACGAAATCGATGCCGTTGGCCGTCACCGTGGTGCCGGTCTGGGTGGTGGTCATGATGAACGCGAGCAAACCTTGAACCAGTTGTTGGTCGAAATGGATGGCTTTGAAGGTAATGAGGGTGTCATTGTAATTGCCGCCACCAACCGACCCGATGTTCTTGACCCTGCACTGTTACGTCCGGGTCGTTTTGACCGCCAGGTGGTTGTGCCATTACCTGATCTGCTCGGTCGTGACCAGATTCTTAAAGTGCATATGCGTAAAGTCCCTTTGGCTGATG
>CAJIAB010000052.1_pt1 | contig 11220 bp, 10 predicted proteins | sample 9199081 | NCBI WGS metagenome assembly CAJIAB01 (sample SAMEA7708262, study PRJEB35096) | sediment metagenome | biome: marine neritic benthic zone biome [ENVO:01000025]; feature: sediment [ENVO:00002007]; material: shallow marine sediment [ENVO:03000034] sea grass bed [ENVO_01000059] ... | reverse complement strand
GGTAAATCCGGCGCCTGTTGCAAGCCGATCATTAATGGAGTTAACACCGCGCCCATGGGACCCGGATAGACCCAACCATAGGCATGGCCACCAACCGCACTATAAACCGGGCAATGGTTCAAACAGGCACCACAATGAATGCAACGCAGCATGGGATGATATTCATTCCCCAACATTTCGCTCCGTCCATGATCCACCAGTACCACATGAAACTGTTCCGGACCATCCACGTCTGTCTCACGTTTGGGCCCGGTAAAGAAACTGGTATAACTGGTTATTTCCTGCCCGGTCGCACTTCTTGCCAGCAGCCGTAATATAACGGTCGCATCTTCCAGGGTCGGTACCACTTTCTCGATACTGGCGATCACAATATGCACCCGTGGTAAACTCGCCGTGAGATCGCCATTACCTTCATTGGTCACCAGAACAGTGGAACCGGTTTCAGCAATCAACAGGTTAGCACCGGTGATCCCCGCGTCCGCCTGAATAAATTCCTCGCGTAACACCTGGCGTGCTTCATTCACAATGGCAGGTACTGTCTCCAGGGGCTGGGTCAGGCCATGGCGAGCATGGTGTTGTTTAAACAGTGATGTGATCTGCTCCCGGGTTTTGTGAATTGCCGGGGCGATGATGTGACTGGGTGGTTCTTCGGCGAGTTGAATGATGTATTCACCCAGATCTGTTTCGACGGGCGTGATACCGGCCTGTTGTAACGCTTCATTCAGGCCAACTTCTTCCCCCACCATGGTTTTACCCTTGGTCACCTTGGTGGCATTGGCTTCACGACACAGACCCACAATAATGTCTGTTGCCTGCCTGGGCGTGCTGGCCCAATGCACCTGCCCGCCGTTATCCTTCACCTGTCGTTCAAATTGCAGCAGGTACTCATCCAGACGTGACAGGGTATGTTCTTTTATTTCCCGCGCGGTGTGACGCAGTTGTTCGTATTCTGGAAGGGCATCAAACGCAGCACGGCGTTTATCGATAAAACCGCTACCGGCTTTATCCAGTGCGCGTTGCAGTTGTGCATCCAGCAAGGCCTGTTCGGCATTGGCACGGAACGTCAGAGAAGACGACTTCATCTGGATTCATCCTCACCAATACCCGGTCCCTTTGCCATCCCGGCCAGGACCTCGGCCACATGAAACACCTTGATGGGCAAGCCAAGACGTTTGATTCGTCCGGCAATGTTTAACAGGCAGCCCAGATCTCCCGCCACCAGGGTATCCGCGCCACTCTTATTTATATGATCCACTTTATCATCCACCATGCGGGTGGAGATGGCTGAATACTTGACGCAGAAGGTGCCGCCAAAGCCGCAACAACTTTCCGTGTCATTCATCTCAACAAGTTGACAACCGCTCACGTTATTCAACAGGTGTCGTGGTTGTTGCTTGATTCCCAGCTCGCGCAGGCTGGAACAGGAATCATGATAAGTGAGCTGGCCGTCGTAGGCGGCATCCAATGAGTCAACCTTGAGCTCGTCTACCAGGAAGCTGGTCAACTCATAACAGCGAGCGGCCATTTCCGCGGCCTTGCTGGCATAGTCTGGCTCATCTTTTAACAGTTCAGGATAGTGGACCTTGAGCATACCACCGCAGGAACCCGAGGGGATCACGATGTGGTCGTATATATATAAGGTATCGACCACCTGCCTGGCCAAGCGGATGGCCGTCTTCTTGTCGCCATTATTGTAGGCCGGTTGGCCGCAACAGGTCTGCACCAGCGGCACCACCACTTCACAACCGGCTTGCTCTAACAGTTTTACTGTGGCAAACCCGACTGAGGGTCGAACCAGGTCGACCAGGCAGGTGGCAAACAGGGCAACTCGCATTATGACCTCGCTGGTTAAAGGTATTATTTGAATAAACACCCTGTTTATTCAAACGCTGACGTCTCTGTGTTTATAGCATCCCTGCCAGACGCGCGCACGAGGAATTCATTTCCACAAAAGTAAAAGGGTCGTCTGTTAACAGGCGACCCTTGCGACTTTATTACCTCTCCTTACCCGCAACGCAGAAGAAAGGGGCCAAATTAATCCATCGGAACCTTGCTTTGCTCAGGCCAGGCATCGGCCTTGATGGTTGCCTGGTAGGCGTGCCAGGTCATGTAACCCAATACCGGCATCAGGATCACCAGCCCCAGAAAGGCCGTGACAAAGCTGATACCCAGCGAGAATACAATGATCAAAGCCCAGACGAACATCGGACCCTTGTTACGCAATACGGCATTAATGCTGGTGATGACGGCGGTGATGGTATCGACCTTGCGATCCAGCATCATCGGCAGGGAAAAAGCACTGGCAGTGAAAACGATTGCTGTGAACAGGCTGCCTACCAACGTGCCGATAAATAAAAATATCGCCAGGTCGGCCAGTTGGGGGTCGGCTTCCATGGGAAAAAATACATGGATCATGGAGGCGGCACGTGCCCAAATCAGGAAAATCACCATCAGGATCACGGAGTAAATGAGTTCATTCCCGAGGTGGCGTCGTCCCTGGCGCAGACAGTAAGCGATCTGAGGTGTCATCCCCGCCTGCAACTGACAACTGATTGAATATAAACCCAGCGCCAACACCGGAGCGATAAAGATAAACCCGGACAATAAACTGAGAATCAGCACGAAACCACCCAGGTTCCAGGTCAAGTACACCACTGCATAGCAGAGAACCACGAGTGAAAATCCGTAGATAAGACTGATACGGGGCGCACGCTTGAAGTCCTGCCACCCCAGTATGAACCATTGCACCGGATCAGCCAGATCAACCTGGCGACAGGGTGCCACAAACGGCAGTGCATCCTGATCGGTATCGGATTCGAGTTGAGCCATGCATCTCTCCTGGTCGCGATCGGTGTGCCGATCGTCTTGTTATGTTCGCCGGTGCTTGCGAACCGGTCGATTCATTATTCTTTATTTATATTATGTACTGAGCTTAAATATAACCTCCTACACCTTGAAGGGGAACCGCTTATCCAAACATTAAAACATTACGAAACCTTTATATAGTTATCGATATCAACAACGGGATGATCGTGATTGGCAGTTGTGCTCAAGCATGCGTTGCGTGGGGCGATAGGTCTGGACGCGGCGGTTTTAATTTGCTATCCATGTGCCACACCTCTTCGATTTTTAAACCGCGAAAGGAGTCGGCAATGATCAAGCTACAGGTAAACGGTAAGGAACACGAAATCAAGGCCGATCCGGCCATGCCCCTGTTATGGGCCTTACGCGATTTGTTGGGGCTGACGGGTACCAAATACAGTTGTGGCATTTCAGCCTGTGGCGCCTGTACCGTACTGGTCGACGGTAAACCCGTGCGCAGTTGCGTAACCCCGGTGTCCGCCGTTGGCGGTAAAGTCATTATGACCATTGAAGGCCTCTCCAATGATCGCAGTCACCCGGTGCAACAAGCGTGGCTGGAGGAGCAAGTACCGCAATGCGGCTACTGCCAGTCAGGTCAGATCATGGCAGCGGTCGCCTTGTTAAGCCAGACGCCAAAACCCACCGAGGCGGATATCGACTCAGCCATGGCCGGGGTGCTATGTCGTTGTGGCACCTATCCCCGTATCCGCAAGGCCATTAAACGCGCTGCCGCACTGGCGGCCAGGGAGGGCTAAGATGCCACGCATGAAACTAAGCCGAAGGGAGTTTCTCAAGGTTACGGGTGCCGTGGGTGGCGGCCTGTTAATCGGCATTCAACTGGGTGGCTGTGAAGAGAAACCGGCAACCACCGCCCCAGTTACAGATCCGGAACCGCTCCCGCCAACACCAACGACTTCAGAATTTAATCCCAGTGTCTGGCTCACCATTGCACCGGACGACAGTATTCGCATCCGTGTCGCCAGTTCGGAAATGGGCCAGGGCGTGATGACCTCCCTGCCGATGCTGATCGCCGAAGAACTGGATGCCGACTGGAGCAAGGTACAGGCTGAATTCGCGCCGGTTAATCCGGCCTTCGCCAATCCCATTTTCGGCCGCCAGCAAACCGGCGGCAGTACCGCGATTCGCGGTTACTGGAACCCGTTGCGTGAAGCCGGCGCTATTGCGCGCGAGTTGCTGCTGGATGCCGCGGCCCAGACCTGGGGCGTAACTGCAGATGATTGTGAGGCCAATAATGGCTACGTTATCCATAGCGGCACGGGCAAACGCCTGAGTTATGGTGAGCTGGCAACCCTGGCCGCGACCCTGCCGGTGCCGGACGCGGCGTTTCTCAAGGAACCGGACGAGTTCAAACTCCTTGGTAAATCCCAAGCGCGCCTGGACGGCCCCGCCAAGGTGGATGGCAGCGCGGAGTTTGGTATCGACATCCAAATGCCCGGCCTGCTCACGGCGATGGTAGTCCGCTGCCCGGTCTATGGCGGCAAATTAAATCGATTCGATGCCACCGAGGCCAAGGCCATGGATGGTGTTCGTGAGGTGCTTGCTATCAAAACCGGAGTGGCCGTGGTGGCGGATCATTTCTGGGCCGCCCAACTGGGGCGGAATGCACTCAAGATTGAGTGGGACTATGGCCCCGATGCGGAACTCAGTTCAGCGGCTATCAGGCAGCGTTTTGCCGGGGTTGTCGACGATGGCAGCATCGGTCGGGACGACGGTAACGTCAACAAAGCCATCAAGAGTGCCGGCAAATCCATCGACGCCGTGTATGAAGTCCCCTATCTTGCCCATGCCTGCATGGAACCCATGAACTGCACCGCCCATGTGCGCGAGGATGAATGTGATATCTGGGTCGGAACCCAGGGACAGACCCGGACCCACAATACCGCGATGCAACTCACCGGCCTGTCCGCCGATAAAGTCCGGGTGCATACCACATTCCTGGGCGGAGGATTCGGGCGCCGCTCGGAACAGGATTTCGTTACCGATGCCATCGAAATCTCCAAAGCGATGGACGCGCCGGTCAAGGTAATCTGGTCGCGGGAAGACGACATCCAACACGACTACTACCGCCCTGCCACTTACAACCGACTCACTGCCGGACTGGATAACACTGGTATGCCCAGTGCCTGGCGGCATCGCATCGCGGCGCCGTCCATATCCAACCGGGATGCCAGGGGACGGGAAGACAACGGCACTGACTGGAGCGCCACCGAAGGCGCCCTGCACTTGCCCTACGCCATTCCCAACATCCAGGTCAGCTACGCGCGGGTGAACACCGCCGTCCCCGTGGGTTACTGGCGCTCGGTCGCAAGTTCCCAGAACGCCTATATAACGGAATGCTTTCTGGATGAACTCGCCGCCGCTGGCGCTAAAGACCCTTACCAGTTGCGCCGTGAATTGTTACGTGATCAACCCCGTTATCGCGGGGTACTGGAACTGGCAGCTCGCAAAGCCGGTTGGAATACCCCGCCGCCAGCGGGTCGTACCCGCGGCATTGCAGTGGCTTCATCATTTGGCAGCTATGTCGCCCAGGTCGCCGAAGTCTCGATTGATCGCGGTCGGGTTCGGGTGCATCGGGTCGTCTGTGCCACTGACTGTGGCATGACGGTAAATCCGGACACGATTGTGGCGCAAATGGAGAGCGGTATAATTTATGGTCTCACCGCCGTCCTGTATGGTGACATCACCATCGCCCAGGGTCGCGCCCAACAAGGCAACTTTGATGACTATCCCTTGCTGACGCTTGAGGACTGTCCCGAGATCGAGGTCCATCTCGTGGCCAGCACGGAAGATCCCGGTGGTGTCGGTGAACCGGGCACCCCGCCCATTGCCCCGGCCGTGGCAAATGCGGTGTTTGCCGCCACCGGCAAACCGATACGCAGTCTGCCGATTCGGCTGGCCTGATAATGCCAGGTAACAACCAGGAGCAAAAAGTCCCGCAGACGATCTGCGGCATTCTACTCGCCGCCGGTCAAAGTAAACGTTTTGGTCACGCCGATAAGCTGCTGCAACCACTTTCCAATGGACTCCCGCTGATTACCCAGACCGTGCGCACCATGCTGACCGTACTTGACACGGTAATGGTGGTTGTCCCACCCGAGCATGAGGCCCTGGCAAAGCTACTAAACGATGAAGCTGTGCACCTCACGATCAATCCTGAGGCTATTATCGGCATGGGTAACAGCCTGGCCTGTGGTGTCACAGCCACAAGTGATGCGCTCGGCTGGATCATTTGTCTGGCAGACATGCCCTGGATACAAGCAACTACGCTCAACAAGGTCATGACCGCCTTACAAGATGGCCACGCACTGGTCGCCCCCCGTTATCAGAATCTACGTGGTCATCCTGTCGGGTTCGGCCGCGAGTATCGTGAGACCTTGATGAACTTGCAGGGTGATGTGGGTGCCCGTTCAGTAGTAAAACAACACAAGGCACAACTACAATATCTTGATGTAAATGATCCCGGCATTTTGCTGGATGTGGATACGCCTGCTGACCTGTTACCACCCGAGATATTGAATGTATAACCTGTGGTGTTAAAAAACTAACATGTAATTCATTAAACACTGATGTGTTTAATCGCACTGCATACTTTTAACTTAAGTACGTTTTATTTGTAATTTCTTTTACGTAGTTCTACGTAGGCCATAACGCTTTAAATCCTGTTTTTGACTTATATCAATGATGCCAATCCTAACTAGTGTTACATATAGTTTTTACATGTAGATAGATCACAAGTCCTGTCTCGCAATAATAGTTGATACGTTATTAATTGAAGTCGTTGGGTGAGGAAGTATCACCATGTCACACATCGTCGTACTGGGTGCCGGACTAGGGGGCTTACCGGCCACTTATGATTTGCGCGCGGCCCTGGATAAAAAGCACCAGGTCACCCTGGTTAATGCCAACGATTTTTTTCAATTCGTGCCATCCAACCCCTGGATTGCTGTAGGTTGGCGCACGCGTGAACAAATTACTTTCGAGCTTGAACCTTATTTAAGAAAGAAAGGCATCAATTTCATTGCACAGTTTGTAGAAAAACTTGTTCCTGAAAAAAACCAGCTCATTCTGAAAAATGGTGACATTGTCGACTACGATTACCTGCTTATCACCACTGGCCCGCGACTGGCGTTTGAAGAAGTACCGGGCACCGGACCCATGGATGGGTTTACCCAATCCGTATGTACTGTTGATCATGCCGAAAAAACTCATGAAGAATTTCTTAAGCTGGTCGAAGACCCGGGTCATGTAATTGTTGGTGCGGTTCAGTGGGCCAGTTGTTTCGGACCGGCCTATGAATATGCTGCCATCCTGGACACCGCCCTGCGGAAAAAACGGATGCGGGATCGGGTACCCATGACCTTTGTGACCAGTGAACCTTATATTGGTCACCTGGGCCTTGGCGGTGTGGGGGATTCCAGAGGCATGCTCGAATCCGAATTTCGGCATCGGCATATTAAATGGATCACCAATGCCAAGGTCAGCAAAGTCGAGCCCGGTAAAATGTTCGTGGATGAGCACAACGATGCCGGCGAAGTCATCAAACAACATGAACTGGAATTCAAACATTCCATGATGTTGCCGGCCTTCAAGGGAGTGGATACGGTCGCCAGCGTAGAAGGCTTGTGTAATCCACGTGGCTTTGTCATCGTCGACGAGCACCAGCGCAGTCCCAAGTATACGAATATTTTCGCCGCCGGAGTCTGTATCGCAATCCCGCCGGTGGAAGTTACCCCGGTTCCCACGGGTGCGCCCAAGACCGGTTACATGATCGAATCCATGGTTACCGCCATCGTGCATAACCTGAAAAATGAATTGACCGGTTATGTCGCCACCGAGAAAGCCACCTGGAACGCTTTCTGTCTTGCCGACCTGGGAGATAAAGGTGCCGCGTTTGTGGCTCTGCCGCAGATCCCGCCACGCAATGTCACCTGGTTCAAGAAAGGCAAATGGGTCCACTGGGCCAAGATTGCATTTGAGAAATACTTCATTCGCAAGATGAAAGCCGGCACATCGGAACCTATCTTTGAAAAGTGGGTGCTAAGACTGGTCGGCATTGTCCGCCTGCATCCCAAGTAACACCGACTCCCAAATGTTACTCCTCCCTTGAGTAACTCCCTTTGTCATCATTGACAAACCGGGTCCCCAAACCCGGTTTTTTTATATCTATTATTTTAGCTTTATCCCTTCTCCGTATGGATTACACTATATATATACCTCTAGCGGAGAGAACATGGCCAATACCCGCCATGATGCACGGCTTACCAGGCGATGGCTGCGAGTCATCCGCTGGGCCTTCTTCGGGTTGGTCGGCCTCACCCTGTTATTGCTGGCCTTCGCCCTGGTACCGGTGATACCGGACCCCACCCTGCACTATGCCGACCGCAAAGGACAACTGGTCAAAGTCCAGCAAACCGCCAAATGGCAGGAACAGGATTCCATCTACACGGAACTCAGCCTCGTCTCCTCCAGCGGTCTTCGCGTAGAACTTACTACCCGCTTGCCACTGACAACAACATCCCCGCGTCCCCTGGTATTACTGCTAGGCGGACGTCGCACCGGTCGCGATGCCGTCAAGTTGATCACCGATACCCGTGGCGTGGCGCTGGCTGCTATCTCATATCCGTTTGCGGGGGATCCCAAAGCCAGAGGAATGGCATTGGTCACCGACTTATACGACATCCAACAGGCCATCAGGGACACTGCACCGGCAATGATGCTGGCCGTAGACTATCTCATCACTCAACCGCAAATCGATCCCAAGGGAATAGAACTGGCGGGTGTCAGCCTGGGGGCGTTTTTTGTCAGTGTGCCCGGCGCACTGGATCCACGTTTTCGTCGCGTCTGGCTCATTCATGGTGCGGGCGAACCGGACAAAGTATTGAGTAAAGGCACCGAACGCTATATTTCATCCGCCCCCGTGTGTTATGTCACCGGCAAACTCCTGGGCTGGATGACATTAAGTCATCATCTCGGACCGGAACAATGGGTCGGTCGCATCTCGCCCCGACCGGTTATCATCATTAATGCTCGCCAGGACCCCTCCTTTCCGGCTTCCAGTATCACAGCGCTACATAACGCGGCAAATGAACCCTATGAAATCATCTGGACGGAAGGCTCGCACATCATGCCAAGTCGTCTGGAAATCGTTGAAGCGATTTCTTCGCTGGTACTGGAACGTGTAGCCAGTGACGCAGATGAAATTCAGGGCAAATAGTCAGAACTCAACTTAGATCTAGCTGTTTGTTTCTCGATACTTTGGGTAATACTTTCGATTCATTTTTCCCCGATCTGAAATTTTTTTTACCTTTTTTGAATCCATTTTCGAATTGCGAACGTAGCGCAAAGCGAAAATTTTTTAATTAAATCATGAACTTCCAACACTCTTGCGGTCGAATGTTACAAGCCCGGTTAATTCAACAAAACGGGCCCTAAAAACCAAACATGGAGATCAAGACAATGACGACTGTAAACAAAATCGTATCCGCCTTTCTGGCCGCACTGTTTCTGACAGGTGTCCTGGGTATCACAAGCGCCAGTGCAGAAGGTGTACTTAAAACTGATCCTATCGACCAACTTTCCAGCGAAGAAATCTTCGATCGCTACGAAAGCTAAAACTCAAACCACAACAAGGAGATACTGCTATGACTTCTACCAAGAAAATCGTGTCTGCCTTTCTGGCAGCCCTGTTCATGACCGGCCTGTTGGCAAGTGCACCGGTAAGTGCCGCTGAAAAAGGCTGTGTCGGTACCGATTCAATTGAAAACCTTTCAGAGGAAGAATACTTCCATCTGTACGAAAGTTAATTTTCTATCAACAACAACGGAGATAATGCCATGACTTCTATTAAAAAGATCGTATCCGCCTTTTTAGCCGCCCTGTTCATGACCGGCCTGTTGGCTTCAGCCCCGGTTAGCGCGGCGGAAAAAGGTTGTGTCGGTGTTGACGCTATTGACACTCTTTCAGAAGAAGAGCATTTCATGCTCTATGAAAGCTAATCAGTAGCATGGCAAACGTCGGTAACGACGTTATAAGGCAGGCTGTTTACTGAATAGCCTGCTTTTTTACATCAGATTAGCATGACATCCATATACGCTGGATTAGGGGCCATTGCCCTGGTATCCCTGGTATTGCTTTTTCCTTCACTGACATAAAAATAAACCTGCCCCCTATAATTCGTTATTTCCTACTTAAGCCAGGCACCAAAAAGTCAGTGTTACTTAGTGCCATGGCCTGGTTTTTATTGTATCTTCAAAGTTAAATGATAGTGGGGATAATGCTTTGGATGTTTCTATTATAGGTGCCGGTGGTGATGTAGGCCGGCAAGTTGCGGTCCACTTGATTGCTGAGCGGGTTGTAGCCTCATCCCAGCGATTGCAGTTGGTTGGCCACGAGCATGGCAAGAGTTCCCAAAGCTTGTTTGGCTTGCGCGCTGACCTGTTAGATGCCTATGCGGAGACCAGCCCTGAAATCGACATTGCACTCCATCCCGAAGAGATTGCAGCAGATATCAGTGTGTTTGCTGCAGGGACTACAGTCCCTACCGAGCCAGGTAAGGCATTGGATCGTTCTGCCCTGGGAAAAATTAACAAGCCAATTTTTGAGTCCTACGCCAAATCCATTGCAGAATATGGCCATGGAAATGAAATCATTCTTATCGTTAGCAACCCGGTGGAACTGGGGGTTGAGATATTCAGCCGCCACCTGGGGCGAAAGCGTGTTATTGGCATTGGCGCCTACCAGGACAGCTTGCGCTTCAGGCGCGAAATTGCCGCTGATCTGGGAGTTCGCCGGCAGCGGGTGCACGCCTTTGTACTCGGAGAACATGGTGAGAATATCTATCCCATGTGGAATACGGTACAAGTCTATGGTATGGACGATGATGAACTCAAGTCTGTTATACAACGTCTCGGTCAGAGTCAAACCTATGACGACTTTCATTTCGATCTGGATGCTGCCCGTCATGATCTGGTGAAATTAGTTACTGAAGGTAAAACACGAGATGCATTTAACCTGGCGTACCGTTTACCCCCTGATCTACGAACCGTCCTGGTTCCCTTTTTAACCTATATTTCTGATGCAAAAACATCCATTGCCACAGCCCATGTGGTGGGTGATTTAGTACATACCATAATGGAAGGACGAGAAGTGTTAGTAGCAGGCCAAGTGGTTTTGCGTGGAGAATATTTCGACTTGGACACCGTCATGGGTATGCCTATTATTGTGGGTCAACAGGGCTGGATACAGATTGTTAAACCGGAAATGAGTGTGAGTGATTATACCTACCTTAGGAAAGTAGCGCTGGAAATTAACGCACACATAAAAGAATGGTGTGAAGAT
>CAJIAB010000182.1_pt1 | contig 11292 bp, 9 predicted proteins | sample 9199081 | NCBI WGS metagenome assembly CAJIAB01 (sample SAMEA7708262, study PRJEB35096) | sediment metagenome | biome: marine neritic benthic zone biome [ENVO:01000025]; feature: sediment [ENVO:00002007]; material: shallow marine sediment [ENVO:03000034] sea grass bed [ENVO_01000059] ... | reverse complement strand
TTGATCCTGCCAAGGGAGCATCTATACAGGGTGATCTGGAACAGATCGAAGACCTGTTTAAACAACAGGATAAAGTGGTGCGACAACGTCTGGTGGAAAATCTGCGGGAAATAGTTCAAACGGCGACAGGTTCCAAGCGAGGCTCGGGGACCAACAACATCACCAGTATTATGGCGCTTGCCGATAGCCTGAAACAATTCAATTCTATTAGCGAGAGTGGTAGCGTTTTTGATGAATTACGACAAAAACTGTTTGATACCTTTCCGATATGGGTGGTGAGAAAGCAGGCGGTTCCATTTCTTCTGCCTTGTAAGGAACAGAGCTTCGATCTGGTGGTCGTCGATGAGGCGACACAATGCCGGGTTGATGACGCCCTGTCGCTGATGTTCAGGGCTAAAAAGATTCTGGTTGTGGGTGATGATAAACAGACGGTACTGCAAAAAGACTCCGTCATCGATGATTATCTGTTCAAGGATCATGAACTGGATGAACACCTGAGATCTACCCAGGCACGCGGATTCAAAGGCGGCGGATCACATATCTTCGCTCTGGTGAAGGCCATTAAACAGGCTTCTGTGCTACTGGATGAACACTATCGCTGTCCGGCCGACATTATCAAGTTCTCCAATAAATATGTTTATGACAACGAATTGAATGTCATGCAATGGAACTTACCGGAACATGCCTCAACGGTCATGGTGGACTACAGTGAACAGAATGTTAAATCTTCCAAAAAAGCGACCAGCGGGAAATTCAAGGGCATCGAAACCGAGATGGTCGATCGATATATGGACTATGTGGTCAACACGATCAAAGCGATTGAGAAGTCCACAGGTAAAAGAATCAATGTTGAAACCGATGTCGCCCTGTGTTATTTCCTGCTAAAAAACGAACCCTATGTAAAATTTGTTAAAGACAAGTACCTGCGAAAACTCAACCGGGGAGATGAGATTCTGGACGGTGCCGGTGCCGCTCTGCAGGGTAAAGAGCGGGATTATATCTTCTACTTGTGGGATATCACGCGTTATAACCTGAGTGCTTTCAAACAGGGAGATGATGCAGACAAGAGAAAGGGTGAGCTTAATGTTCTGATGAGCCGACCCAAGAAAAAGGCCTTTCATTACCTGCACCGAAACTTTGAGCAGCTGGAACATGGCAGAACGAATATCTCGAATTTCCTGTGGCGGGCCTATCTTCGTCAGGAAGATAGCAGGAACCAACAAGAGTCTGACAATAACGTCCTCAACACCTCCTTGCTCAGTAGCCTGTTAAAATTGAACCTGGATAAATCTGGCAAGCGTAGTTTCAAGGAAGTCCGTCAAAGCATTCAGGACGAGCACATTGATTTCCGCGAAAACATCGTCGTCGGCGATGCTGGCCGGATAGTCGATCTGATTGCCTTCCCCACCGGGGATGCCAGGGATGTGGTCGGGCTGGTAGACCTGTCCGGATTTGGCTGTGATGCAAATGTCGGGCGTACCGTTGTCGACTACTACTTCCAGCTTAAACGCGTCTCACCCGGTATCGACCCCGTTTTCATTTTTCCGCATGAATTAATTGATGAGAACGGCCAAACTTTCCGATCACTCATGCAGAAGCTCGAACAAATGGATCTAGCGAAAGGAGATGACAGAATACAGCTCAAAAAGGCTTAATATCTCTTTGAAACGTTATTTTCGATTAAGAATCACAAAACTATGGGCTAACGCATTCTTCTCGTCCGCCTCATAGTCGATACGTTCCACCTCGTTCCATTCAGAATAATCCACATCCGGAAACCAGGCATCCCCTTCTATCCTGGAATGCACAAAGGTGAGATACAGCCTGTCGGCGCGCGGCAGCATTTGCTCGTAAAAACTGGCACCACCAATTATCATCACCTCTTCCACTTCACCGGCCGCCTGTAGTGCTTCTTCAATGCTATGCACCACGATACTGTCTTTGGCCTGATAGGTTTCATCTCGCGTGATGATGATATTGGGACGCTCCGGTAAAGGTTTGGAACCAAACGATTCGAAGGTCTTGCGCCCCATGATGATGGGCTTACCCAGGGTATGCTGGCGAAACCACTTCATATCATTGGGCAGCCGCCACGGCAAACGGTTTTCGATCCCGATGACGCTATCATCGGTCATGGCGGCGATCATGGAGATTTTCATGCTTATATGGCCACCGGTGCTTTTATGTGTGGATGGCACTGATAATCCACCAGTTCAAAGTCATCAAAGGTAAAGGCAAAGATATCCTTGATCTCTGGATTGAGCTTCATGGTCGGTAGCGGGAAGGTTTCCCTTGCGAGTTGTTGCTCCACCTGTTCCATATGATTGGAATAAAGGTGCGCATCCCCGAGGGTATGAACGAACTCCCCTGCTTCGAGATCACACACCTGGGCCAACATCATGGTAAACAAGGCATAGGAAGCAATGTTAAACGGCACCCCGAGGAATATATCGGCACTGCGTTGATACAACTGGCAGGAAAGTTTCCCATCGGCCACATAAAACTGGAAAAAGGCATGGCAGGGGGCCAACGCCATTTTGCCGTTGGCCACATTGGCCTGCGGGCTGATACTTTCATCCGGCAGGTCCGCCACATTCCAGGCGGAGATGATGATGCGGCGGCTGTCAGGATTGGTCTTTAATTGCTTCACGACCTCGCTAATCTGGTCAATGCTGCTGCCATCCGGTGTGGGCCAGTTACGCCACTGGTGGCCATAGACGGGGCCAAGATCGCCTTCTTCCGTCGCCCATTCATCCCAGATGCTCACGCCGTTATCGCGCAGGTATCTGGTATTGGTATCGCCTTTTAAAAACCACAAGAGTTCATGAATGATGGAGCGCAGGTGACACTTCTTGGTGGTAACGAGGGGAAAGCCTTCACCCAGGTCAAAGCGCATCTGGTAACCAAACACGCTGGTGGTACCGGTGCCGGTCCGATCGCCTTTGAAGGCGCCGTGGTCGCGCACATGCCGCATCAGCTCGAGATACTGTTTCACAACTAAACCTTACAAAAATAAAACACGTTAATCATAGCATGCACACCCCGCTGACCCGCAGCGCATCACAGTCCCGATAAAACTCCAGCCATTACGCTTGCGGCTGACGCCGGTAGGCCAACACCAACAAGACAATCCCCGCCACCAGTAACGGTAACGACAACAGCATGCCCATGGTGAGCCAGCCAAACGCCAGGTAACCAATATGCGCGTCGGGCAAGCGAAAAATTTCCACCAGCAGACGAAACAGGCTGTAACCGATGGCAAACACCCCGGACACTGCCATGGTGGGGCGGGGTTTGGATGAGTACATCCACACAATCACAAACAACACCAGCCCTTCCAGTAGCGCCTCATACAAGGGCGTGGGGTGACGGGGCATGGACCCGGCACCCGGGAAAATCATGCCCCAGGGCAAATCGGTCGGCTTGCCCCACAGCTCGGCGTTAATGAAATTGCCGATGCGACCCGCCCCCAGCCCCAGGGGAATCATTGGTGCAGCGAAGTCCCCAATATTCCAGTACCCCTTGTGGTATTTACGGTTGAACCACCACAGGGCCACCAGCACCCCGAGCAAACCGCCATGGAAGGACATGCCCCCCTGCCACACCCGCAACAGCATCAGCGGATCGCCGATAAAGGTCGAAAAGTTATAAAAGAAGATATAACCCAGGCGCCCGCCGAGGATCATCCCCAGGGCGCCATAGAACACCAAGTCATCCACTTGCTGGGTGGTCCAGCCCGAGTCTGGGCGACGGGCGCGATACCGACCCAGCCACCAGGCGGAAAGAATGCCGATTAAATACATCAGGCCATACCAGTGAATCGGCCAGCCGAAAATACTGAATGCGACACGATCAAAATCTACAACCATTGGGTTTCCTTCTTGTTTTACTAACGCCCCACACGGGCAAAATACGCCTTGAGGTAATCGGTTTCCGCCATCAGGGGATGCACCGGATGGTCCGGGCCCTGATGCCCTTGCTCCAGTATTTGCAGGTTCTGGCCATTAATGGCCGCCGCTTTGCGCATGGCCTCGAGCAATTGGCTGCGCTTCAGGTGCCAGGAACAGGAGGCTGAGATCAGTACGCCCCCGGGGCTGATCAGTTGCATGGCGAGGCGGTTAACGCGCTGATAGGCCACGCTGCCTTCCTTCATATCCTTGCGTCGCTTGATAAAGGCGGGCGGATCCAGCACCACCACATCAAAGTATTCACCTTCAGTGCGCAGGGCTTTAAGGACATCAAAGGCATCCCCCGTTACGGTCTGGAGAGCATCGCCTCGGCCATTCAAAACCGCGTTGTCCCGCGCCCGGTCAAGGAAGGTGTTCGAACTGTCCACACAAGTCACATTGCTGGCGCCGGCCTGGAGTGCCTGCACGCCCCAGGCCCCGATGTAACTGAAGACATCCAGTACCCGCCGGTTTTTTACATAGGTCTGCATACGCAGGCGATTCAGGCGATGATCGTAATACCAGCCGGTTTTTTGTCCGCCGGCCAGCGGGGCGACGAAACGCGTACCGTTTTCTTCCAGCTCGACCTGTTCCGGCAAATGCCCCAGCACCGTTTCGACATAGCTCTCCAGGCCTTCCAGTTGACGGGCCGGACTGTCGTTGCGAAGCAGGATCACCGCAGGGTGAAGCACGGTTTCCAACGCATCCATGATTTGATCACGCACCCGCTCCATCCCGGCAGTGGTGATTTGCACCACCAGCACCGTGTCGAAGCGATCCACCACCAGGCCAGGCAGACCATCGCTCTCGCCATACACCAGACGATAAAATGGCTGCTTGAATACCATTTCCCGCAGGTCCAATGCCTGACGCAGGCGTTTCACCAGATACGCCTGATCCAGCGCCTGGGGTACGCGACGGCTGTATAAACGAGCGCAGATCAGGGTGGCGGGATTGATACAGGCCATACCCAATGGCTTGCCACGCGCATCCTCGACCTGTACCACGTCACCCGGTTCGAAGTTGCCCAGCGGGGTTTGTTTGACATCCACCTCGTTGCTGTACACCCAGGCATGGCCGGAGCGCAGGCGACGATCTTCATGTTTCTTAAGCCTGAGGGGGGGATTCATGATGGTGTGTTTATCAGGTACTTTTGGTTGGCGCCGCAAAAGCGCATAAGCTACCGGACTATCCTCGCGACGTCCACGATTTCGCGTCAAACTGAAAGATCAGTTATAGTTGATTTCTTTACTCAAGTATTTGGCCCATCATCATGACCGAACACACCAACCGCCTGGCGGAGGAAACCAGCCCCTACCTGTTGCAACATGCCGAAAATCCGGTGGACTGGCATGGCTGGAACAGCGAGGCACTCGCCACTGCACGCGAGCAGAACAAGCCCATTCTGCTTTCCATCGGCTATTCCGCCTGCCACTGGTGCCATGTCATGGCGCACGAATCGTTTGAGGACCCGAAAACCGCCGAAGTCATGAACCGGTTGTTCATCAACATCAAGGTTGACCGGGAGGAACGGCCGGATCTGGACAAGATTTACCAGAATGCCCATCAACTCCTGACCCAACGAGGCGGCGGCTGGCCCTTGACCGTGTTCCTGACTCCCGATGACCACACCCCGTTTTTTGCTGGTACCTATTTCCCCCCGGAGCAACGCCACGGCATGCCCTCCTTCGTGGAAGTCCTGGAGCACATTGCCGCAGCGTATCAACAGCACGAAGCCGATATTCGCACCCAGAATCAACATCTGCTTGAAGCGCTTAACAGTCTCAACCCTGACCAGAGCAGCGAACTGGATCAGCTCAATCCCACCCCGCTGGATAGTGCGCTACAGCAACTGGCACAGAACTATGACGCCAGCTGGGGTGGGTTTGGCCAGGCGCCCAAATTTCCCCATCCGACCAACCTGGAGCGCCTGCTCCGTCACTGGGCCGCAACCAGCAACCGCGATCAAACAGATAGCCGTGCCCGCGATATGTTGCTGACTACGCTGCACGCCATGGCCTCGGGAGGGATATATGATCAGTTGGGCGGCGGCTTCTGTCGCTACTCGGTAGATGAAAAGTGGATGATCCCCCACTTCGAAAAAATGCTCTACGACAACGGCCCCTTACTTAGCATCTACAGCCAGGCGTGGCAGGCGAGCGGCCATAGTGTCTTCAAGCGCATTACCGAAGAAACCGCGGAGTGGGTGATACGCGAAATGCAGGCACCAGAGGGCGGTTATTACGCCACCCTCGATGCCGATTCGGAAGGTGAAGAAGGACGCTTCTATGTGTGGACGCCGCAGGACGTTGAGGCATTATTGTCCAGGGACGAATACGCTGTCGCGTCCCGCATCTATGGTCTCGATGGACTCGCCAATTTTGAAGGTCAATGGCATCTGCACGTGTATCAGGACATCCTCCCTGTTGCCGAGACCCTGGGATTAACGCCGGAACAAGCAACTGCCCACCTCCAGAGTGCGCGTCAAACACTGTTTACCCAACGTGAACTACGCATTCGCCCCGGACGGGATGAGAAAGTCCTCACTGCCTGGAACGGACTCATGATTAAGGGCATGGCTTCTGCTGGACGACGGCTTGATCGGCCAGACTTCGTAGTGTCAGCACAAAAGGCGGTAGACTTTATTCACGCGCAGTTATTTCAAAACGGTCGTCTGCTGGCAAGTTACAAGGATGGCCAGGCCCGGCTCATGGCCTATCTGGACGATCACGTGTTCCTGCTCGATGGTCTGCTGGAATTATTACAGGCGGAATGGCGCAGCAGAGACTTGCAGTTCGCTCGGCAACTGGCGGATCTTCTCCTGAGCCAGTTTGAAGATGAGGAACATGGCGGCTTTTACTTTACCGCCAATGATCATGAACAACTCATCCACCGCCCCAAACCCACCATGGATGATGCCCTGCCCGCCGGTAATGGCATCGCTGCCCTGGCTTTGGCTCGTCTCGGACACCTGCTGGGAGAACCCCGTTACCTCAAGGCCACCGAGCGGACCTTGCAAAACAGCTGGCAAGCAATGAGCCAGATGCCCTATGTACACTGCGCCCTGCTCGATGCCCTGGAGGAATACCTTTACCCGCCGGAAATTATCGTAATGCGTGGTGACAAGGAAAATCTTGCTGCCGGACTGCGTGCCTGCCAGCAAGGTTACACTGCACGGCAACTCTGCTTTGCTATCCCCAATGAGGTAAGCGACCTGCCGGGATTGTTGGCACAACGTAAAGTGGCGGACGACTTCATTGCCTATCACTGCAGCGGCACGACCTGCCAGTCGCCGATTAAATCCTTGCAGGAGCTGAAAAACAAACTCAGTGCCAACCTTCTTAGTGCTTAAGGAATTTGATAATTTGATTGATCAATCAAATCCATACCGCATTCAAGTTCACTAAACCAGTCAAGGAAATCATTTATAATTTCCTTACCAATAAAAGGACGGCCGTGTTGCGGGATCATCATTTCCATATCGAGCTTGCGCACCATGTTTACCCACAGGCGACAGGCCTGGTTGGATCCCATGTAGCGTTGATGAAACCCCTGCATACTCGAGACATGTGCAGCAAAGTCTTCGACCGGTTTCGCATGATTGTCTTCGGGCATTGAAGCCCCGACATCCCCGGAGAACAGAATTTTACTGACAGGATCATAAAAGCTGAAGTTTCCCACCGAGTGCAGAAAGTGTGCAGGTAGTGCCTTGATGACGCTGTCACCCAGATGGATATCCATACCCTTATCCGGGATAGCAATGATTCGACTCACGCCGTTTTCACTCATGTAGCCCGGTATCAAATGGGGCAGGAAGCGTTCCCACAGGCAAGAAATCATGATCCTGGCATGGGAGTACATCAGCCAGCGATCCAGCGAGCTGATAATGTCAGGATCCTGATGTGAGGCAATCACATAGTCAAGTTCCCGAATTGGGCAGATTTGAGTGATCGCCAGTTGCAAGGGCTGGAAGGTTAATTGGCCGCCTGGATCAAACAGAGCGGCATGGTGGTCATGATAAATAAATACCTGGTTACACTGGACACCCCCATCTCCTGTCACCATGTCGGTAAACAGAAGAACCTTGTGTTCACCGGAATCAAACAAGATATCAGGCATCTGTTCTCACTTCATATCACCTCGCAAGATAGCGATAGAGTATTGCTAAGGTATAGCACGATTTAGTGCGAAGGCATTGTAGCGGGTAATTTTTACTTACAAAAAGTATTGTTATTGACATAGATCATTACACTGCCGGGATATGATTCTGCTATTGTCTTAAAAAAAGTACCTTTTCTAAAGCTGCCATAGAGCCGGTTAGTATCGGATCAGGCTAAATTACCTTACCTCTGAATAGTTAATATTTGGCCACCAGGGTAAACGTCAGTTCGGTATCTTTCTTTTCAATTCCGGGAGGCACTTCCGAAGTGTGCCTGACTTGATACGCGATTCGCGATGACAGATAGCTGTTTATCTTGGTGGACAATGCTGTCAGGGATCGGCTGATAGTCTTGTCCTCACCGGCATCGGTTGATAATTCCTGGGTAAAGGTCGCGCTCTTGCTGATCTTCCACGCAAAATCAGCCGCGGCCCGACCCACCGCTTCGTTATCGGTTTCACCTATTTCCGGTTCACTCTGCCGCCCACCAACACCCACTTCCAGGTTCAGCGTAAGGTTCTCCCGATCCATTACAACTCGACCATAACCCAAAGTGCCCGTGAGGATATAGTCAAAGCCACTGAAGCGGTCATCATCATAGGTAACCAGGCCAAATACATAGGATCGGCTTCGAAATGTGTATTGCGACTTGCCGCTGAGGAAATATCTTTCCGCCGTAACAATATCATCACCCTCGGCATTACGTAGTGCTTCGCCCCTGACGGTATGCTTCCATTTGTCGCGTGTATTGATAACCCTGGCCTTGAGAACGAAAGTTTCCGTTTCTGTATTACCACTTGTTTTTACAAAACCCAGCTCGGCTTCACTGTTCCAAACTGATGTCATTACCGGCTGTTCTTCTACTTGCTCTTCTGTACCTTCTTCTTTCTGCTCAGCAGAAATAAGCTGGGTTGTCAGTATAAAAAGTACCAAACAATGTAACTTCTTTTTATGCATTTATTACCTCAAACATCATCATGAACCAGAGCATGTTTGCCGACCACTATGAATTAAACCAGAACAACGGATAACTAAGCCGCCGCCTGCTGCATGTGCACATGACGCTGCGGATATGGAATTGTAATACCCGCCGCATCAAATTCAGTTTTAATGGTTTCAAGTAAATTCGAGCGTGCCATTAAGAAATCCTCACTCTTCACCCAGGGTCGTACCGCCAGATCGACGCTGCTTTCACCCAGCTCGGACACCAGAATGACAGGAGCCGGTTCTTTCAGTATACGCTCATCCACTTGCAGAATTCCCTCCAGGATCTGCTTGGCGGATTTAATATCATCGTCATAACCTATCCCCACTACCAGATCAATGCGACGCTGCTCCCGTGCGCTGAAGTTGGTTATAATCCCGCCAAAGATCTGTGAGTTGGGTACAATAATCTCACGATTATCTCCGGTACGAAGTTGAGTATTGAATACTCTGATTACTTCAACCACACCCGAAATACCGGCGGCCTCGATAAAATCGCCCACTTTGAATGGTTTAAAGATGATCAGCATCACACCTGCGGAAAAATTGGAAAGTGAGTCTTTTAATGCCAGGCCTACCGCCAGACCCGCCGCGGCGAACACTGCCACTAATGATGTTGTGTTGACCCCTAATTGTTCGAGTGCAGCGATCACGACCACCACTAACAGCACTACGTTCAAAATACTCGTCAAAAAACCGATAAGCACTTCATCCATATTTGCTGTTTTCATGAGTCGCTTTGTGATTCGTACAACGATGCTTGCCACCCAGCGACCCACAATGAAAACCGCGAGAGCGAGAAGAATATTGATGCCCCATGGAATAATATAGGTACTGATGATTTCCTCGAAATTAATAGCTTCCAATTGCATGATAACCTCCGGGTTTATTCACAATGATCCATTACAAGATATTGAACACAATTAACATCTTGTCGGAAACAAGCACGGTACAGAATCTAACTACAAAATGTGTGGGGGGGGGTAAGGTACTGCACGCATATGATACGGGCAACCTGATCTAGAAACAGCCAGCCTTTCACAACCTTACAATTGTTTACATTTCACTTGATTACTTCAGTAAAATGTATGAAGACAGAAGAAATTACCATTAGAATTTTTTTTGAGCTAGAAGCGATAACCAAAATTTTCCTTGAATCGATCAATGAACTCATCCATAAGAAACACATGATTCTGGGTGCCATGACTTTCAATTTTGATTGCTCCCATCAACGAGGCGATTCGGCCAGTGGTCTTCCAGTCCAGACCGTTCAGTAAGCCATACAGAATACCGGCGCGATAGGCATCACCACAACCGGTAGGATCTTTTATGGCACTGGCTTTGGCCAAGGGAATCTCATGGCGATGTTGAGAGGTGTATATCTGCGAACCCTTTGACCCACGAGTGATAATCAACGCATCCACCATTTCGGCCAGTTCGTGGGGTGACTTGCCGGTGCGCTCTTCCATCAACTGGGCTTCATAATCATTAAGCGCCACCCAGGTTGCCTTGTCGACAAAATCCAGCAGCTCGTCACCATTAAACATCGGTAAGCCCTGGCCGGGATCAAACATAAACGGAATACTGGATTCAACAAACTGTTCCGCATGTTGCAACATACCATCGCGACCATCCGGTGCGACAATACCGAGTTTAATCCCGTTTGTTTGCATGACACTGTTTTCATGCGACAGGTTCATGGCGCCGGGATGAAAAGCCGTGATCTGATTGTCATCCACATCCGTGGTAATAAACGCCTGGGCGGTATAAGTATCCACTTCCTTGATATACTGACGGTTGATCCCGAAGCGATCCATCCAGTCCGCATAGGGATCGAAATCAGCTCCAACCGTACCCATGGGCAAGGGTTCTTCGCCCAGCATTTTCAGGTTAAAGGCAATATTACCGGCACATCCGCCAAACTCACGTCGCATGTCCGGTACGAGAAAGGAAACATTCAGAATATGCACCTGATCCGGCAGGATATGGTTTTTGAACTTATCATGAAACACCATTATGGTGTCGTAGGCAAAAGAGCCACAAATTAACGCAGACATACATTCATACCTTATTATTGAATTCTGAAATATTGAAAAACGTACATGGACCAGATCACGATGACATTAACCAGCGAGACAAATACGGCGGCAGATCCGATGTCCTTGGCACGACCGGCCAGTTTATGATGCTCGTCACCGACAC
>CAJIAB010000548.1_pt1 | contig 11444 bp, 10 predicted proteins | sample 9199081 | NCBI WGS metagenome assembly CAJIAB01 (sample SAMEA7708262, study PRJEB35096) | sediment metagenome | biome: marine neritic benthic zone biome [ENVO:01000025]; feature: sediment [ENVO:00002007]; material: shallow marine sediment [ENVO:03000034] sea grass bed [ENVO_01000059] ... | reverse complement strand
TAACAGTGCCAGGTCGGCCTGTCCCCCCTCATGCATTTCACCACGGTAGGCATTGACGTTCTGCCCCAACAGGGTGATCTCGCGCACACCCTGCTGTGCCAGTTGCAGCACTTCGGCGATAATATCGTCAAACGGTCGACTGAACTCCTCGCCGCGGGTATAGGGTACGACACAGAACGTGCAGTACTTGCTGCAACCTTCCATGATGGACACATAGGCACTGGGGCCGTCATTCTGCGGCGCCGGCAGATGATCGAATTTTTCGATTTCGGGAAAACTGATATCGACGACGGCGCCGCGTTGGCGCTTCACATCCTCGATCATTTGCGGCAGGCGATGCAGTGTCTGTGGCCCGAACACCAGGTCCACATACGGGGCGCGCTGCAATATCGCTTCCCCTTCCTGACTGGCGACGCAACCGCCGACACCGATAATGATATTCGGCCGGGCCTGTTTCAACTCCCGCCACATACCCAATTGAGAAAAGACTTTTTCCTGCGCCTTCTCCCGCACCGAGCAGGTATTGAGCAGCAATACCTCCGCCTCTTCCGGCTTATGGGTGGGCTTCAGGCCGTGTGACGCACCAAGCAGATCGGCCATCTTGGCCGTATCGTACTCATTCATCTGGCAGCCAAAGGTACGAATATGCAGTTTGCCGGTCATGTGTTCCTAACGGGTTGAAAAAAGGGCGCTAAAGTTAGCACTTTGGTTGGTTTTTATCCAGTTTTCGTGTGTGTTCGGGGTCTACAGCCACAATCGACTTAAGCATAAAGGCGGCCAAGGCCGCCTTGAGTGACTGGTTCAATCAGGAGCGAGTGGATTCGAGTGCGTTATTCCACCACCGACTCGGACGCAATCCTGTGAATGCTCAGGTCCGCGCCCTTGTATTCTTCTTCCTGACTGAGACGTATGCCGACACTGGCTTTGAGCACCCCATACACCAGGAAGCCGCCGGCCAGGGCAATACTTAGCCCGATTAACGTGCCGGCGAGCTGCGCCATAAAGGTCACGCCACCGAGGCCGCCAAGCGCCTTACTACCAAAAATGCCGGCGGCAATCCCGCCCCAGGCGCCACAAAGGCCATGTAGTGGCCATACACCGAGGACGTCATCGATTTTCCATTTGTTCTGACACAGGGTGAAAGTCCAGACAAACAAGCCACCGGCCACTGCCCCAGTCGCCAGCGCACCCAGCGGATGCATGATGTCCGAGCCGGCACAGACTGCTACCAGGCCCGCCAGGGGGCCGTTATGCACGAAACCCGGGTCGTTTTTGCCGACCACCAGGGCCGCGAGGATCCCGCCGGCCATGGCCATGAGGGAGTTCACCGCCACCAGGCCGCTAATGGCATCAATAGTTTGGGCTGACATGACATTAAACCCGAACCAGCCGACGGTCAGCACCCAGGCACTCAGTGACAGGAAAGGAATACTGGAAGGCGGATGCGCATACACTTCCCCGCCTTTACCGTAGCGACCATAGCGGTGACCCAACATCACTACCGCCCCCAGGGCCAGCCAGCCGCCCATGGCGTGTACCACGACACTGCCGGCGAAGTCATGGAATTCGGCCCCAAAGGTCGCCGCGATCCAGTCCTGCATGCCGAAGTTGCCGTTCCAGGTCATGCCTTCAAAGAAGGGATATACCAGGGCGACAATGATGAAGGAGGCGGCCAGCTGCGGATAAAACCTGGCCCGCTCGGCAATCCCGCCGGAAATGATCGCCGGGATGGCGGCGGCAAAGGTCAGCAGGAAAAAGAACTTCACCAGTTCATAACCGTTTTTCTGACTCAAGGCCTCGGCGCTGTCCAGAAATCCCGCACCGTAGGCAATGTAGTAACCGATAAAAAAATAGGCAATGGTTGAGACCGCAAAGTCGGTAATAATTTTGACCAGCGCATTGACCTGGTTTTTCTTGCGGACCGTGCCCACCTCCAGAAAAGCAAAGCCGGAATGCATGGCCAGAACCATAATGGCGCCCAGCAAAATAAACAGCACATCGGTGGCGGTTTTTATATTTTCCATGGAAATCCCCAATCAGATTTTATTGTTCTGTTCTTTATCCACCAGCGACATTGTGCACTAGGCTGGACGATTCATGACGTCGTTGTTCTATAAAAACTTGGCCGAGATTCCCGTCGTCTGACAGCAATTCGAGGACGCCTATTATGTCGGGGCCGTAAAAACGACGCAACAGAGTAATGCGGGGCTGATTCACCCAATTTTCGTCCCGTATTTCACGCTGTTTCATGGGGTCTATTCTTCCCGCTGTTTGGCCGCATCCCACGCCGCATCCATTTCTTGCAAACTGGCCTGTTCAACTCCCCCGCTCGCTTGCAACTCCGCTTCGATGTGTCTAAATCGCTGTTCAAATTTGAGATTAGCGGTTCGCAGGGCCGCTTCCGGTTCAACATTGAGATGGCGCGCCAGATTGACACAGGAGAACAACAGGTCGCCCAGTTCCTCAGCCAGGCGTTCGGGAGTTGCTTCTGCCTGTAACTCGGTGTCAAGTTCAGCCAGTTCTTCCCGTACCTTGGCGAACACGCCCTCAACCTCCGGCCAATCGAATCCAACTCTTGCGGCACGACGTTGCAGCTTGGCGGCACGCACCAGTGCCGGCAGGGCGAGACTCACCCCCTCAAGCGTACCAGCCTGGGCTTGTGTGGCTTTGCGATCCCGTTCCCGACGTTTATGCTCTTCCCAGGCTTGTGTCTGCTCCTCCGCCGAATCTATCGTGGCATCGGCAAACACATGGGGATGACGGCGTACCAGCTTGTCACTGATACCTCTGGCAACATCCTCGAAATCAAATCGACCTTCTTCCTGCGCAATTTGCGCATAGAAAACCACCTGAAACAGCAGGTCACCAAGCTCATCGGGTAAGTGCTGCAGGTCATCCTGCTCAATGGCATCGGCAACCTCATAGGCTTCTTCCAGGGTATGAGGCACCAGGCTGCGATAGGTCTGCTCCCGATCCCAGGGACAACCGGCCTGGGGATCACGCAAGCGGCGCATGACTTCCAAAAGTTGATTTATCGCCGACATAACCGCTCCTAAATTATCTATTGAATATGTAAGGCTACCTCATCCGGGGCTTCATCTGATAAAACCTGATGGTACACTGCTAAACCGGTGAAGGAATTTACCGATAACATAACAATAATGACAAACACCAGAACTCAATGATTGACACCTTACGTACCGTTCAGACCCCCGAAGGCATTGATCTGCATTTACCCTTGGCCGGACTGGTTCCGCGCAGTCTGGCCTGGTTAATTGATGCCCTGATTCGGCTGTTTATCTATACCGGCCTTGCGACCGTGCTGTTGATATTCGGGGATACAGGTGCGGGACTGTATCTGCTGGCCGCTTTTGTCATCGAATGGTTCTATCCCGTTCTGTTTGAGGTACTGCGAGATGGACAAACCCCCGGCAAGCGATCTTATGGCATTAAGGTATTGCATGACGATGGCACCCCTATAAGCTGGAGTGCCTCGCTGATTCGCAACCTGTTGCGGGTGGTTGATTTTCTGCCGATCATGTACGGCTTTGGCATTGCCACTATGATGTTGAATCGCGACTTTAAGCGACTTGGTGATCTGGCTGCCGGAACCATTGTCGTTTACCGGGATGTCCCCCTACCTGTACCGAAGCTGTCAATCAGCCAAGCATCACGCCCACCTTATGCACTTAACCTGGAAGAGCAACAGGCCATCATGGCATTTGCCGAACGTAGTCCCGGCTTGACCCAAGAGCGCGCCGAGGAATTGGCGCAACTTACCGGGCCGCTGGTCGCAAATAATCCTCACGCGATTAAGACCTTGTACAGTTATGCGAAATGGCTCAGTGGTGATCAGCAAGCAGAGCCTGCAATACAAAGTGCCGCTGGTAACACTCAAGAGTCCGGGGAGGCGGCATGAAACAGGAACAGTTCATCACCGCCCATGAAGCTAAGTGGCAACGTCTCGAAGCCTGGCTGGAAAGAAGATCCCCCAAAAGGCAACCACTCAGTAACAAGGCCAGCCCGGCGGAATTTGCCGCACTTTACCGCCAGACCTGCCAGCATCTGGCCCTGGCCCGCAGTCGTCTTTACAGCCCGCATCTGATCAACCGACTCAACCGCCTGGTGCTGGAGAGTCATCAGATCATGTACGGCGAACGCCGCAACCTGTTCAAGGCAATGGCCCGCTATGTGTTAGCGGATTTCCCGGCCCGGGTACGACAAAAATGGCGCCTGGTCCTGCTCAGTGCCTTGCTGTTTTATGTGCCCTTTGTCGGAATGATCACGGCGATCCAGGTCAATCCCGATATGGTGTACACCGTGATGGATGGCACCACCCTGCGCAAGCTGGAGTATATGTATAACCCGGAAAACCGTGAGACGGTCGGCCGTGACTGGGATCGTCAGGCAGATACCGATTTGATGATGTTTGGTTACTACGTCAAGAACAATACCGGCATCGGTTTTCGTACCTTTGCCAGTGGCCTGATGTTCGGGGTCGGCACCGTGTTTGTGGTGTTGTTCAACGGCCTATATATAGGTGCTGCGGCGGGCCATCTAACGCAAATCGGTTATAACGAAACCTTCTGGGGCTTCGTCGCTGGACACAGTGCGCTGGAGCTGAATGCCATCGTATTGTCGGCGGCAGCAGGTCTGCAACTGGGTTTTGCAGTTCTTGCCCCCGGCCGGCGTACCCGCCTGCGCGCTTTACGGGAAGAATCCCGCGAAGCCTTGAAGCTGATGTATGGCGCAGCTGGTATGTTCATCCTTGCCGCCATGGTCGAAGCGTTCTGGTCACCACTCAGTTGGGTACCGACAGATGTGAAATATGGCGCGGGACTGGCCATGTGGGTCTTTGTCCTGATGTATTTCCTGTTGGGAGGGCGGCAACGTGCAACTGGATGACATGACGATTCAGGTCCGACCTCGCACTCACCGTGAGGCGATGGACCTGGGACTGCGGCTGGTACAGAACTACTGGCGGGAAATTTATCGCCCCTTGCTCTTGGTGGTACTGCCATTGTTTCTGGTCACAAACCTGTTGTTATCTGAACACATGTGGCTGGCAGGATTGATTATCTGGTGGCTGAAACCAATGTATGACCGCATTGTGCTTTACGTATTGAGCCATGCTGTCTTTGGCCAAACCCCTTCATGCCGGGACACCCTACGCCACCTGCCCCGGCTGTTAAAAACCGGCTTGTTCGCGAATCTTACGCTGTTTCGCTTTGCCCCCGGTCGCAGCTTTACTCTACCGGTGTGGCAACTGGAAGGCCTGCGCGGCAAAGCTCGCCGCGAACGCCTGCGAATTCTGCAAGCCCGCGCCAGTGGTCATGCCTATTGGCTCATATTCATTTGTATTCATATGGAAATCATCCTTTTATTCAGCCTGTATGGACTGATTTACATGTTTCTGCCGCAGGACAGTGGTTTTGAAGTGCTGGCACCATTCTTCTCTGATGCCCCCCCTTACTGGGCGGAACTCGCATCCAATGGTCTTTATTTGTTAGCGGTGTTGCTCGTTGAACCTTTCTATGTGGCTGCCGGATTTATGTTGTACCTTAACCGGCGGACTGAACTGGAGGCCTGGGACGTGGAACTGGGCTTTCGGCGATTGGCTGCGCGGCTAAAAACACTCGGCAGTACCGCGATGTTAATGCTGGCCCTGTCCATCGGCTTGATTGGATTGGGTGCAGCCCCCCCTGTACAGGCGGAAACGACTGAAGCACCCATCAAGCAGGAAGCTCCGCTGCCAGTGGATGAGTCCGAGCGAGTGATTAAAGAAGTACTGGCACATGATGACTTCGCCACTTCACGCAGTATGACACTCTGGCTGCCAAAGGATTTCAATCTCGAGTCAGATGATGAAGAATTCCTGGAGGATGAACCGCTGTTTCCCGGTTTACCCATCCTGCTGGCCGATGGGCTTAAATTGGTTCTGCTAATTTTGGTGGTTATCGCCATTATCTACCTGGTGATTAACCGGGATCGATTGCTGGCGGGCTTCCAGCTTCGGTCCCGGGAAAAAGCGAAACCCGTGCCCACCACCCTGTTTGGCATGGATATCCAACCAGCTTCATTACCAGATGACATCGCCGCCGAATGTCGACGCTTGTGGCAAAGCGGCCAACATCGTCAGGCACTCAGCCTGTTGTACCGCAGTAGTCTGAGTCGACTGGTGAATGATCATTTGCTGGAATTAAACGACAGTATGACCGAAGGCGATGTGTTGAATAGCGCGCGAAGTGCCTCTTTGCCAAATGATCTGCTGAACTTTCTGCAACAACTTACCCTGGCCTGGCAAACCCTTGCCTATGCACATCGTCAACCTTCTGAAAACAACGTCGACCGCCTGTTGAATGACTGGCCCAATCATTTTGAAAAGGCAGCGACTTCATGAGTCGGCAGTCAATACTGGTTAGCTTACTTATCCTGTCTTTATTGCTGGGAGCGGGATACTGGGTCTCCCAACTGCTTGTAAAAAAGGAGATCGAGCTGCCTACCGGTCTGCAGGGAGAGGCTGCCGTCAATCCTCTTCTGGCGGCAGAACGCTTCCTCGCGGCTATGGGTATTTCCACGACCCCGCTTGATGACACCTCCCGTCTGTTACGCAAACTGGGACCGACGGATGTGTTACTGATTTCCAGCGATCGCCAGACTCTGGGACTGGAGCGCACCAGCGCCTTGCTCGAATGGGTCGCTGGCGGCGGCAGGCTGATAGCCACTGTGCCGCACTTATCAAAAGAAGAGGAACCACTACGGGATCCCCTGCTGGAAACCCTGGGTCTGACGTTGTTCTATGTCGATGAAGAGTCAATCGCTGATGATATGAACGAATACGCCGATTACCTTGATGTCGACTGGCCGAGTGCAAACGACTTTATGAAGATCGACATCGGTCTTCTGTATGTACTTGAGGGTGCCAAATCCGGTGACTGGGTGATTGAGAATGATTGGGGAGCGGTACTGGTCCGACGTCAGTACGGTGATGGCTCGGTCACCATTGTGACCGATCTGGAATTCATCCAGTTCCTACAGATTGGTAATCATGATCACGCGAAGTTTCTCTGGCACCTGGTCGATGGACAAGGTCCGGTCTGGTTAATAACCAATAATGATATGCCGTCCCTGTGGGAATGGCTCTGGCAATATGCGCCTGAAATCATGACCGCCGCTTTACTGTGGCTTGGCTTGTGGCTCTGGTCGCAAAGCAGGCGCTTTGGACCTCGGCTGGCCGAGCTACCACCGGTACGACGCCGGATCCTGGAACATGTGGAAGCGAATGGCCGTTTCCTCTGGCACCAGAAACAGTCCCCTCATCTGGTCGCCGCAGTGCGAAAACACTTCATCACCACCGCTGCTAACCGCTATCCCGGCTGGGGCCGGATGTCTGATGAAGAACGCGCTGAGCTGTTGGCCAGCATCACCGATCAAGATGTCAGGACAACCCGTCGCCTGCTGGAGGAACCTGAAATTCGACATCAACATGAATTCACTCGCATGATCCGACAATATGAAAACATCAGGAAGCAATTATGAGTAGCCAACAACCAACATCACTCCCAGCACCCACACCTGATCAACTGGCCCAGGGGCATCAATTAGTCCAGCGAATGCGGGATGAAATCGGTAAAGTCATCATAGGCCAGCAAGCCGTTATCGATCAGGTATTAATCGGCCTGTTTGCCGCCGGCCATGTCTTGATTGAAGGGGTGCCCGGCCTGGGTAAAACCTTGTTGGTACGGGCCCTGGCCAGAAGTTTCAGTGGCCAGTTTGGACGTATTCAATTTACGCCGGATTTGATGCCCACTGACGTGACCGGCCACATTATTTACGACATGCAAAGTGAACAGTTCACGCTGCGCAAGGGCCCGGTCTTCACCCATATGTTACTGGCTGATGAAATCAATCGTGCGCCGGCCAAAACCCAGTCGGCTCTGTTGGAAGTGATGCAGGAAGGCCAGGTCACATTGGAAGGCAAGGCCCTGGAAGTACCACGGCCGTTTATGACTCTTGCTACCCAGAATCCGCTGGAGCAGGAAGGCACCTATCCATTACCGGAAGCCCAACTGGATCGCTTCCTGCTCAAAATACTCATCGATTATCCCTCTGAAAGCGAGGAGCAAAATCTGGTTGCTCATGTCACTAATGGCCAGGTGGGCGACAGTCTCAATGTCAGCAGCATTACCCCGTTGGTAGAGCCAAGCTTGATTACACAATTACAACAACTCACCGCCCAATTGGGTGTGGACCGCGAGGTGAATGATTACGCTGTGCGTATTATTCGTGCCACGCGTGACTGGCAGGGCATCAGCGTGGGCGCCGGTCCACGCGGCGGGATTGCCTTGATTCGCGCTGCGCGTGCCGCCGCATTAGTGGCGGGGCGGGATTTTGTCGCTCCCGACGATATCAAGACGGTCGCGTTACCGGCCTTACGTCATCGCATCATACTCACTCCCGAACTGGAACTGGAGGGACAGGATCCGGATCAGGTGTTAGTGGCACTGCTCGACAAGGTGGATGCGCCGCGTCAATGATCCCGACCCGCTGGTTACTCCTCAGTGTTGCGTTATTGCTGCTGGCCGGTCTGGGGCCGGCCCTGCAACCGCAATTGATCCCATTCTGGTGGGGGACACTGGGGCTCATCGCCCTTGTGAGTCTGGTCGATGCCTTACTGATTTGGCGGCAACCGCTGCCGCAAATCACCCGTCGCTTACCCGCTTCCCTGGCATTGGGTGTCCAGGAAACAGTTACCTTGCGTCTTCACCATAAAGGCAAGCGGCCGCAAAAGATGGCTGTGTATGATCACTATCCACCCACGCTGCAGGTTGAAGGATTACCCTCCACCCTTACTCTGTCAACGGAGGGTTATGCTGATATTCGCTACCGTGCCCGTCCGCTTGAACGGGGTGAAGCCTGGTTTAAGGGAGTTCAGCTGCGACTTCTTTCACCACTCCGACTTTGGTGGCGGCAGAGTCACGTCACGCTGGAGAATCAGGTACGGGTTTATCCCAACTTTGCCGCAGTTGCCAAATACACACTCCTCGCCGCCGACAACCGCCTGAGCCAGATGGGGATCCGTAAACACCGCCGCCGCGGTGAGGGACAGGACTTTCATCAATTACGTGAATATCGGCAGGGTGATCCACTGCGCCAGATTGACTGGAAAGCCAGCGCCCGCATACGCAAGTTGATTTCTCGTGAATATCAGGAGGAACGGGATCAGGAAATTATCTTCCTGCTTGATTGCGGCCATCGTATGCTTGCCCGGGATGATGAACTGTCCCACTTTGATCACAGTTTGAATGCGATCCTGCTGCTTGCTTATGTTGCCCTGCGCCAGGGTGATGGTGTGGGCTTCGGCAGCTTTAGCGGAGAGCAGCGTTGGCTGCAGCCCATCAAGGGGATTAGCATGATCAGCCACCTGTTTAACACCCTTTATGATCTACAACCTTCAACCCGTGTACCGGACTATGCCGCTGCCGCCACTCACTTGCTACTACGGCAAAAGAAACGTGCCTTGGTAGTACTCATTACTAATTTACGGGATGAAGATAACGCCGACCTGCTACCCGCTATCCGCTTATTAAAACAACGTCACCTGGTACTGGTTGCAAGCATGCAGGAACAGGCCTTAAGTCAGGAACTTGATAACCGTATATCCGATTTTGAACAAGCAGTCCGCCATGCGGCTACGCGCGATTACCTGCATTCACGGGGACAGGCTGTCGATGCACTCCGTGCCAGCGGCATCATGTGCCTGGATGTCATACCCAAGGATCTCTCAGTCGCACTGGTTAATCAGTATCTGGATATCAAGGCCAGCGCCCGACTATAGGCCAAAAGATATAGTTGCATATACTGCTAAAACTTGAGACTCTTTATCGAATACCGTTATCCAGATAAACTAATATTTACAGTTGCAATCGGAACAATAAAATTTGCAGGTTTGTTTGCTGTTACCGATAAAAAACTTAGAACCCGGTATTCACAGGAAGATACTTTAACCAAAGGGGATAGATTTATGAGTGAAAACAGTCCATATACTCCACCTTCAGCCGCCGTGGCAGACGCCACCACCGAATTTGGGGAGATTACTATTTTCTCTATTAGCGGACGCCTCGGTCGCGTACGCTATCTTGCCTACAGCTTTATGGTCACACTTATCGGCCAGGTTTTGTTAGGTTTGATGGGTGGTATGGGTGTCGCAATGGGAGAGGAGACAGGTACCCTGTCACTAATTGGCATTGGTGTTGTATATATTGCCATGATCGTCATCAGTGTCATGATCGGTGTACAACGCTTACATGATTTGGATAAAACAGGTTGGCTTTATCTGTTGATGCTGGTGCCGATTGTCAATATTATCCTCGGCCTGTATATGTTGTTCGCCCCGGGTACGCAAAGTGCCAATCGTTTTGGTAATCCCCCACCACCGAACAGTACCGGGGTCGTCATTGCCATGTGGCTTCTGATAATTGTTTTCATCGGCGGTATTGTGGCTGCAATAACTATTCCTGCTTATAACGAATATGTTCAGCAAGCTCAGGAACTCCAGCAGCAGCAGCAGCAACAGTAGATATACCAGGCAAGGACCTGGTCACGACCTGTTTTTAATAAAGAGCAGTGTCGTGGCCAGGTTGTTCTAAAGGATTTAGGTATTAATGATTATTGCGTGGCATCGGCGATGATGTCTTCAAGCAATTTTTCCACAGCAACCAGGGACAGTCTGGACTCATCACTGCCTACCGGCAACGGCCTACGAAATGCGACGTAGACCTTGTCTTTCTCTGACGGTAAGGTATATATCGCGATTATGTAGGGACAGAAGACAATATTGTGCGGATCGGTCTCCATCATGCGCCGCGAAACCGTCGCACTGCAGAATTCCAGTGCCTCGGCTTGTTTAAATATTTTCTTGCCGGCACCCAAATCCTGGCCTGTGCGAGCCAGCATATTACCAATATGAGATACATTGTTGATGACCATACCGCGATCGGTAATGGCCATTTCGATATCCTGACGCACGTCTTCAAACTCACCTTCCACCGTATAGAGCTTCATGTAATCACTGCGTGATGACCCGGCACTCACACAAGAACTGGTCAACACCAATGTACCCAGTAAAAGAAACCGCAACATACCCTCTCTCCCAATAATGTCTTTCCACTCATTAACATTCATAAAGATATTCATCGTCCATAGAGGACCACCACAATGAAACAAATTTACCTGATCAACGGCACAAACCGAACTGCATTATACACCGACAAGCATGCCAGCCAGCGCCTTAAACCAATTTATTGGAAATCAACCGCTTTACGCTGGAATTAGAGGAAATGACAGGATATTCTTAAACCATTCCGGCAATGTGCCGAAATAATCAGAAGAAAGCAAAACCCGAGCACAGTTGGTATGCCAGAAAGTCCCAAGCCCCGCATTCT
>CAJIAB010000331.1_pt1 | contig 11466 bp, 11 predicted proteins | sample 9199081 | NCBI WGS metagenome assembly CAJIAB01 (sample SAMEA7708262, study PRJEB35096) | sediment metagenome | biome: marine neritic benthic zone biome [ENVO:01000025]; feature: sediment [ENVO:00002007]; material: shallow marine sediment [ENVO:03000034] sea grass bed [ENVO_01000059] ... | reverse complement strand
CGCTACGACCAGGTGGCAAATTGGTTATTATCGACTTCCGAAAACAGCCGGGCGTTAGTTCCCGCTGGGTTATGTCACACGTGCGAGCCAATGAAACCACCGTCATCAAAGAAGTAGAAACAGCCGGATTCAGGCTTACATCACAAAGCGACTTGCTACACAGGAATTACTTTCTTTCCTTTGTAAAAAATGGAAATTGATTTGACTTTGCCAAAAGTTTCTATTTTATTATATATACACGTTATCTGAGCGATATAATAACTAAAGCCGCTGCCAGACTGGACGCTAATATGTCTTACCTGGTTTCAAATAATTTCTGAAGTGACCGGTGACGAGAAACTTATAAATATGCTTGGTTATTTGAAACATTCGTAATAACACCTATGTCAAAAGTCAAATGCAAATACCATGCAGACATCCCCGCACGCTGGGCCTGTCGTAATTGCCAGATCAATTACTGTAAAGCCTGCATTAAAAACGATGGCCATGGCCGTGATCCACATTGCCCCGTATGTCGACAACAACTTGAATCCCTGGGTAGCGCAAACCTGGTTACACCCTTCTGGCAACGTATGGGTAAGTTCTTTCTATATCCTCTACATCTCCAATCCACCATATTTCTAATCGTACTGACAATTCTTACTGTGATACTAAGCGGTGGCCTGATGGGCTTCCTGCTTTATTTGGTAATCAGCATCGTCTTTATAAAGTATTGTTATTCTGTACTTGAAGATACCGCATTGGGTCACTTGAAACCGATGCCTATCAGCAAAAGTCTGATCAATGATGAAATGGAGCTCCCCTTTAAACAGTTCATAATGATTGCTGCGATTTTTGCCGGTAATGCGGCCGTACTGAATCACTTGGGCGGTTTTATGTTCTTCATTTCTATCAGTATCACCTACCTGGCTTTACCTGCAAATATTATGGTGCTTGCAATGGAGCACAGTTTATTTGCGGCACTTAATCCGGTGATTGTATTCTCTGTAATTCGCAGGATTGGGGCACCCTACTTGCTCCTCTATTTCCTCATGTCTATGTTGTCAGTCGCCTCGGCCACTATGATGGATATTCTGGTTAGCATTTTTCATGTAAAAATCGCATATGCCTTAACTATTTTTACATCTATGTATTTCTCAGTTGTCACTTTCCACCTGATGGGGTACACGCTATATCAATATCACGATGTGCTTGGCTATAATGTTGATGTCGAGGCCGATGAATTCGACATAAAACAAAAATCCATGCAGGAAAGTATTAATCCTGAATTACGTGAAATTGAGATTCTCATCCAGGAGGGTAATCTGGAGGACGCAACAAAACGTATTGAGGCCTATATTCATCAAAATCCTGTAGACGAAGATGCAATCAGTCGCCACATTAAACTCCTGATACTGACTGGTAATACCGATAAATTAAGCAAGCAGGGGCAGAAATACATCAGCACACTCATCGCACAAGACAAATCATCACAGGCGCTGAGTCTTTTTGTACAAATATTTGAGAAAGATAATACATTCCGACCTACGGGTGCCAAGGAGCGCCATGAGATTTCTCGTCTATTAATGAAAGGTGGGCATGGTAAGGTTGCCGTTAGTCTTCTGAATAATTTACATAATGAATTTCCAAATTACGACGGAATTCCGGCTGCCTATTTGCTCGTAGCACAAATCCTGTGTGAACAGTTGAACAATGATAAAAAAGCGAAAACTGTCTTACAGTTTCTGCTCAAAAATTACCCGGACAGCAGTAACAAACAGGAAATCAGTGACTATCTTAATGTCGTGGAAGCTCTCAATAACGCCTGACCGAAATTAAAACTGTAGCATTTTTGCTTTTTCAGGATCCATCCTGGCAAGCACCGAAAGATACTCTTTAGCCTTTTTGGGATTTGAATCTTTGAAACGCTTAATCATCATAAAAATAATATCTGATACCTCATTGAGCATGATTTGTTTTTTCAGGAAGACTCCTGTGATTTTTTCCGCATCTTCCATGTAATTTCCCGCTGCAAACTTCATGGCCAACGCCAGTAGCACGTCAGGACTTAATTTTGGTCCTGGTTTTGCTCTACTCACATAGTCACGAAATACCTCACTCTGCATCTTGACAGTTTGTACATCTTTCGTTGGGATCGCTAACAATAATCCTGCATATCGATGATATTGCTCTGATGCTGGCGCTGATTTCTCAATATTAAACAAGTGATTCAAAATATCATTATTCTCCGGATACTGATCATATAATCGTTTGAATACTATTCTTGCCTTGTCAAACTTCATAGCGGCCAACAGATCTTGACCCTCTGCGTAGGCTGCTTCTAATTTATCGCGTTTTATATTCTCATCCATGTATTCTTCATTTATCTTTACATTCGTATGCTTTGTGACTAACGCCACGATTGCACCAGTAATATAACCACCGAGATGAGCAAGATTATTGACCTGGTCATCAAATGCAATGTGTAGATATACTTCATATCCAATCCAGATAGGCAAAATCGTCAGCGCCGGCAACTTAAAAGTATCGAAGTAAACGAACAGAAAACAAAAAAATCGAATTTTTCTTAGACCGAACAATATGGTATACATTCCGGCCAATGCAGCAATTGCACCGGAAGCCCCGATACCGGGAATGGCACTATTAACATCCAGGGCTATGTTAAATAATCCTGATCCTATTCCACCTAACAAATAGGCTGGAATAAAAATTCTCCAGCCAAGAATCATCTCTACCGCAAATCCAAATAAAAACAAAAAAATCATGTTTCCAATCAGGTGGCCGAAACCGCCGTGTAAAAACATGCTGGTAACCAGGGTTTTAAAAGATGGTTTATAGGGTTTCAGGCCATAATGGTAATAGGTGACATCATTCAACTTAATGTCATATGTTTCTCGCTGTTTACGCCACTGCCAGTACTTATTATCATTCAAGGTGATAATATTTCCAGACTCAAGCTCATTCAGAAATTTTCCATCACCTCGCATCATCTGGAATAAATAAAAATTAAAACTTTCTTTGTCTGCTTCAGTTTTTATACGATCAACATCATTTATAGTTTTATTATTCTTGTTTTGCTGTACATATTTGTCATAAGCAGGCAATTCGATTTCCGGAAGATCTGATTCAAAATAATATTCGACAGCTGCCACTGTTTCTGCGCTATCATCCAGTTGCCAGAATAGAAAACAACATACATTAATCAAAATCAGTAAGATGGTTGCCAATGGTGGGCGTCGCCAGTCCGGCTTTTGCTCCAATGGAAAGCAAATCATTTCCCATTATCCCCTTAATTATCCAAGACCTGGTTTTGTCGTTTCTTTACATATTGTAATTTATTATTAATATATTAGTTAAAATAATCTTGTAATCTAAACACAACATTGTTCGCTCAATATTGAGTGTAACCACCTATTCCATATGGAATCACATGTCTTTTATCGATTTCTATAGCGATTGAGGTCAAAAATTCCAGCTCTTAGTGGTTCCTGCTTCATGGCACTCTGATGAAACCAGTCAGAGATTGCCCAGAATTCCGTATTTGTTCTACGAACACCATAGAGTCCGACAAATTGTTCGTACTCTTCCCGGTTACTAATTGACTCGAAACGTGAAACAAACGCCTCCACATCATTTATATCTATTTCAAAGAAGAAGTTGGGATATGATCCGGTCAAGCCTTTTATGACGGTAAGCGTATCCTGACTTCGATCCCGGTTATCCTCGTTCTCAAACATCGAGGTTATGTTCGTATAACCCTTGTTGAGTATTACTGTATATGCCAGGTCTTTGCCTCCATCCGCTCCATTACGAACGCGAACAAACGATACGTCTGGTAAAACAATAAGCCTTTCTCCGTGTAGTCGGGCAATCCTGCGCATCGCATGATCAACCTTGGCCTCAGCACCCTTCTCGCTTTTTAGGCACTTTGTGTCCACACATCGATTTATTACATCTACCTTTCCGGCCATACGCCCAAGGTATTTTTCCAGGATTTGGTAAAACTCCTGTTGCACGTCCTGGGTCTTGTAACCATTTACAGTATTAACACTCATCATCACCTGTTGTGATTCCTTGAATTTCTTTTCTACCTTTTCCTGCATGCCAACGTACCAGGCATTACGGATCTGCTCCCGCTGCTCTACCGGTAAAAAAAGGAGATAGTGGTTTTCCGCCTCCATTCGCAGGAAATCCATATAAATACGTGTGGTCAACTGATGAGTGGCATTTCCATAAACATTAAATCCTGCAACCAGGAGATAGTGGATGCGTTCCAGTAACGGGTAATCGATTACCCAGGCAGTCTCCGGATAATTCCCCACCAAACCAAACGACACCGAGGCGCTGTCAAAGTGTCTGAATACGGTCAGGGCGGCGTTCGGGTTCTTGCCATTACCATTCCAGATATATTTCTTCGCCTTATTAATATTCAGAGTTTCATCTTTATTACTAAAGTGTTTTTTCAAAAATACATCTTTATTAGCCAGATATTCTTTCTGACGCTTGAGATATTCCTTCCAGGTGGTTAAGACTTTCAGGCTGTCATCACCCTTCTCAGCCGGCAGGTCCAGGTAATCCATCGATGCAGCCAGAAAGTCACGCTGCAATGTCAGATCTTTGGCGTCAGGATTAAAGAAAAATACCCAGAACTGATCTTCAATTACATTGAGTGCGACCTGCCCCCGGCATACCGGCCCCTTGATGAAGCCCTCGATAAAGAACTTCGCATCATCCAGTAGAAAACGATAACGGGATATGGGTGGAATGGCCTCATACACCTTGAAAGGGTTTGCGGCAATTTCTGTTTCATATCCCGGCAATTCTTTTACAGCATATTTTGGCTTAATAAATAACTCGCGGTAACGCTGCATCCGTAGATCCGACCACTCGTAAACATTATGGTCCTTGACCACGATACTCGGCTGATAATGCTGAAGACGATAGTAAAATTTCGGGCCCGGATCATCATAGGGTCGCACGGTCGGTATCTCATTAATCGGCTTGCCTGGTGGCGTATAGGAACGCACCAACCGATAAAACTCTCGACTCGGGGTATTTTGGAAATGAATATGTGCCTGTAATAAATGTTCAAAAATATAACGACTCACCAGCTTCTGCTTTAGATTTGTATCATTTAAAAATGACTCCCAGCGCTGAATTTGCTGTCGTGCGGACGCGGACGGCTTTGCCACTTTGGGTTCTGGAGAACCCTGGGCAATCCACTGGACCAATGTGCTGTATTCCTTATTACTCAGGTTTGGCATCGCATAGGGCATGCCCCAGTGCGGGTGTTTGCTGGCAAAATCAGCGAAGCTATCGGCTTTGGTACACACCTGCTTGCGGCTCAAGCTGACATCAATATCATCAGATAACATTCCTACTCGAGGCTGGGGATGTTCTTGCTTGAGCCTTAACATCTGGTACAGGACGGAATCTTCCAGATTACTTACCGCATCATCAGCCTTGCCCTCATTCAATACGGTATGAAAACCTTTCTCACGCCATTCGGCCGCATTTTTGGCATCAATACCCAAACGGGATGGATCAGCGGCTCGAAGACGACCCGCATCGTACACCTTAATCTCGTTTGCACCCCGTTGGATTCCTTCATATGAAGACAATTTCAACTGACACGGCGCATCGTAACAACCGTGGCATACCACACAACGCTTATCGAGTATGGGTTTGACTGACTGATTGAACGAAATATTGTCCTTTGGTAACGTTAACAACAGATCATAGTCGACTGTTGCTTGTCCTTCGGTTACCGAAGGTTTTGATGTACAGGCATTTAATGTCAGCACCACTATAAATATCTGAAAAAGCCCTGGGACGTACTTATCACGATAGTTCATGGGTCAATATTCTCATGAATAGATTCTGAATTTATGTTCGAGTATTAAGCCACAGATAGTCAACAATTTTGTGTCAAAAAACGATCCAGTTGATTCGCAAATGCCTGCCGATCTGACTGATTCAGGGCTTTGGGTCCACCGGTCATAATGCCGCTACCGCGTAACTCATCCATGAAATCCCGCATGGTGAGCCGTTCTTTTATATTTTCCTTGGTATAAAAGGTACCACGAGGATTCAACGCGTGTCCTCCCTTTTCGATTACCTCAGCGGCTAGTGGTATATCCGCCGTAATAACCAGATCACCCGGTTCTATCTGTTCCACAATATGATTATCAGCAATATCAAAACCACCCGCGACCTGAACGGAGTTAATATAACGGGAAGGCGGTGTACGTAAAGGCTTGTTTGCAACGAGAGTTAACGGTAGCTGCACACGCTCAGCAGCCCGATATAATATTTCCTTAATCACATTCGGACACGCATCCGCATCTACCCAGATATGCATTTTCTACACAATTATGTCTTTGATGTTGGATTACTAGAATTATACAGGATACGAACAATAGCCACTTCAACTCTATCACATTTAATTTTTACGACGTTGGCATAATTTAAGCAAACTTGCAGTCAACTATTACCTTTTTCATCATGACTCATATCAAATCTGCCTTCTTCAATAATATGCTTGTATCCCAGCAGGCGGAAACTCTCTGCTAATCTTTCATATTGACGTGCGTAACACTCTTCGGCAGGAATCGTTTGCCCGCTGTGTTCCGAGGTTATAAGCTTTCGCGCGTTTTCTGCCTCATGCTCACAGTGTTCAATTTGCTCTTCCAGCCATGTCAATAATTTGGTTTTATCCAGGCATACACTCATGAGACTACATCTCCTATATACATTCTTATATGCATTTAATCACCTAATTAATATTTGTATTTTACAATTTCTTATCTGGAATAACTATTCAAGATACCTCGACTGCCAGCGAAGGTATTTTTCTCGCACAACTTCTGCAAATTCTTTCTTGTCGGTATAGCCATCTGGATATATGGCATCGAAAACGTAGTAATTAGCCTGATCATTCTGGCTGGTCATAAAATGCCACATCTTGTGTAACAGAGTGTGTGGCTGGCGCCACTCAAATGTTTCCTGGGCCTCATAGTGCAAGAACACTGGCAAAATCGGAATTCCGGTTCGTATAGACATATCAAACGCACCGCTTTGAAAGCTCGAGTAAATTCGACGCCCCTTGCAGCCCCCTTCCGGAAACAGCGCAATATTATGTCCCTGTTCCAGTTTTCCAAGCATTACCTCAACTGAACGATGTCGGGACTCAGGGTTGTCTCGTTTCACAAACACCGTACCTGCGGCCTCATTAATTTTGCCCACCAGGAACCAGTTTCTTACCCCCTGCTTGGCAAGGCTGTGAACATTAAACAAGGTTGGTATGCCAACGTCCTCCAGTGCCGAGGGGTGGTTAGCAATCAAGATGTACTGCTTCGGTAACGGTTCACGGTTTTTCTCGTGCAACCTTAAATCAACACCAAGCGCGTGCACAAAGAACGAGCACCAGATCCTAAACAGGTAATAGTAATAATAACGCGTCAGTGGCCTTGGCAACCAGGCCAATATGTAAAGCAGCAGCGTAAACAGGGACAACTCAATCCAGCACCAGGTCAGCCACAAGGCTCTGCTAAAAAATGCAATCATCGACTCCGCAACCAATCATTGACTTACCGTAATAATAGGCTGGTTTTCCTCTCCAGACACCATGCAACATTACCGATATTTCTACAACTAATTGAATTAATTATGAATAACACTTTAATCCACCCCATTATTTTCAATACTGGATCTAAACCATTCCTCTGAAATGCCGATTAAGATTACAGGCACCTCACGAATCCAGTACGCGGTATGAAATTTGATATCGTTTTTCAATCCCTGGTTGAAAACACCAATGATGTCATCATGGTGTTGGATGCGACGCCCCTGACTGCTGGCGGGCCCAAAATCGTCTATGTGAACCCTGCCTTTGAGAAATTGATGGGCTATCGTGCCGATGAGGTTATCGGTGAAAATCCCAAGTTTCTGCAGGGTCCGGCTACCGAAGATAAAACCCGCTACCAGATCCGCCAGGCCATGCGCGACAACAAAAGCATTCGCACCCAGATCCTTAATTACGCTAAAGACGGCAAGGAGTTGTGGCTGGATATTAACTTCGTCCCGCTATTCGATGATAACGGTGCCCTGGCATACTACGCCGCAATCGAACGGGACCTTACTGAGCTTAAAAAACTACAGTTTGAGCTGGAAGACATGGCCAAAACCGATGGTCTGACGGGCATGGCAAATCGTCAGGCATTTATGGAACGGGCGAATAGTGAGTTTAGCCGTGCACGTCGTTACTTACGTTCCCTGTCGGTAATCATGATCGACATCGATCATTTCAAATCAATTAATGACCAATATGGCCATGCTGCCGGTGACCAGGTATTACGCCAGCTTGGCCAGCACTGTCACAGCAGATTGCGCGATTCAGACTTTCTGGGCCGCATCGGCGGTGAGGAATTTGCTTTGTTACTACCCGATACCCCGCAAGATAGCGCATTCCATGTGGCGGAACGTATGCGCGAACAACTAAGCAAAACATCCATTGCTCTGGACAATGGCATTACACTGGAAATAACGGCCAGTTTCGGCGTCGCTTCAGTGAATGTAGATGACGCCGATTTCAATGCCATGCTCCACCGTGCCGATGCCGCGATGTATAACGCCAAGCATGGTGGTAGAAACCAGGTGAAGTCAGCAGCCTGACCTCGGCTTTTGATAAGCCGTTACAATCCAGATCTTTTTAATGTCATCCCAATGGGTAATCATTGTATATGAACATTCCGAGGCCACGGGCTGACCACCGTACATAGTAATTATGGGTGTCATTTCTATATCAGGATTAAACTGGTCGGCAGGATTAGTCAGTCCACCTATCGAAATGACCTGGGCGGGCATTGAAGATGACATTTTCATTGTCCATTGAAAATCCCGGCGGCCATCACCCATATCAAAAGCCACGTTAGGATACCCATAGTCAGCCACAACTTGCTGAACATCCTGACCGACATACGACTCGAGTTTTTCATGCGACGTGGCACAACCGGAAACAAGAAATACCAGGATTGGGAGCAGGAAGATTCGCAATGGGATTAGCCTCATCATTTATTCACGGTGTCATTTTACGACTTTATTTCCTCAATCAGAATGCAATCTGACCTGATTAACTTTTGACAGATTTGCTGCTCTGGACCATACTATTTACCTGAGTAATTTACTTGGTTTCCACCGCCCAGTATACCGAGGGCATACGAACCACGGAGGCACCATCCAGATATTATTTAACTGCCCGGCTCATGCTGCGCATTACGCACAAGGGTGATACACACTGGCCGTCCCTGGCAACACGAACTGATTCACACTCATCCTTCTTTCTGATCCGACAGTGTTTTAACTGAATGGCTAAACCTCTCCCTGTTGTCGCCCATGAGGATGGCGACGTCTTCTAGTGCGGCTTCTTTTATGAAGGAGGTCAATCATGCAACGTTTCATAATTGTGTTGTGCGCGATGCTTGTCGGCAGTCTGACGCTTCAGGCCAAAGAAATTGCTATCTCTGTAAACAAGCTGACAAATATCGGTGTTGGTGTAGGTGATTCTATCGGCGTAATTGTGGCAAAGGACGGCCCGGACGGATTGGTGCTGCAACCATATTTGCAAGGCCTCAATCCGGGACAATACAGCTTTTCCGTCAACGAAAATGTCGGCTGTGGCGTACTGTATAACACCGACGGAAAATCAGTCCCTGGTATGGCTGCCGGCAAAAGCCTGGGCACACTTCCCATGCTGAAGGTCGATCAACAGGGTCATGCCAACCAGCCGATGATTGCGCGAGGTATGAGCCTGGATCAGATTCGCGGCCGTACACTGGTCGTCTCTGATACAAACCGGCACATGCGGATCGCTTGCGGCAGCCTGGAGTTGTACGGGCTGGACGGCTGACCGACCAGTTTGTACCCGTAGTGTAACTTTCGTCATCACGCATCACGGGGTCGGAAAGGCCCTCATCAGGAGAGAAATTGCGTTTCCGACCCCGACTTCTAATATCTACCCCTGGTATTAACCATCCATAGCGCTTGAACTCATTGATTTATCTCTCACTTTCTGACTGGATGCGGATGATTTGACATCTTACCTGCCAGTCACTAAAGTAAATAAACGTTTACTAACATTTTAGGAGATATCAAATGAGTGATTACAACCAGGAACTGGATGCACGCGGCCTGAACTGCCCACTGCCGATCCTCCGCGCCAAAAAGAGCATCAGCCAGCTGGCCTCGGGTGAGGTGCTCCGCATCGTGGCCACCGATCCCGGCTCGGTCAAAGACTTTGAGTCGTTCTGTTCACAAACCGGCCATGAACTACTGGACTCAACTGAGGCCGACGGGACCTTCGTCTTCGCCATTAAAAAACAATGAGCACGCCGTAGTCGATGGCCAAACGGCTTAAGGCCGCCGAACGCAAAGCCTCGATTCTGGCAGTCGCCAAACTGCTGTTCGCCGATAAAGGCTTCCACGGGGTGGCGGTGGATGAAATCGCGAAACGACTGGGCGTCAGCCCGGCCGTTTTGTACCAACACTTCCCTTCCAAGGAAGCGCTCTACGAGGCCGCGTTGACGGAAATTTCCGAAAAACGGGAAAGCTATATTGAGGCGGTGCTCACCGAACCATCTGATTTTGCCACGGTGCTCAGGCGCATGAGTCGTATCTACGTGGAAAGCGTATCCCGGGATCCGGATTATCTGCGCATGGAACTGATGAGTGCCCTGGAAGGATCGCAGGCGGCAACCCGGTTTTTTGATCATCGTTGGCGGGCCTTGACCGACTATATTGAATACAGCCTGGATGAACTCAAAAATGAAGGTCGCCTCGGCAGGATAAACACGAAAATGGCCAGTCTCATGTACCAGGGCATGATTCGCGAAGTACTCTATGAAACATGCGTACTGAATGATCCGCGTTTTCACAACATGCCCTTGCACACCATCGTCGACGAACTGGTGCAACTATTCTTGAAGGCAATCGGTTATGAGTAACAAATTTTAAGGGGCGGAAACAAACCATGAGATACTTGTTCGTCACCGCCCAATTAACAATATCATCTAGCTTATTACTGCCGAATCCCTTCAATGGATAAAAACATTTCTACCTCCCGAGATGCCGGCCCAAGATCGTAATTAATACCGAAATCCTTGAGCGTCAAGGTCGTTTTACCGGCAAAGCCGCGACGATAGCCGCCCCATGGATCCTTGCCATGACCGATATGCTCCACATCAATGACAATGGGCTTGGTAATCCCATGCAAGGTCAAGTCACCTCTCAGTACCACCTTACCGTTCCCTTTTTCTTCAAATGAAGTACTGACAAATCTGGCTTCAGGATATTTCTTTACATTCAGAAAATCCTCACCCCGCAAATGTTTGTCTCGCTCTGCGTGGTTACTGTCGATACTCGAGGGATCGATATTCACGACGATTTTTGCGGCTGCTGGATTTTTTTCAT
>CAJIAB010000135.1_pt1 | contig 11570 bp, 14 predicted proteins | sample 9199081 | NCBI WGS metagenome assembly CAJIAB01 (sample SAMEA7708262, study PRJEB35096) | sediment metagenome | biome: marine neritic benthic zone biome [ENVO:01000025]; feature: sediment [ENVO:00002007]; material: shallow marine sediment [ENVO:03000034] sea grass bed [ENVO_01000059] ... | reverse complement strand
GGTCAAACGCCAACCGATCTTTTCCACTGTTCCTTCAATTTGTTTATCCGGTGAACGAACCCAGTCGCCAATATCAAACGGGCGATCCAGATAAATCATCATGCCGCCAAAAAAGTTTGCCAACAGATCCTTGGCGGCAAAACCAACGGCAATCCCGCCGATACCACCGAAGGCCAGAATGGCTGAAATATTGACACCGAGGGTTTGCAGGATTACCAGAAAAGCGGTTATCAGCACCGATATGCGCAATAACTGGCTGATGGCATTCGCCGTAGTCAGATCAATGGACTTACCCGCAATTTCCTTTTGATGCAGGATATTCTTTTCCATAAAGCTGATAAAGCGAGTCAGTGTCCAGGCAACAGCCAGCATAATGCCGATCTCGCGTATCACTGTCGCTGCGGTGATTTGCATGACCTGCAAGGCCAGGGAAAGCCCAATGACCCAGATCAAAAAACTTAACGGACGGCGTAAGGCATTTACCAGGGCGTCATCCCAGGAAAAGCTGGTTTTTTTCAGGCGCACTTGCACACGAACCAATACCCGTTTCTGAATAAAATCGATCAGCAATGCAAAAAATACAATTGCAAAAATATAGATTATCCAGAGCTTTTCCCGATCGAACTGTTCCAGATACTGTCTGATGTCATCAAGATTCATGGTCTTTTGTCTTGCTTGGGTCTCAATTAAAAATCAAATTTCAGGCTCGGATCATCCTGGTACTTTTCAAGCAGCGTGATCGTTTCCTTCCATTTGCGCAACTGGTGGAGTTGCCGGCGGGTAATATTATGCCGACCGTGCATCCGTGCCAGGCGCAAGTGCGCCACCGGATCCTCATAACCTTCCAGACCATCCAGCACTTCCAGTGCACCTTCACGATTATTACATACCAATACCATATCACAGCCGGCATTCAGTGCGGCTTTGGCGCGATCCGTGTAACTCTCCCCCACCACGCTGGCGCCCTGCATGTCCAGGTCATCACTGAAAATTACGCCTTGAAAATTCAAGCGCTGGCGCAGGACTTCCTTTAGCCAATATGGCGAAAATCCCGCCGGGAGTTTGTCCACTTTTGAGTAAATCACATGGGCCGGCATTACTGCGGCCAAACCATGATGCACCAGTCGTTTGAATGGCAGGATATCATGGGCATAGATATCGTTGTATTCACGCTCGTCGACCGGAATTGCCGTATGGGAGTCCGCTGCCACGCAGCCATGGCCGGGAAAATGCTTTCCCGTGGCAGCCATACCGGCATCATGCATACCTTTTATATAGGCACGGGCCAGATCGGTCACGACCGCCGGATCGCGGTGAAACGCCCGGTCGCCAATCACTTCACTCACACTATGGTCGACATCCAGCACCGGCGCAAAACTGAAATCAATACCCACCGCGCGCAGTTCCACTGCCATTAACCAGCCAGCCAGTTCCGCCAGGTGGCGTGCCAGGTGTACATCCTGTTCATACACCTGTCCGAAGTGGGCGGCAGCAGGTAAAGCCGTAAAGCCGTCACGAAACCGTTGCACCCGCCCACCTTCATGATCCACAGCAATTAACAAGCGTGGACTGCGCACATCGTGCAGGCGTTGCACGAGGGTTTCGAGTTGCTCCACCGAAGCGAAATTACGGCTGAATAGAATAATGCCACCAACGAGTGGATGGGACAGGATCTCATGCTCTTCCGGCGTGATATCCACACCTTCCAAATCGAGCATAACGGGACCAAGTGACATCGTAGTATGAAATTAATTTCGTTATTCTTTTATGAGAACCCGCGTACCGACTGTCACGGTATCAAACAGACGGATCACATCCTGATTGTGCATCTTAATGCATCCATGGGAACTTGGGATACCCATGGGTTCCTCCTCCGGGCACCCATGAATGTAGATATAGCGCTGCATGGTATCCACCGTACCGAGGCGATTGCGTCCCGGTTCCAGCCCACTAAGCCAGAGAATCCGCGTCAGGATCCAGTCACGCTCCGGCGCCAGCGCCTTGAGTGACGGGGTATAGATTTCACCAGTAGCTCGCCGGCCAACAAACACGGTATTCACCGGTTGGTCAGACCCGATTTTGGCGCGAACATAATGCCAGCCGCGAGGTGTTTGTTCACTGCCATTTTGTTCCCCCACGCCTTTGCTTGCTGTCGCGACAGGGAATGACATCAGCGTCCGCTCTTCCGCATGGAGTGTCAGGGTTTGCGCATTGACAATGATCTCGATATGCATCCTTTATCCTTATACCCAATCCTTATACGGGTGCTGACTCAGACAGCTATTATAGTAACGGGGATCATCAGAGACCTCCTCGCCCAACCAGGGAGGAGGATCAAATTGCTCTGTCTCATCCTGCAGCTCAAGCTCGGCCACAATCAAACCGGCATTATCCCCCTCAAATACATCGACCTCCCACTGCTTGTTCGCATAAGACACCAGGTAACGGGTTTTTTCAATAATCGGTCGTTGACACAATGTGGTCAAGATTAATTCCGCTTCCTCTAGCGGTATCGCATATTCAAATTCCTGACGGCGAACTCCAAGGGTGGCGCTTTTAATATTGAGGTTCGCCTTGTCGCCTTGCAGGCGTACCCGAACAGATGCTTCCTTACCGCCCACCAGATAACCCTGTTTGATCGGCAAAGCGGCGCTTGCCGCCTCACGCCAATTGTCATTGGTGACGAGGAATTTACGTTCGATTTCTATACCCATCGGTGTCGCTCATGGTTTTATAAACAAGGCAATTGATTCAACATGGGCGGTATGGGGAAACATGTCCATCACCCCGGCCTTGACCAGTTTGTAACCATAGTCATTTACCAGTATACCGGCATCGCGTGCCAGGGTTGCCGGATTACAGGATACATACACAATCCGACTGGCCTTGAGGCCGGCTATCGCCGGTAACACCTCGACTGCACCACTGCGCGGGGGATCCAGCAGAACCTTGTCATAACTGCGTTTGCGTAACCAGGGTAAACCCGTCACATCTTCCATCAGGTTAGCGACATGGTATTCAATATTATTTATTGCATTGCGGTCGGCATTCACACGCGCCCGTTCAATCAGGGCGGCATCCCCTTCCACTGCAATCAGCTGTTTTACCTGGCGCGCCAAAGGTAATGAGAAATTGCCCAGACCGCAGAATAACTCCAGCACCTGATCCGTCGGATGCAGATCCAGGAGTTCCAACGCCTGTGTCACCATGGCCTGATTAATGGCAGTGTTCACCTGGGTAAAATCATTGGGACGAAATACCAGGGTAACGTCATAAGCCGGAATGCGATAACTCAAACTTGCGGTGTCCGGCCAGAGTAAAGTCACCGTGTCCGGTCCCTTGGGTTGGAGATAAATCTGAAACTCATGGCATTGGCCGAACGCCGTCAATATCTGTTTGTCCGTATCATTCAACTCAACCAGGTTGCGGAATATCAACGCGGCAGCTTCATCGCCAATGGCCACTTCAATTTGCGCGATCTGCTTATAACAACTCAATTGTCGGATTGTGGCTGACAAATCATCAAGCCGCTCCCCAATTAACGGGTTAAGTATCTTGCAGGAATGCATATCGGCCAGGAAGGCACTGTGCTTTTCGCGAAACCCTACCAACACCCGTTCTTTCTTGTGCACATAACGCACACCCAGCCGCGCCTTCTGTCGATATCCCCAGATGGGACCTGTAAGTGGAGGCAGGATTTCTTCCACCTGGACTTTGCCAATGCGATTGAGGTTTTCCAACAACATGTCTTGTTTGGTATGAATTTGCTCTGCCGGTTCCAGATGCTGCAGGCTACAGCCACCACAAATAGCAAAAAACTCACACGCCGGGGTCACACGATGTGGTGAGGCCTTGAGCACTTCAAGCACAGTACCTTCATCATAGTTACGGCGAACCCGTGTGTAACGAAACATCACTTCTTCTTGCGGCAACGCTCCATCGATAAACACTGTTTTATCACCGATACGGGCAACACCACGGCCGTCATGGGTCAGGCTTTCAACCGTTGCCCGTTGGGGTTCAGCAGGGAGTTTTTTCTTACGACGCGACACAGCTTGAGATCGAATAAATAGCGCTCAACTGGCCTGCCGGTACGACAGGAATTCCGTATTGAAAACGAAAATATTCATCAGGTAAATTCCGTCACGGGTTAGGCAGGAAAGACATCTGTCGAGAGGTAACGATCACCCCGATCACAGATAATGGATACGATCACGGCATTTTCCATTTGTTGACTCAATGTCAGTGCTGCGGCCACCGCACCGCCCGAAGAGATGCCACAGAAGATCCCTTCCCGTGCGGCCAGCTCACGCGTCAGGTTCTCCGCTTCCTCCTGGGTAACATCCAGGGTCATGTCGACCCGCGAGGCTTCAAAAATGCTGGGCAAGTACTCTTCCGGCCAACGGCGTATACCCGGGATCTTGGCCCCTTCGGCCGGTTGGACTCCGACAATGTTGACCGTGGGATTCTGCTCTTTCAGGTAGCGTGAAACACCCATGATGGTCCCGGTGGTGCCCATGGCACTGACGAAGTGAGTAATTTTGCCCTCGGTATCCCGCCAGATTTCCGGTCCGGTGGTCTCGTAATGGGCCAACGGATTATCCTGGTTGGAGAACTGGTCCAGCACCCTTCCTTTGCCCTCCACTTCCATCTGCTTGGCCAAATCGCGCGCGCCTTCCATACCCTCGTCCGCCGTCACCAGTACGATCTCCGCGCCGTAGGCCCGCATCGAGGCGCGGCGTTCCACACTCATGGTCTCGGGCATGATCAGCACCATGTGGTAACCCTTGATGGCCGCCACCATGGCCAGGGCGATACCGGTATTGCCGCTGGTGGCCTCGATCAGGGTATCCCCGGGCTTGATATCACCCCGCAGCTCGGCATGGTGAATCATGCTGTGGGCCGGACGGTCCTTAACGGAACCGGCGGGATTATTGCCTTCCAGCTTCACCAGGACCGTATTACTGGTCTCGCCCGGTAGACGCTGCAATCGAACCAGGGGTGTGTTACCAACAAAGGCTTCTATCGTGGGATAAGTCATCCGCTAAGTGTATCGGATTCACCCGGCTCAGAAAACGCCCGTAAGACATGACATTGAAGCCATAGGGTTATCCGCCCAGGTTTGGTAAAATCAAGAAAAGGAGGCGAACCGTGTCCGAAATACTGGATATACCCCAGGCCATCGAACAGGCCGGCGGCAACCCGGATCTGGCAAAAGAATTGTTCACCATGTTGTTGAACGAATTACCAGGTCAGAAGGAAAAATTGAACCAGGCTATTAGCCAGGGTGACAACCAGGCCCTCTGGGATCACACCCATAAACTCCATGGATCAACTGCATACTGTGGTGTGCCCGCATTAAATATCGCGACCAGAGATATGAAAGAAGCTCTCAAGCAACAATCCGGCGATATCTCAGATGTGACGCAGCGTCTGAATAAGGCCATTGATGATTTGCTAATGGATGGACTGACTGCACTGGAACAAGACTGGTTATAATTTTTTACGTTTTGAAAACGTCTCAAGACTTGAAGCGGAACCTCGGCAGACTGATATTAAAATGTAATGCCAACAAACGCCCGATAAAGATACTTAAGCCGGCAATACTTGCAGCCAATGTGACATTCATGTCCAGATACATCAGGCCAATAAACATCAACGAGCCAATCCAGGATACGGTCGCATACAGTGGACTTTGAAACACCACGGGCGGTTCGTTACTCAGGATGTCACGGAAAATACCGCCCATTGTCCCGGTCATAACGCCCATGAAACTGGCAACCAGCCAGGGTGCGCCCACCATCAGCGAAGCCAGCGTTCCGGCGATACCGAAAGTCGCCAACCCCGCGGCATCCGGAATCAGGAAAAACCGGGGGGATATCACCATCAGGCGGGCCGTGATAAAAATGACCACAGCACTGCCAAGTGAGGCGATAAAGAACACCTGATCTTCAATCCAGAATACTTCTCGATCCAGCAACATATCACGCAATGAACCACCACCCAGCCCGGTGGCTATGGCAATCATAATTACCCCAAACAGGTCAAACTGTTTAAAGCCTGCTTTTAAAACACCGGAAGCCGATGAAACGATTACAGCCAGCAGGGTAATCCAGTATAGGGTTTGAAGAAGAGCTGGAGTTAGATCTAAAATCATAACTGCTTTATATTGAATCCATATTTGCGATATCTAAAAAACATCAGGTTCGTTATTCTTTAATTAGCGTTACAAACGCAACCGCATATTCCTGCTCATCGGCCAGGCTGATATGCGCCTCATGGATACCTTCTTCACTCATAAATTCTGCTGCCTTACCGTTGAACTCCAGCAAAGGCTTGCCCTGCTCGTCATGACCAATATTGATATGTTTAAGCGATAGACCATTCCGAAATCCGGTACCCATCGCTTTCGCGGTCGCCTCTTTGGCAGCAAAACGCTTGGCAAGGTAGTTGGCCGGTTTATTGGCATGCTGATAGCCAATGAGTTCATGTTCGGTGAGAATGCGCCTGGCAAAGCGCTCACCATGTTTGTCGAGACTTTGCTGCATGCGTGCAACGCGTACAATGTCGGTACCGATACCGAAAATCATTGACTCATCCCCGGCGTGCTTCAGTCATCAACCGCTTCATCTCCATTACCGCTTGAGGTAATCCGGTAAAGAGGCTACGGGCGATGATGGCATGACCGATGTTCAGTTCTCTTACACCGGGGATGGCGGCGATCGCCTGGGTATTGTGGTAGTGCAGGCCATGCCCGGCGTTTACCTGTAACCCGGCTTCCTGACCCTGCGAGACGGCCTGGACGATACGATGTAATTCCTGCCGCCGGGCGGCGTCGGTGGATGCATCGGCGTAGTGGCCGGTATGCAATTCAATCACCGGAGCACCGCATTCGGCCGCGGCCGTAACCTGTTGTGGATCGGCATCGATAAATAGCGAAACCCGCACGCCGGCTTTTGCCAACCGAATACAAGCTTCAGTGATACGCGCTTTTTGGCCAGCCACATCGAGACCCCCTTCGGTGGTGAGTTCTTCGCGGCGTTCCGGCACCAGACAGCAGTCAGCCGGTTGAACATGTTCGGCAATGGCCAGCATTTCATCCGTTACCGCCATTTCGAGGTTCATGCGCGTTTGCAGAATTTCGATCAACATTTCAACATCACGATCCTGAATATGACGTCGGTCTTCACGCAAATGCAGGGTGATACTGTCAGCCCCGGCCTGCTCGGCTGCCAATGCGGCCTGTATCGGTTCGGGATAGCGGGTACCACGTGACTGTCGCAGCGTGGCAACGTGATCGATATTGACACCTAACAAAATCGGATCGGACTGGGCCATGTGACTGCCTTTACTTATAAGGATCGTTGTTGCTGAAACAATTGCCGTGATTTTAACGGTCGATCGCCCAAATGGACAGCCAGGGCAGCCCGCATCAGACGCTTGGCTTCCTGCCGAACCTGGGGTTGTGAATAATCATCCTGGGCAATAGCCAGTAATGTCTGTCCTTGAACAGGGATACCGTCTTCGTCCCGGCCGGTTGAAGACACGGGACCGCGATCAGGGTGATAATGGTAACTGACCTCAGGGTTAATCATCTCCCCGCTTATCACATCATGGTCGAGTATAAGCCCGTAGCCAATCTCTTGCAGCAACTGATGCTCAAACTTGCGCAGTATCGGCTCCTGGTTAGTCTGCTCGGCCATTGATGCCAACGCGGTAATGTAGGTTTCAAATAACCGGGGATGGGCATCGCCCCGTTGCAGCAGACGCATTAATAATTCATTCAGGTAAAAGCCGCTGAGCAACAATTCACCTGATAATTGTGGCGCCACGCCGGCGGCTTCCGCACCACTCAGGGTAGGCAACTCGCCTTGTCCGCTCCAGGATAATAATAATGGCATGAACGGTTGTAACAGACTGGCATAACGGGATTTACTGGTCCGTACGCCGCGCGCCACCAGGCCGACACGACCAAAGTCATGGCTGAATATTTCGACCAACAGGCTCGTATCCCGATAGGGCCGGGTATGCAGCACATACGCTGATTGTAAACTGATGCGTTTGGGGTTGGAGCCACTCATGGGCTTGCCATGTAATTATTCAAATTTGGAATTATCCAGATTCGTCGTGATAACCGAGACTTTGCAAAGCACGTTCATCATCCGACCAGCCTTCCTTAATCTTGACCCATAGTTCCAGGTAAACTTTTTTCTCCACCAGTTTCTCGATATCGTGACGGGCATCTTCACCGACGGCTTTAATCCGCTCCCCACCTTTACCAATAATAATGGCTTTCTGGTTTTTCCGCTCCACCCAGATCAAGGCGTGGATATGCACAATGCCTTTCTGCTCCTTGAAGCGTTCAATTTCAACCGTCAGGTCATAGGGCAGTTCCTGACCGAGACGACGCATGAGTTTTTCCCGCACGATCTCTGCCGCCATGAAGCGGATACTGCGGTCGGTTACCTGATCTTCCGGAAAATACGGTGCGGAGACCTCAAGAAATTCAAGAATGTGACTTTCCAGGATATCCAGGCTGGTACCTTTCAGGGCGGATACGGGAATAACATGCTTAAATTCGTACTTGGCGGCGACTTCCTGTAAATAAGGTAGTAAGGTTTCCTTATCTTCCAGGGTGTCGACTTTATTCACCACCAGGATGACCGGCACCTTGCTTTGACGCAGGCGTTTGAGTACCAGATCATCTTCCTCGGTCCAGCGCAAAGGCTCAACCAGAAACAACGCCACCTGCACACCTTCCAGCGCACTACCGGCGGCACGGTTCATATATCGGTTCATGGCGCGCTTGCCATGCAAGTGAATACCGGGAGTATCAACATAGACCACCTGGGCGGAATCCGTTGTCTTGATACCCAGGATCTGGTGTCGCGTTGTTTGCGGCTTACGCGAGGTGATACTGATCTTCTGGCCCAGCAAGTGGTTCAACAGGGTTGATTTGCCCACATTAGGCCGCCCCACCAGCGCCACATACCCACAACGATATGCATTTCCAGATTTACTCATAACCCGAGCTGTTCCAGGGCTTGTTGCGCCGCTTGCTGTTCTGCCTTGCGGCGGCTGCTGCCTTGTCCGGTAGAGATGACGTCAATCTCCGACAGGCGGCACTCGATCTCAAACGTCTGCTGGTGTGCTTCACCACTGATATTCAACACAGTATATTCCGGCAGTGCATTACCGCGTGCTTGCAGATATTCCTGTAAGCGGGTTTTCGGATCCTTGGCAACGGAATCGGGATTACACTCATCGAGACGGGCTTCGAAAAACGGTATAATGCGATGGCGAACCGTATCGATGTCACTGTCCAGATAGATCGCGCCAATCACGGCTTCAAAGGCATCGGCAAGAATGGAACGACGGCGAAAGCCACCGCTTTTGAGTTCCCCCGAACCAAGGATCAAATAGTCGCCATATTGTAATTGCATGGCAATATCGGCAAGGGTGTCGCCCTTAACCAGGCTGGCACGCAGCCGACTTAATACGCCTTCGGTCGCGGTAGGAAATCGTTGATAAAGTTCGGAGCTGATTAAATAGCCCAGCACCGCATCGCCAAGGAACTCCATACGCTCATTATTAAGTGATGCCGCGCTGCGATGGGTCAATGCCGTCTTGAGAAGTGTCGTATCCTTGAAATGGTATCCCAACTGATCTTGCAGGCTATTTAACTCACGACTCAACGTGCAGGAACCTCGACTGATTTTTTAAAACTGACCACGACATCCACATTCCCCAGCATACCTTCACGCACTTCATAGTCTGCAATTATCTTTTTCGTGCTACCCAGTCTTTCAACGTATATATCTTCAGCGTTCACACCTGTAACCATGTTAACATCGAGACGTTTTGTAACGAGCGAAGTGATTTCCCGCGAGGTCATGGCGCCAATACCGGGTTCATCCTTCAGGTCGGAAATCACAGACCCCACCGAGAAACTCTGAAGATAAATTGGCACCAGTTTAAGGGCGATGAGCGCGAAGAACGCGATCAACAGGAATACCAGAACCCAGCCAATGGGCGTCATACCACGCTGACGATGAATTGATTTCATTTTGCCTCCTTAGAGTGGCTTGAATGTTGTTATTCTATAATGGTTCCGATTCGGCTCCATTTGGGCCAGTGGCCCCATTCCCAGTTCATCCAGATCATGAACGCTTCACCTACCAGGTTCTCGTCGGGTACAAACTTCCAGAACCGGCTGTCGCGACTGTTGTCCCGATTGTCCCCTAACACGAAATAACTGTTCTCCGGCACAGTTTCCACAAAGTCACCCGCGGGATACATCACATTGATAAGAATATCATGCTCCGCATCATCCAGCCGTTCCTTGAATCGCTTTAAATTCGGGAAGCCCGCCTGATAAACCCCGAGCGGCTCCTGTTCAATCCGTTTTCCGTTGATATACAACACCTTATTATAATACGCAATCTTATCACCCGGGACACCGACGACCCGTTTGATATAGTCGATGGACGGATTCTCAGGATAGCGGAAAACGATTATGTCACCCCGTTCGGGGTCGGCAATATCGATAATCTTGCGGTTCCAGACTGGCGGTCGAATGCCATAGGCAAACTTGTTCACCAGAATGAAGTCACCGATCTCCAGGGTCGGCAACATGGAACCGGATGGAATCCGAAATGGCTCCGCCAGAAAGCCACGCAACAACAACACGATTAACACCACAGGGAATAAAAAACGCGCATACTCAACCAGCAACGGTTCCTTGGGCTTGCCGGTTTCTTCGTCAATCTCTGCAGTGGCCTTGCGTTTTCCGGCAAACAGCAAGGCATCCAGCCCCCAGATGATGCCGGTGACCAGGGTGGCCACGAGCAGGATGAGTGAAAAATCGATATTCATTTATCTTTCCCTACGTTAAGTACTGCTAAAAAAGCTTCCTGTGGGATTTCTATTTTACCCACTTGCTTCATTCGCCGCTTACCGGCTTTCTGTTTTTCCAAAAGCTTGCGCTTACGGGTGATGTCACCCCCGTAACACTTGGCGGTCACATTTTTGCGTAAGGCTTTGACATTGGTGCGAGCGACTATTTTGGATCCCACTGCCGCCTGAATGGCCACTTCATACATCTGGCGCGGAATGATCTCTTTCATTTTATCCGCCAGATCCCGACCCCGTGATTGTGATGCATCGCGATGCACAATCAGGGATAAGGCATCAACTTTTTCACCGTTAATCAGGATATCCAGTTTCACCAGGTTGGCGGATTGAAAACGATTAAATTCATAGTCCAGTGAAGCATAACCTCGACTTACGGATTTGAGGCGGTCAAAGAAATCCAGCACAATTTCATTCATCGGTAACTCATAACTGATCGCCACCTGGTTACCGAGATACTGCATGGTCTTTTGCACACCGCGTTTTTCAATACAGAGATTGATGACATTACCGACATAATCCTGCGGTACCAGGATGTTGGCGGTAATAATAGGCTCGCGGACTTCTTCGATATAGTTGGGTTCGGGCAGATCAGCCGGGTTATCGATGCGGATGATTTCACCGGCGGTGGTTAACACTTCAAATACCACCGTCGGCGC
>CAJIAB010000452.1_pt1 | contig 11786 bp, 12 predicted proteins | sample 9199081 | NCBI WGS metagenome assembly CAJIAB01 (sample SAMEA7708262, study PRJEB35096) | sediment metagenome | biome: marine neritic benthic zone biome [ENVO:01000025]; feature: sediment [ENVO:00002007]; material: shallow marine sediment [ENVO:03000034] sea grass bed [ENVO_01000059] ... | reverse complement strand
GCGATCACTGACTTCGCCGGACTCCATGAGGTATAGTTCAAGACAAATGAAGTTTTGCGCAGCATTTATTGCATCCAGCATGATGGGGAAAAATTGAAGTCCATCCACCAGAAGCTGGTAACGTCCCCCAGAGCGCCACGGGTAGTGATACCTCTTACGGTTATTCTGAAGTAATGAATTTATAGGCATGGCTATCAGGTTGGGTCAGTAGGTATGGCTTTGACTTGTCCATTCTTGACCGTCAATGCGACTTTACCGTCCATCAGATTCAGTAAAGGTTCGCCAGCAAGATGTCCACGCCATCCATGTAGCAAGGGAATATCCCGTTTACCGCGAACCATTTTTTCGATTTCCTTACGGGTTGATAAACTCGCCGGGCTGATCTGGTTCTCCTGGGCCAGTAGACGCAGGTAAGCCATAAGGGTATCAGCCAGGCATTCCTGCTCGGGTGTGAGGCGCTCTTTTTGTGACACAGTTGGCAAGGCATTATCTGCCAGAGCCAGGGCGTCATTAATGGCAGCAATTAGTTCCTCCCCCGACTGATTGAGTAATCGTTCCGGCAATCCGCGTACTTTTGCCAGGGTGGCATAATCAGACGGCAGATGTCTTGCAAGTAAGAGCAGGAGATCGTCTGATAAAATCCATTTGCGCGGCTTGTTACGTTGGCGGGCCTGCTGCTCACGCCAGGCCGCAAGGCGTTGCAATGCTGCCAGTTGCCGGGGCTTTAACCTTCCATGGCCACTGACCCGCTGCCATGCCAGGTCCGCTGATTTCGCATAGCTGGCTGGATCGGCCAACGCCGTAAAATCCTCTTCCAGCCAGCTATGCCTGCCGAGATTGGTAAGTCTTTGCTGAATAATCGGGTAGAGTTGCAACAGGTAGATTACATCATCGGCAGCGTAGGCTAGTTGCTGAGGAGACAATGGGCGTTGTGCCCAGTCGGTACGAGACGCTGTTTTGTCCAGTTGGATGCCCACTAGTTGTTCCGCCAGATTTGCATATCCGATTTGATCGCTAAAGCCCAGCAAAGCCGCTGCGATTTGTGTATCAAAGACAGGAGTCGGGATGCGCTCCCATTGGTCGAAGAAAATTTCCAAATCCTGCCAGGCTGCATGGAACAGTTTAAGCTTGTCAGGACTATAGAGGATGGCAAGGAGCTCATCGAGGTTATTCAGTGCCAACGGATCAACACAAGCAATAACAGAATCGCTTGCTATCTGTATGAGACAAAGTTTGGCATAGTAGGTTTTTTCACGGATAAATTCCGTATCCACCGCAATCACTTCTGCCGGCTGCAAATCCTTGCATAATTCCGTGAGTGCTTGAGGTGTGTCAATGTAGCGCATTTTGTTGGTTTTTTGCTGGTTATTCATAAGATTATGATGGTTTTAATTATAGTGAGAGTTATGTCGTGTTGATATCTTAAGGTATGATGGGTTCTCCTTGAAATAGGGCCATATAACAAAGACTAAGGACCCGGCGCGTTTTATATCTGATATGACATATTTGATTCGACCATTTTGGGAAATTTGCCTGCTACAGAAAGCACCGCAAGATATACCGTATTCACGAGGGCTTTTTCTCTTATTGCTGCCAGTAAATTTTCTGGTTGGCACTGTATATTTGGTTTTTTCTTCCCTGGAAGTTGGACTGGGATCCATATTGCTATTCGCCAGTATTCATATGATATTTTTTCTAGGAAGTCTTTCGGTCTTGATGATGCTGATGGGATATGCGGCGCGTATTGTCCAGACATTGGTCGCCCTGTTGGGAACAGATATTATCATCACTCTGTTGGCAATACCGGTGGTATTGGCTAAATACAATGCCTCAGAGTTATCAGGCTATTTCGAAATAATCCTGTTATTACTGATCACCTGGAGCTTAGTGATTATGGCCCATATCCTGCGCCATGCTTTATCAGTTACTTTTTTGTTGGCGGGTTTGTTTGCCTTTGGGTATTTTTTGCTCAGTATTAAGCTTGTAAATTTTCTTTTGCCGGCGACAAGTTGAGATGCACATTCATATTCTTGGTATTTGTGGAACGTTCATGGGTGGACTTGCGCTGTTGGCAAGAGAGCTCGGTTACCGCGTGAGTGGCTCGGATGCCAATGTATATCCACCAATGAGCCTCCAGTTAGCGGCACAGGGGATCACCTTATGTGAGGGCTATGAACCGTCTCATCTTGATCCGGCCCCTGACCTGGTTGTTATCGGCAATGCCATGTCGCGGGGTAATCCGGCAGTGGAGTATGTTCTGGACCAGGGCTTGGCGTATACCTCAGGGCCGCAATGGTTGGCGGAGCATGTTTTAGCTTCACGCTGGGTTCTGGGGGTAGCAGGGACACATGGCAAGACAAGTACGGCGAGTATATTGGCCTGGCTGCTTGAGGCAAACAACCTGAAACCGGGTTTTCTGATTGGTGGTATTCCCGCCAATTTCGGTGTTTCAGCGCGTCTGGGCGATACTCCGTTTTTTGTCGTTGAAGCGGATGAGTACGATACCGCTTTTTTCGATAAACGCTCCAAGTTTGTGCACTACCGACCCCGAACCCTGATTCTCAATAACCTCGAGTTTGATCATGCAGATATTTTTCCGAATCTGGAGGCTATCAATGTACAGTTTCATCATTTAATTCGAACCGTGCCGGGTAATGGCCTGATTATCAGTAACCAGGATGATGTTAACTTGCCTGAGGTGCTACAACGGGGTTGTTGGACAGAGGTAGAAAAATTTGGACATGCTGAAGGCGCGGGCTGGTCAGCAAGGTCATTGGCCGAGGATAATCATTGTTTCGAAGTCTATTTTAATAAGGTGCTGCAGGGTACGGTGGAATGGCCACTAATAGGTGAGCACAACATGCTCAATGCTCTGGGTGCTATTGCCGCAGCTCGTCATGCTGGTGTGCCGGTAGAATTGGCGATCGAATGTTTACATGGATTCAGCGGCATTAAACGCCGGATGGAAGTGCGAGGTGAGGTCAATGGCGTAACTGTCTATGATGACTTTGCCCATCATCCAACGGCGATCGCGACAACCCTTTCTGGCTTACGCAAGTCCGTTGGAGTAGCCCCCATCCTGGCGGTACTGGAGCCTCGCTCAAATACCATGCGTATGGGTGTTCATACCGATGAGCTTGCAAAAGCATTACAATTAGCAGATCGAGTCATGATTTTTAGGCCGGACGGGATCGAATGGGATATGACTGCTATAGTAGATTCACTGGGTAATAAAGCACAACAGTTTGATACAACAGCGGCAATAATCGATGCGGTAATTGACCTGGCAAACGAGGGTAGTCATGTGCTGGTTATGAGTAATGGTGGTTTTGAGAATATACATATGCGGCTGCTGGATGCGCTAACATCTCAAACATAGTTATTTGAATAATATTAAATTTACAACGAGTATGGTTACCCCCGAAGATTCACCAACACCTGTAATTATTGCCATGACCGGCGCTTCCGGTACGGCCTATGGGCTGCGCCTGCTTGAAATCCTGTTAAAGTCAGGCTACCCGGTGTACCTCCTTGTCTCCAAAGCCGCACAGATGGTGTTGGCGATGGAAACGCCACTGGATATTCCAACAAGACCAGCGGACATGCAGCGCTTTTTTACCGAGCAATTTAATGTGGGTAAATCGATGTTAACTGTTTTTAGTCGTGAAGACTGGACTGCGCCAATTGCCAGTGGTTCTCATCGAGCTCAACACATGGTGGTTTGCCCCTGTACCACGGGCACCCTGGCGGCAATTGCGAACGGCAACAGTGATAACCTCATGGAACGTGCCGCTGATGTTATGCTTAAGGAACAGCGCAAGCTTATTGTAGTTGTTAGGGAGACACCTTTCTCGGTCATTCATATAGAAAATATGTTAAAACTGGCAAAGGCGGGTGCCACTATTTTGCCGGCCAACCCAGGTTTCTATCATCAACCTCAGGTAATTGAGGACCTGGTTGATTTTATCGTGGCGCGAATTCTGGATCATATTGGTGTAGAACATGAGTTGCTCCCACGCTGGGGCGAGGCCTGATTTAAGTAAACATTTCCTATGACGTTGAGTATTCCATTGTTTCCCTTGAGCGCGGTGTTGTTCCCCGGCGGTGTATTACCGTTGCGGATTTTTGAACCGCGCTACCTGGATATGGTGAGTGAATGCCTGAAAACGGACTCCGGTATTGGTGTAGTGCTGATTCGTAATGGGCGTGAAGTTGGTGAAGTAGCAGATATCTATGAAGTGGGAACCCTTTGTCATATTCGATATTGGCATAAACGGCCGGATGGTTTGCTTGGTGTAACGTTACAGGGTGAGCAATGTTTTCGTGTTATCTCGACAGAGGTCAGGCCTAATCAATTAATTATTGCGGAAGCGGAATTAATCCCCGAATCTCCAGCTATACCCGTTACAGAATCACATCAACAGCTAGTGGATTTACTCAAGCAGATTATTAATCAACTTGAACCGCCTTATACTACCTTAACACCGGCATTTGAAGACGCTGCGTGGGTTAGTGCGCGGCTGGTCGAACTATTGCCTATTGACTTGCCGGCGAAACAAGAATTATTGATGACAGAAGACGCGGCACAACGCCTGGACACCATTACGACCATGTTGAGTAAAATGGATATTTTATAGTTATTTTGGTTTGTTATTCTCAGGCTGGAAATTAATTTGTTTTAAGTAATAAAACGGACTGTTCTATGTTCTGCTCTCGCGCCGGCTCATCTTTCAGGGTGCGTAACGTTGCGTTGGTGCCGGGAATGCGCGACTGAAACCACTGTAATGGTGCTGTCATGTCGGGTGCAGTTACCAGGTAACGTAATCCAAAGTTTTCGACTTTTTCCATTTCGCTGATGTAGCCAAACCACAAGGATTGTTTTCCCTGGGAACTCTGTATTTCTATTTGGGACCGCCAGAGGCGTATCACAAATAATCTTTCTGGCGGAATAACCCTGGTAAAGCGTAATTTTTCATACTGGCCATCATGCACATGCGGCAGTAAGGGGGTTTCATAAATCGTGGCCGAAGGATTAAACCAGTTGAAGTAGTGACGCAAATTCGTGCTGGCTGAATGCCAATCGGCCGCCTCCAAAACCTCTGAAATATTATTAGCACTCCCCATCCATTGGAGGTTAAAAGCAAAATCGTTATGCCCGCGCAGATCCTGGCGGACTGGCGGCAGGGCCTGCCAACCACTTTCGTACCAGGCTTGTTCGGCCATGAAGTATTGGGCATGTGTTAGTTGATATTGAGCAAATTGCCGGTTATGCATAAAACTCGGATAGGCAACCAGACATACCGCAAGCAGACCACCAATAAAGGTAAGGTCAGCACGTTTTAAATACCGTTCAGGCGCATGGCGCCGATAGGCGATGCCGAGTAATGCCGCCCAGGCTAATCCCAGTAACATGCCACCAATAACATCGGTTAGCCAATGGGCACCCAGATAAAGGCGTGAAAAAGCGATCAGTGAAATTAACAGGCCGGCGACGATGTAAATGGCCAGGCGATAAGGAGGTCGCACATCACGTGCCAGTAAAATTGCCAGGAAACCATAAGTCGCTGTGGCCAGGGTGGCATGGCCACTCGGATACGCATAGCCTTGCAACATATCCATCCCGGGTGGACGAGGTAAGGCATAGAACTGTTTCAACAATTCCACCAGCAACAAGGGAAAAATGAAGGTTGCCAGCCAGTGCCATAACGCCAGGTATTGTTTTGTCAGAAACAGAAACACAGCGGTCAGTATTACCAGGGCAGCCAGTAGCCCAATATCTCCCATCGCAGTGATGAAAACCATCGCATGGTCAAAGGGCGGATTGTGCAGTGCCTGCAGGGTGTGGAATACCAACTGGTTAAGGTTGTGCATGAAGGGAAAATAGCCGGCCAGTTGGGACAGCAGAATGAACCCGATAGTGGTCAGCAAGAGTATTAGAGCCAGCAAACTTAAACCGCGTACTTCCGGGTGGTCCGGTTCTATCACGGCGGCGGGAATGACACCGGCGAAAGGATGACGCCGGCTCCAGTTAACCAGTCTGGCCATTAGCGTATCGCTTAATGGGATGAACCATAAATAGCCGAGGCGGATTAACCAGGCGATTAACCATAAACCAAACACCAGCCCGACCAGCAACAAGGTAAAGCGTCCGGCGAACTCCGAAGCCAGTTCCAGTGAAGTTCCGAAGATAATACCGGGCAAGAGATACAACGGCGCCCAGAATATCGCAGAGAGTATATTGATTAAAAAGAACTGTCGCACGGGCATTTTTAACATGCCTGCAATTGCCGGAATAATCGGGCGGAGTGGCCCTACAAAGCGACCAAGCAATACGCTCTTAACGCCGTGTCGCTGGAAAAAAGTTTCGCCCCGATTCAACAAATCCGGATAGCGGGAGAAAGGCCAGATGGTTACAAGATTTCGATTGTACTTAATCCCCAACCAGTAACTGATACCATCGCCAGCAATGGCACCAAGAATGGCGGCGATAACCGTGGGGCCGAATGGCAGATAGTTGAGCGCGATCAGGGCACCGAATCCTACCATCAGCAAGGCACCGGGAACAATCAGACCCACTACAGCCAGTGATTCCCCGCAGGCAACCAGAAACACAAACAGCAGGCTGATAAAAGGATTTTGTTGTAGCCAGTCAAACAAAGCTGTCAGAGAGGCTGAATCCATGTGGTAAGTCGCTCAAATCAAATTTTTTCTCCCAGCCACATCATGCCAGGATAAAAAATTGTATTTTAATATTTTGTATTTCTATTTAATGAATACTAACGTCAAAATGTTGCCAGTACCTTGTCTGCTGCTGCCAGGGTGTCAGCAATGTCATCATCGCTATGGCTGCTGGAGACAAAACCGGCTTCATAAGCTGACGGTGCGAGATAAACGCCTTCCTGTAGCATGCCGTGATAGAATTTCTTGAACCGCTCCACATCACAGGCGCTGACCTGGGCGAAATTAGTTACCTTTTCTTCTTTGGTAAAGAAATAACCGAACATGCCACCGACTTCGTTGGTTGTCAGCGGAACCCCGGCCGCTTTGGCGTGCATGCGCAATCCTTCAGCCATGGCGCTGGTTTTGTCAGCCAGCTTTTCAAAAAAGTTGGTGGTTGAGATCAGTTCAAGAGTTTTCAGACCGGCGGCCATGGCAACCGGATTACCTGAGAGGGTGCCTGCCTGATACACCGGGCCAAGTGGTGCGATATGTTCCATGATTTCCCGTTTACCTCCAAAAGCGCCAACAGGCATACCGCCACCGATAACTTTACCGAGTGTGGTGAGGTCAGGCGTGACGCCATAGTATCCCTGCGCGCCACCGAGGCTGACGCGAAATCCGGTCATGACTTCATCAAGGATCAACACACTGCCGTATTGATCACAAACCTCACGCAGGGATTCCAGGAACCCGGGCACCGGAGGTATGCAATTCATATTTCCGGCCACCGGTTCGACGATGATGCAGGCAATCTGCTCGCCGATTTGGGCAAAGGTATCGCGGACCTGTTGACTGTCATTATAAGTGAGAGTGATGGTGTGTTCCGCCAGGGCAGCTGGCACGCCAGGGGAGGTGGGCACACCCAGGGTAAGTGCGCCCGAACCGGCTTTGACCAACAACGAATCCGAGTGGCCGTGATAGCAACCTTCAAACTTTACGATTTTGTCACGTCCGGTAAAACCGCGTGCCAGTCGTAACGCTGACATGGTGGCTTCCGTCCCGGAGCTGACCATGCGCACCAGGTCCATGGAGGGAACCAACTCACACACTTTGTCCGCCATGCGGGTTTCGAGTTCTGTTGGCGCACCAAAGCTTAAACCGTGCTGCATGGTTTCCTGTACTGCAGCGAGTACCTCATCATGGGCGTGACCGACAATCATGGGTCCCCACGAACCGACATAGTCGATATACTGCTTCTTGTCCTCGTCGTACACATAGGGTCCCTTGGCCCGATTAATAAAGACCGGATCACCACCCACACCCTTGAAAGCGCGCACCGGTGAATTGACACCGCCGGGAATGTGTTGCTGTGCCTGAACAAAAAGATCGTGAGAACGGGTCATGATGTAATCCTTGATCGTGTAAACGGGTTGTTGAAATTACTGTTATAGGTGGATTTAATCCTGAAACAATTCGGCATAACGTTGGGCCGCCAGCCGGACATCAGCCTGGCCAAATATACCATGGATCACCGCAAGCATATCGGCACCGGCTTCGATCAAGCTTCGACCGTTATCAGGGCTAATCCCTCCGATGGCCACAACCGGTATCTGTAGTTCATTTTCAGCACGTTGCAGTAAACCAATTTCGGCTTGCGGCGCTTGTGGTTTGGTCATGGAGGAAAAGAAACGGCCAAAGGCAATGTAGTCGCCACCCTCTTGTTGTGCCGTTTGAGCGTAGTCAAAACGGTTATTGCATGAGATGCCGATGATTTTTTCATTTCCTAGTTGCTGCCTGGCTTCTAACAGTGCGTGGTCCTGCTGACCCAGGTGAACACCATCAGCATTAACCTCAGAAGCCAGATCGACGTCATCATTAATAATAAACAGGACATCATGCTGCTGACACAGACTTGACAGCTTTGTTGCTTCTTCAAATTGAGCTGCAAGTGAGGCTTGTTTATTACGGTACTGCAGGATACGAATGCCGCCTTGAATGGCTGCCAACACTTTATCGACTAAATGTTCGCCACACAAAACAGGGTCGGTAATGGCATAAACGCCATGTAATCGAGCATCCCTCATGAATTAATCTTCGTCACCACGTGCCCAGAATAATCGATTGGGCAGCAATTGACCCGTACCAACACGATAACCATTACGAAGTGCTTCCCAGGTGTACTCCTGAGCTTCATGGATTGCAGTGAAGGGCTCCAGGCCATGAGCGAACAATGCGGTAATGGCGGCGGCCAGGGTGCAACCGGATCCGTGGTAGCTGTGGGGCAGGCGTTCCCAGGTGAAAGTTTCCAGTAAGCGACGATTACCATACAGTCGGTTCTCAACATGTACGGCTTTTTCATGGGTGCCGGTCAGCAAGACAAACTCACAACCCATATCAAGCAATTCCTGGCCGCAGGCATCAAGGGTGTCAGCCTCGGGAGCCAGAGCACGTGCTTCCAGGCTATTGGGTGTTAACACGGTGGTATGTGGCAGAAGCAAATGAATCATGGCGTCAATGACCTGCTCATTACTTAAGGCGCCACCGCCACCTCCGGTCAGGACCGGGTCCAAGACTACCGGTATATTCGGGTAGTCAGCCAGTATGGTATGAATCGCTTCAATCACCAACACATCACCCAACATGCCAATTTTTATCGCCGCCACGGGGATATCTTCCAGCACAGCACGTGCCTGGGCAATTAATACACTGGTATCGACCGATGAATAGCCCATCACCTGTTGGGTATCCTGTACTGTCAAGGCAGTGATTACGGGTGCAGCATGGCAACCCATGCTCGCGATAGCCTCTATATCGGCCTGCACACCTGCACCCCCGGTGCTGTCCAGACCGGAAAAACACATGACAACGGGGATCGGTTGGGCTTGTGACATAGTTATGAAAGTTAAAGCTTACGAATTATTCATTGTAACACCCCACTGTTGTCGTTGCCGGTCTCACAAGGGATGAAACGTAGTGACTAAATCATGTCTCGCCTAGGGCAATGTGCCGGCCTGCCTGGCAAGAAAAGCCGTCCTGGCAGAGAGTTCCAGTGAGCAGGTCCATTTATAGGCAAGATTTAACGTTTCTGCCTGGGCATAGACGCCATGTCCTCGTACCACGGTAATGGGATTCTCGGCCAGGGTAGTCGCAACCTGGCGAGGTGCTTCCTCAAGATAGCGGTCGTAGTCGATGTTGATTACCGGTACCCGGGGAAAATAGTACTGGCCTTCGAAATCCGGAGGGATGAAGTCTTCACCATTCATGGTCAGTGCCACGGTATGTGCGCCATGACTGTGTAATACAGCGCGTGCTTTGGAATTTTGCTGGTATACCGCCAGGTGCAGTGCGGCGTCCAATGAAGCACCATCTTCGATGTCGCCGGTTATATTGCAGGCAATCAGATCATCAGCAGCCAGGGTATCGGCACAGGCACCGGTAGGTGTGACCCAGACGGTGTCGTTGTCACGCACCGAAGCGTTGCCACTATGTGAGTCATTAATACCGTATTGTCGCAGCCAACGATAATAACGAACCAGGTCCTGTTTAAGGTCCATCATGTTTAATCAGTCACCATTTAAGCAAAGCTGTATGGTATGACTTCCCGTGATTGTACGCCTAGTCCAATGCAGGGCTGTTACCTTTGGCTGGCTTTTTGTTCAGCTCAATAAAGGCATGTTCATTTTGTCTATGACATGTCATGCAACTTTTACGCATACCTTCAAAGGCGTCCTGAAACTTTGGCCAGTCCTTTTGCGCAATTGCGCTTTCAAATCCCTTGAAGGCTTCGAGCAGAAAAACGCGAGCGGTCGTGGCCCGTTTTGGTCGGGTGATAATAAGATTTTTGATCAGGCTTTGCATCTCTTCAGTTTGATATTCTGCAAATTCCCATTTGCCCTGTTTACCTGCCCAGTACAGGTTGCGATAGCGCTCCCCCATCTGGAACATAATATCCGCGGTGCTGGGTATAACTTTTACAATGTTGTTTATTTTTTCTTCATTACTGCCTGTCTTGCGCCAATCACTGTTTGCATCTTGCGCCAGCACCGGGTTAATTAGCATAAGCAAGCCAGATAAAAGAATTGTTTTCACGATGTTTCTCCCACAATATTTTGATTTAATAAAAATACTCAGATATGTATTCAGAATACGGGTTGTTTAATGACCGCCAGTATCACAATCGCAAACAGGAATAGTACCGGAACTTCATTGAACCAGCGGTAATACACATGGGTTTTAATGTTACGGTCATCACTTAATGCATTTACTATTTTTCCACAATAGAAATGATAGCCAATTAATATGGCAACCAGTACGAGTTTGATGTGTAACCAGGTTTGCAATTTAAACCATTCCCAACCATAGAGGTAGATAAGCCACAGGCCGAAACCCAGCATGAGCCACATCAATGGAGTCACAAATCGGTAGAGTTTATGTTCCATAATCTTAAGCTGCTCCCGTGTTGCAGCATCCTCGGCCATGGCGTGATAAACGAATAAACGGGGTAAATAAAACAAACCAGCAAACCAGGTTACCATGAAAATTATATGAAATGCCTTCAACCATAAATACAGCATTCTTATCCTCCTTAAGATGCCGGCAACATTGAAATTAGTTTTTGCCGCATCCTTGCCATGTTCAACATACCGGTTATCTGAGTCACAATCTGTCCCTGCGAATCGATCAGGAAAGTCGTCGGGGTCAACCGGACATCACCAAAGGCTCTGGCCACATCACCTTGTATATCCAGTGCAATTGGATAGGGAATTTGCCTGCGTTGACGCAATTCCATGACCTGGTTCGGTGGATCGTAGGCCATGGCGACAGCAATGATTTCCAGTCCTCGTGGTGCTAACTCGTGATACAACTCAATCAAGTGCGGCATTTCTTTGATACATCCAACACAGCTTGTAGCCCAGAAAACCACCAGCACAGGTTGGCCTTTTAATTGTGTCAGTCTGAGGGTACGACCGTCGACAATCTTGAAGTCTACTTCTGGAGCTTGTTGAAGTTCTGCAGGATTAAACCAATAGTAACCAACGCTAAACAGCAGTGTCAGCGTAAACAGGCCAGTTAATACACCTTTGAGCTTTAATTTCATTATGGGCGAGAGTTTATCATGAGCATTT
>CAJIAB010000390.1_pt1 | contig 11897 bp, 13 predicted proteins | sample 9199081 | NCBI WGS metagenome assembly CAJIAB01 (sample SAMEA7708262, study PRJEB35096) | sediment metagenome | biome: marine neritic benthic zone biome [ENVO:01000025]; feature: sediment [ENVO:00002007]; material: shallow marine sediment [ENVO:03000034] sea grass bed [ENVO_01000059] ... | reverse complement strand
TATAACCGGCAATCTGCGCACGGGTTCCTGTACCGCCTTCCTGTACCACGGCTTCCAACATACGACTGACCTGACGCGTGGTCGAAGCGGTGAATATTCGCTCACCTTCGATCATGTCATCGGTTCGCAGGAAACTGATCGGTTTTAACACCCCGTTCGTCGCCAGCACGCTGTAGGCCCGTGTCAGTTGTAATGGCGTGACCGACATGCCATATCCATAAGCCAGGGTGGCTTTCTCTATATCCCGCCAATAACGGGCATGGGACAATAGCCCGCCCGCCTCTCCGGGAAAACCACTGTCTGTCGCATTACCAAAACCCAGCCGCGCATGAACTTTCCACAAAGTCTCATCGGGTAAGGCGAGCGCAATTTTACTGGCACCCACGTTGCTGGATTTTTGAATGACCCTGGCAAGACTGATTTGACCGTAGTTTCGGCTGTCACGAACCACTGCCTTACCAAGACGAAGCCGCCCTGGCGTGGTGTCCACCAGACTGGAGGCTCGAAACCGTCCGCTTTCCAGTGCCGCCACCACGGTGAAGGGTTTCACAGTCGAGCCAGGCTCTAAAAGATCCGTCACCGCGCGATTACGTGTCTGGCTACCCTTGAATTGCTCTCGATTATTCGGGTTATAAGAGGGCTGGTTGACCATGGCCAGCACTTCACCACTCTGAATATCCAGAATTACGGCCGAACCGGAGCGCGCCTTGTGCTGCAGAACTGCACGCTTCAATTCCCGATAAGCCAGGTATTGCAAGCGCCGATCCAGACTCAGGGTCAAATCACGCCCGGGTACCGGCTTTCGTATTTGCTCCACATGACGCACGACTCGTCCAAGGCGGTCCTTGAGTACCCGTTGACTGCCCGGAATACCTTTTAACCAGTGGTCGTAGGCCAGCTCCAGTCCTTCCTGGCCGCGGTCATCCACATTACTGAATCCGAGCACATGAGCGACCACCTCCCCTGCCGGGTAATAACGGTGATATTCACGCTGCAGGTTGACGCCGGGTAATTCCAGTGCCATCACTCGCTTGGCCAGATCCGGACTAATATGACGTTTCAGATAAACAAATTCCTTATCTTCACGTTGGGATACGGTGTGCTGGATATGGGCCAGATCCAGCTGTAATAATTTCGCCAGTTTCGGCCATTCACTCTGAGCATCACTAAACGCCGCCGGCTGAACCCAAACGGAATCCACCGGGGTACTGATTGCCAGAGGCTCACCATGGCGATCCACGATCATGCCGCGATGGGCCGGAATGGGAACGACCCGCAAATAGCGGGCATCACCCTGGTTTTGCAAGAAATCCTTATGGAAGACGTGCAGGTCAATCACACGCCACACCAACATCAAGGTTGCGCAGCTAACCGCAACATAAACGATGCTGAGGCGAAAACGCGAAGCCGGTTTATGCAAATGCTGTCTCATGGCCGAACAATCACTACCTGATCAAAATCCACATTCGTCATACGCAAGCGTTTGCGCGCAACCTGTTCAACTCGTCCATTGGTGGCCCAGGTACTGAGTTCCAGTTGCAATTGACCCCATTCCACGTTCATCGCATCACGCTGTTGCTGCAGTTCATTCAGTTGCACAAACAGTTTGCGACTCTGATGCTTTGCGTAAACCACCCCCAGTGCACTGCTCAGTACCACCGGTACCAATACAGCGATAATGACCATGCCCTTCACCCCGTATCTCCACTCAGTCGTTCGGCCACCCGCATGATGGCGCTGCGCGCCCGTGGGTTTGTATTGATTTCCTCATTACCCGGGCGTACCGGTTTACCGAGGGCACGCAGACGTGGATGAAGCTGGACCTGGGTCACCGGCAGATCCGGCGGATAACTGTCCCCTTTTTCCTGCTCACGAATAAAACGCTTGATTATCCGGTCCTCGAGCGAATGAAAACTGATCACCACCAACCGACCGCCGGGTTTAAGCACGTCCAGCACCTCATCCAGGCAGGCCTTCAGGTCATCCAGCTCCTTATTGATGAAAATTCGGATAGCCTGAAAACTGCGGGTGGCGGGATCCTTGCCAGGCTCTCGCGTGGGTACAGCGGCAGCCACGATAGTCGCCAATTGACCCGTGGTCTTAATGGGGTGTTGTTCGCGCGTAGTCACAATCGCACGCGCAATTCGCTTGGCAAACCGCTCTTCACCAAACTCCTTTAACACCCGCACAATGTCCTGCTCGCGTGCGGTTGCCAGCCAGTCGGCAGCTGATTGCCCCTGGGTTGGATCCATGCGCATATCCAGCGGGCCTTGTTGTTGAAAACTAAATCCTCGCGTCGCGTCATCCAACTGTGGCGAGGAAACCCCAAGATCCAGCAGGATGCCATCGACCTGACCCAACCAGCCCATTGTGATGACTTCCTGCTTGAGATTGGCAAATGAAGCCTGGCGGATAGTGAAACGGCTATCATCACTGAAGTGATGCCCGGCTTCAGCAATGGCTGCGGGGTCCTTGTCCAGCGCCAACAGGTGACCTTCCTGGTTGAGGCGTGAGAGCAGTGCGCCACTGTGGCCCCCACGACCAAAGGTGCCATCCACATAATGACCGTTAGCCTTGATATTCAAGCCTTGCAATGCTTCCTCCAGTAAGACCGGACGGTGTGTTTCCACCCTGCTCACAAAGACAGGGATTCCAACTCTGTTGATAGTTCTGAATCCTCGGCTCCTGCCGCCAGCCAGGATTCCCGTTGTTCCTGCCAGACCTCTTCATCCCAGATCTCAAATTTCTTGCCCTGACCTGTGAGGGCAATGCGTTTATCCAGATGGGCAAATTCCCGTAATGGCGGCGGCAGCAGGATACGGCTATTGCTATCCAGTTCCACCTCGGTCGCATGCCCGATCAACAAACGCTGCAAACGCCTGGCACGCGGATCGAGATTACCCAGACGCACTAACTTGCGTTCGATGTCTTCCCATTCGGGCAGGGGATATAGCAGCAGGCAGGGATCACTGAGATCGACAGTGACCACTAACTGACCATCAGACTGCGCCAACAGGCGATCGCGATACTTGCTCGGCATCGCCATGCGACCTTTAGCATCCAGATTAAGCGAGTTGACGCCTCGGAACACTTACTGGAACCCCCCTCCAAATTGCCCCATTAATTCCCACATTGATCCACTTTTGTACACTATAGGAAGCGATACCACTACAAGTCAAGCAAATCAGCTCACATAAACAGGAATTCTTTCTTTGTTGACAGGCACTTAGCTGCGACTCGTAAGGGTGGATCAGAAGCTGAGACGGGGATTTTGCAGGATCGGGAATATAATAAAAACAATAAGTTAAAAATGTTACCTAATGTAGAATCAGAGGATGAATTGGTGGAATTTTCACCGAAATTGGCACGAATCAAGGCAAACTGAAAGGTGGGAGTTGGCCGATAAGCCGGGTTCTGTCGTGGACAGTCATTCATCTGGGATGTGTGTCGCCACACACCTCAAGCGACCTACCCGGGAACCATGCGGGCCGCACGAAGTCCCCCTATTTGGTCTTGCTCCGGGTGGGGTTTACCCTGCCACCGGTGTTACCACCGGCGCGGTGCGCTCTTACCGCACCATTTCACCCTTACCGGTCCCGAAGGACCTTGGCGGTATATTTTCTGTGGCACTTTCCGTAGGCTTACGCCCCCCAGGTGTTACCTGGCACCCTGCCCTGTGGAGCCCGGACTTTCCTCCCCGTCGAAAAACGACGAAGCGACTGCCTGGCCAACTCCCGTTACTATTTTACTCAGACCGCATCACCTGGAACTAGTTTCTTTTTATGGCCTGCTGATACAACAGGTTCTTTTTGACCCCGGTGATTTCCGCCGTCAGCGCGGCCGCCTGTTTGACGGGCAAGTCCTGTAACAGAATGTTCAGCACACGTTCCGTTTCAGGATCGATCCCGCGACGCTCAACCGGACGGCTACCATGAACCAGCAGCACTATTTCACCCTTTTGCTGGTTCTGATCGTCATTCACCTGCTGAAAAATTTCTGCCAGGCTACCTCGCAAAAAGGTTTCAAAAGTTTTGGTTATCTCCCGCGCGATAACGGCCTGACGATCGGCTCCAAAAATACGCTGCATATCCGCAAGCGTTGCGAGGATACGATGCGGCGCTTCAAAAAATACCAGGGTTGCCGTTGTCTGTTTTAATGATTCCAGGCGTGCGCAGCGCGCCGCCGATTTAGCCGGCAGAAATCCTTCAAAACAAAACCGATCAGTCGGTAAACCGGCGGCCGACAGGGCCGCCATGATTGCACTCGGTCCGGGAACCGGTATCACCCGTAAACCAAGCGCAGTGGCCTCGCGAACCAGGTGATAACCGGGATCGCTTAATAAAGGTGTTCCGGCATCCGACACCAGCGCAATACTCTCTCCCTGCTGCATACGTGCCAGCAAAGAGGCGGTAACTTTGCGCTCATTGTGTTCATGCAAGGCCAGACAGCCGGTGTTGATCTCAAATTGTTGCAGTAACCGCTGGGTATGGCGAGTATCTTCAGCCGCGATCACCGCCACAGCATGCAAAACTTCAATGGCACGATGTGACATATCACCCAGATTCCCTATCGGGGTTGCGACAACATATAAGGCACCCTTTTCCAATATCACGTTATAATCCCAATCGACTGGAAATCTGACAGCCATAGAGTGTACACAAGACCATGATTCGACGTTTGAGTTTTCTATTCCTGCTGGCCGGCCTTGCGCTGCTGGCAGGCTGTGCCACCGGCCCCACACAAATCGCTAATAATAAAGCAGAAGCCGAGCGACAATTTGCGCTTGGTGACTACCAACAAGCCGCGCAAAGTTTTATTGCCCTGTCTCAACAGGCCGATGATAACCAACGCACTCAGCTCCTGCTGCGCGCCAGTGCGGCATTTGCCCGCGCGGATAACCTGTACCAGGCCCGTCAAATTCTTAAATCGATCCAAGTGAATACTCGAAATCGAACCCAGGTACTGTTATCGCAACTGGTCGAATCTCATATTGCATTAATGGAACGTCGACCCGGTGACGTTCTACTTAATTTGAGTAGAAAACCTTCCCCCTCCATCGATCCAGCTTACCTCGCTGATTATCACCGTGTGCGGGCGGATGCCTATACCATGTTGGGCAATCGTCTGGAAACCGCACGCGAGCTGGTACGACGGGAAAAGTATCTCACTGACCCCATACTGGTTGAGGCTAACCAGAAGGCAATCTGGCAGGCGTTGGCCATGTTATCGGAACGCGCCTTGCAGCAGTTAAGATCGGACCCGCCACCGGATGTCTTGAGCGGCTGGATGCAACTGGTTCAAATCACCAAAGCGTACCAGCTACATCCCAAAAGTCTGAATGAGGCAGTGAGTCGTTGGCGACAGGCATACCCAAACCATCCGGTACAGACTGAACTGCTTACTGATCTCATGAGTCGTCGCCAGGAAGATATTGTTACCCCGAATAATATTGCGCTGTTGTTACCCTTAAGCGGCAAGTTTGCCAAGGCGGCGGAAGCTGTGCAGGACGGGGTTTTGGCCGCATATTATTCCCGTACTCCTAAAACAGCGCAGACGATTCAAATCTATGATACCGACAACGGGGAAGACATTCTGGAAAATTACCAACGGGCGGTTAATGAGGGCGCCCAGTTTATCATTGGACCGTTGGATAAAACCCGGATCGAAAAGTTGGCCGAGAATGATGACTTACCGGTCCCGACCCTGGCTCTCAATTATATTAATCGTGAAGATGTACCAATAAATCTGTTCCAGTTCGGGTTATCACCCGAAGAAGAGGCCCATCAAGTGGCGGAACGCACCTGGTTGGACGGCCACGTAAACGCAGCCGTGTTGGTCCCGATTGGCCCCTGGGGTGAGCGTGTTTCCACCGCATTTAAAACTCGCTGGGAAGAAATCGGTGGCCGTGTGGTTGAACAACAACCCTATAATGCCGCCCGCAATGATTATTCAGATCCGATCCGAATGTTGTTGAACATTGATGATAGTCGTCGTCGCTACCGCAGTATTGCAAACCTGTTGAAGCAGGATCTGAAGTACACGCCTCGCCGACGCCAGGATATTGATTTCATCTTTCTCGCGGCTTACCCTCGCCAGGCTCGCCAGATCCGACCACAGTTAAAATTTTATCATGCGTCCGATTTGCCCGTTTATTCCACCTCCCATGTGTTTACCGGAAACCTGAATCCGGAACGGGATCGTGATATGGACGGTCTGATGTTCGGCGATATGCCGTGGGTACTTACCGGTAACACCTCCCACCGTGGTCTGCGTACAGAAATTGACACCTATATATCCAAGGCGGGAATTCGTTTGCAACGACTCTATGCCCTGGGAATTGATAGTTACAATATTATTGCCGCCCTGTCCCCACTGAAAAAATATCCCTACCAACGTTATGATGGTGAAACCGGTAGTCTCAGTCTGGATGCCAAGCAACGCCTGCAGCGCCAACTCACCTGGGTGCGTTTCCGTAGTGGTCGCGCGGTATCCCTGGATGAGTCAATACAATAAATTTGGCAGGTAAAAAACCAACCAACCTGCAGGTCGGTAACGCGGCTGAATCACTGGCCTGTGATTATCTGCAACAACAGGGTCTTGAATTACTGACGCGTAACTATCGTGCCCCCTATGGTGAGCTGGATTTAATCATGCGGGATCATGACCATGTGATCTTTGTGGAAGTCCGCTTCCGCCGCCATAATTACTATGGCAGTGGCGCTGACAGCGTTACTGCCATCAAACAGGACAAACTCATTAAAACCGCCTTATACTATCTACAACAACATCCCAAACAGGCAAAACACCCCGCTCGTTTCGATGTGATTTCCTTATCGGCAACGGATGGCCAGACGGATATTGAATGGATTAAAGATGCCTTTCAGGCAGAGGGTTAAGCGTGAGTATTGAGAATCAAGTCATAGGCTTGTTTGACGCCAGCATTGAGACCAAGCACGCCGCAAAAGAGGTGTTGGCTACCCCCATTGCCATGGCCGTGGAACGGATGACCGAGGCATTTAAGGAGGGCAACAAAATTCTCAGTTGTGGCAACGGCGGCTCCGCCGCCGATGCCCAACATTTCGCCGCCGAACTGGTCTGTCGTTTTGAACGGGAACGACCCGGATTGCCGGCAGTGGCGTTGACCACCGATAGTTCCGCCCTGACCGCCATTTCCAACGACTATCATTATGACGAAGTATTCGCCAAGCAAGTGAACGCCCTGGGTCAACCGGGTGATGTGTTACTTGCGATCTCGACCAGCGGTAATTCCGCCAATGTTATACGCGCGATTGAATCCGCCCATGAGAACGGCCTCACCGTCGTTGCCTTGACAGGTCGGGATGGGGGCAAGATTGCCAATCTGCTGCGGGACAAGGATGTTGAAATTCGCGTCCCGTCTAACTCCACCGCACGTGTCCAGGAAGTCCACCTGCTGACAATTCATTGTCTGTGTCATCAAATTGATGAAGTATTGTTTGGCTGAAATACATTGGGTGATGTGAAACCTTCATCTTCCCTCCCCCGGGATGCCTTAAAGGCGCTAGGGGACCAGCTTGGAGACAAGCAGATCCTCACCGAGGAAACGGAGCGCTGGAGTTACGGCTATGATAATAGCCGCCGCCAGAGCTTACCCGACGTTGTGGTCTTTCCACACAGCCATGAAGATGTTGTCACCGTCGTCAGAATCTGTGATGACTATCAAATCCCCCTGGTTGCCCGTGGTCGTGGCACCGGCACCACCGGAGCGACAGTACCGCTTAATGGTGGACTGGTGTTATCCACCGAGCACATGAATAAAGTGATTAGTACCGATCCGGCCAATCGCACAATGATTGTCGAACCTGGAGTGCTTAATCAGACCGTACAGGATCTAGCCAGGCAGCACGGTTACTTCTGGCCCCCCGACCCCACCAGTGCCGCCTACTGTACGATAGGGGGAAACCTGGCTTACAATTCCGCTGGCCCACGCGCGGTAAAATACGGTACGCCAAGAGAAAACGTGTTGGGTTTGCGCGCTGTTACAGGCAAGGGTGAAACGATCCGTACAGGCGTGTTTACCTCAAAAGGTGTTGTTGGCTACGACTTGACGCGTCTGTTAATAGGTTCCGAAGGCACGCTGGCGATAATTACCGAGGCCACCCTTAAACTCACACCCCTGGCCGAATCCAAACGCACCATTCAGGTTATCTATCAGGATATCGAGTCAGCCGCCGACGCAGTCAGCGCGATCATGGCACAACCCCTGACACCCTGTGCACTGGAATTCATCGATGGTCGAGCGATTGAAATGATCCGCGATTTCTCCGATGCCGACTTGCCACAACAGGCCGGAGCTCTATTGATGATTGAGGCTGACGGTCCCGCATCGCAGCTGGATCATGCAGTGGCGGTGCTCAGCAACGCAGCGAAGAATAACGGGTTACTGCAAATCACCACGGCGGATACGCCGGAAGAAATTGCAGCCTTGTGGGCAACGCGCAAGGCCCTGTCACCGGCGCTGCGTAATGTGGCACCCAAAAAAATCAATGAAGATGTAGTAGTCCCCGTCTCCAATATTCCGACCTTGATTCGAGGGCTGGAACAATTGTCACAGCAATACGCCATCCCAATCATCAATTTTGGCCATGCCGGTAACGGTAACATCCATGTCAACCTGTTAATCGATCCGGATGATCCTCAACAAATGAAAAATGCTTCATATTGTCTGGATGGAGTTTTTACCCTGGTACTGGATTTGAACGGCACCTTGTCGGGGGAGCATGGCGTCGGACTGGAAAAACGGGATTTCATCGATCGTGAGATAGATCCTGTCACTTTAGACTTGATGCGTCGGATTAAACAGCAATTTGATCCGCAGGGAATACTGAACCCGGGGAAAATGTTTCCACTAATTGACTAGCCCCATACTGAATTTACTGCAATTGGATTTTTTTGCCGGAAACTAACTTAGCTCCGCCAATACCGATTGGTATATTTCCACATCTTGCTTCGCATGGCAGGCCGCAATGATTCGTTCAAACTTGTTCTCGTACTCTTTCATTACTGTCAGGGCAGTTCGCGCCGCCATATCCTTGGGATAGGCGTAAACACCGGTGCTGATCGCCGGAAACGCAATGCTCTTCAAACCGTGTTGCAATGCGAGGATAAACGAGTTCCGGTAGGCGCTATCCAATAACGCAGACTCGCCGCGTTCGCCTCCGTACCATACGGGCCCGACCGTACTGATTACATATTTTGCTGGCAACTTAAACCCGGGAGAAAGCCGCGCTTCACCGGTTGGACAACCACCATGGGTTTGATTGTATTGCTTGAGTTCAGGCCCGGCGGCGCGATGAATGGCGCCATCCACTCCGCCACCGCCAAGCAGGGAATGGTTGGCGGCGTTAACAATGGCATCTACTTGTAAGGCGGTAATATCGACTTGCAGGATTTCAATCATTATCTTGGATTTACTCTCCGCTTGAAGCGCGGTTTACTTGACCAGTTTCAGGTTGGGACGACCAGAATTATCGGGTTCTGAACCAGGCGGGGGATTCTCACCTTCTGATTCATTGAATACCATGCCCTGACCGTTTTCTTTCGCGTAAATTGCCAGCACTGAGGAAATGGAAAAACTCACATTCATGGCCTTACCGCTAAAGCGTGCATTGAAGGCAATATAATCATTTGCCATTTCCAAGTCATTAACAGCAGCGGGTCCAAGATTAAGAACAATCTTGCCATTCTCGACATATTGCTGGGGCACATGGGAGGCATCATCTTCCGCATTCACCAGCACATACGGCGTCAGTTCATTGTCTACTATCCATTCGTAGATGGCACGTACAAGATAAGGCTGGCTGGGAGTCATTGACATGTTGGTAAGTGCTTCCAATAGATTTTCTTAGTCTTTCATCTCCCGTTCGCCTTCGGTAAGGCTATCCTTGAATGAGTCCCGGTCAAACATACGTTCAGCATAGTTAATCAATGGCTTGGCGGAGGGCGGCAGTTCAATTCCATAGTACGGTAAGCGCCAAAGCAGCGGCGCAATCGCGCAATCCATCAGTGAAAATTCATCACTCATAAAATAAGGTTTCTGCTCGAAGATTGGAGAGACGCCAGTCAGGCTGTCGCGTAATTCCTTGCGTACATTGTCGCTGGCTTTGGTCTTGTCTCGAAGTTGTTTGGCCAGCGCATACCAGTCACGTTCGATTCGATAAAGCATAAGTCGCAGCTGGGCGCGTGATACCGGGTCAACGGGCATGAGTGGCGGATGGGGAAAACGTTCATCAAGGTATTCCATGATGACGTTCGATTCATACAGGACCAATTCTCTATCAACCAGGGTCGGCACTTCATTATAGGGATTCAGATCCTTCAAATCATCAGGGGTGTCCTTCAGATTAACGTCATGTAATTCATAGTTAATCCCTTTTTCCGCCAATACAATACGCACCCTGTGGCAATAGGGACAGGTATCACCCGAAAACAGGGTCATCGCTAATCGTCGATTGGCAAGTTGTGCCATGGTTATACTCCGTGGAAAAAGCCTTACATACAAACAAGGGGGATACTGAGATCCCCCTTAAAATTAAAAGTTCTAGTCGTAGAGAAATTCAGCTATGAACATGAAATGGTTCAGTGTATGTCCTTCCAGAATTCCTTCTTCATGGCATAAGAGACCACAAACAACAATGCCAGGAACAACAACACCCACACACCAATGCTGTAGCGGCTCAACTTGGCCGGTTCTCCCATATACACCATGAAGTTCACCAGATCACGTACCGCATTATCATATTCCGCGGGACTCATTTTACCGGGCTGGACCATCTCAAAACCAACGATACGTTTGGCATCGTTGCCATCATGGTCTTTGTAAGTTTCAAACACCGGTTGTTTCAGGCCTTCCAGTTCCCACAATACATGCGGCATACCAACGTCCTTGAAAGTCTGATTGTTCACGCCCCAGGGCCGTGATGCATCGAGGTAGAATGTGCGTAAATAGGTGTATAACCAGTCGGCACCACGGGCCCGCGCAATTACAGTGAGGTCCGGAATTTTGTTGCCGAACCATTTTTTTGCATCACTCGGCGGCATGGCGACGGTCATGGTTTCGCCGATCTTGTCGGCGGCAAACATGAGGTTATCCCTGACCTGTTCATCGCTCAGACCAAGGTCCTGACCCATGCGGGAGTAACGCATGTACGCGGCGGAATGGCAGCTCAAACAGTAATTGACGAACAGTTTCGCCCCGTTCTGTAAAGACGCCTGGTTATGTAGATCCACATCAGCCTTATCGAGATGGACACCACCACCAGCAGCCAGACCAAGCGCCGGTACCAAAGTCATCAAGAGTGTAGTAATAATTTTTTTCATTTTGTCAGCCTCTCAGGAACCGGCTTTTCCTGGTTCAGATTGGTAAACAACGGTGCCAACAACATAATGGCCAAATAGCCTGTTGGTATAAACCAACCGCTGGTCACCAGTCCCATATTCCCTTCACTGATACGCACCACATCGTGCACGGAGTAGATACCAACCAGTACGATAAGTGAGGCATAGCTGAAGCCGGCACTGCGGGGCTTGCTGTGGAACCACAGTACGAAGAAGAACAGGAAGTACACTTCAGAGAAACGCAGTCCCATTTCCGCCAATACTGGCTCGGGTGGTTTTACTCCCAGGTAGCCGAGATAGATGAAGACCGCGGCAAAGAACAGCAGGTTCATGGTATGTAACGGGCTGCGATAACGCATGGACTTGATCGGATTCTGATCGAGCCATGGCAGGAAAAACAAGATCACCACCGCGGCACCCATGGCGATAACCCCCAGGAACGGATCCGGAACGGCACGCAGTACCGTGTAGAACGGGGTAAAGTACCAGACAGGCGCAATGTGCTCCGGTGTCTTGAGCGG
>CAJIAB010000281.1_pt1 | contig 12031 bp, 10 predicted proteins | sample 9199081 | NCBI WGS metagenome assembly CAJIAB01 (sample SAMEA7708262, study PRJEB35096) | sediment metagenome | biome: marine neritic benthic zone biome [ENVO:01000025]; feature: sediment [ENVO:00002007]; material: shallow marine sediment [ENVO:03000034] sea grass bed [ENVO_01000059] ... | reverse complement strand
AGACCCAGTCCCATGAGCATCATGCCAAAATATTTAGCACGCTCTGTCTTGCCTGAAAATGACATGAAAAATCCCACGGCTACGGGGATCAAGGCATAGTAGGCAATATTAAAGGCGAGAATCTGGGCGGTAACAGTGCTGCCAATGTTCGCGCCCATGATGATGCTGACGGATTGGGAAAGCGACATGACACCTGCCGTAACGAATCCGACTACCAGCACAGTGGTGACTGAAGATGAATTCAGAACGCCAGTGACAAAGGCCCCGGTCAACGCACCGGAAAATCGATTCACAGTCAACCTGGCTAGAATCGTTCGTAAGGTACCACCCGCAACTTTCTTTAAGCCCTCGGATAAAAATTCCAGCCCAAATAAAAATAAAGCCAGTCCACCAAACAGGCCCATCCCCAATTGTAACCAGTCGATAATCATATCATTTGAAGGACCAGCTAAAGTTGCTGATGCGATAGCAGGTCCAATTAGAAACAAAACCAGGAGAAATGGGATAACAGGTTTTTTAACGAACTGAATGAATTTCATATCAATGCTGGCAAGCAAGAAAATAACAGGCTAAATATTTAACGCGATAGCCAGTAGGTCATGCCCGGGATATCGGTAACGCTGAACAACAAGAACCAGGTATCACTTACATTATCGAAGTCGCGTGTACCAAGACCTAAACGTAGCCGGTTATCCAGGAAGCCGACATGGATATCTCCGCCCACGGTATCCTGTTCTTCAATTAAAGACTGTTCGAAAGTATGATACCAGGAGGCAGTCGCCCCATAACTGGAAAAGACCCCGGATCGGGTCTGGCGGGTAAAGTCCAGACCAAGTGCCAGATAGTTTTCTCGTAGTTCATCTTTATTGCTCTTAAACAAACCTCCGGCAAAACCTATGGATCCGCGAATCCCCAGCTTGTTATAACGCGATAGCGACCAGGTCGGCTGCCAGGTGAAAAGCAAATCGCCTTCCGCCAAATCAACACCGATTTCAAAGGGAATCACATTACGCCACCACCACTCGTCGGGGGCAGTTGATGGCGCAAATGTAAATCCGGGGTACTTATATGTGGTCGTACGCAAAGCGTATGATCCGGCACCCATCAGGCCGGGATAGGCATTTTCCCGCAGTTCAGGATCAGGTTCACGTGCCTCGTAGATGCGTTGCGCCTCTTGTTCAAGATGCACCAGCCGGCTGGTAAAACGACTCACCAACTCATAGGACCATTGTTCCGGGTCGTCCATGATCAGGGCCAGTACGGGCTTTTGCTTGTCCTTCGTTGGTGTCGGTTCGAAGCCTTCTTCCTTTAGATGCTCAAAAAATACCTTTTCAATAAAAAATGCGCTGGTCTTTTCTCCGGGGCTTAACATGCCGGCTTCCAGGGTCTTCTTCAGCCCTTCGTGGATGATATGCATATCGCGATCCACTGCTGGCATGGGCTTGTAAGCAAATTCATAACGTTTGGATTTGGTGAATTCCTGACGTGCGAGCAAAGCAATTACATAACGCCCACGCGGGTCATCAGGTAAACCCAGAACCTGGTAAATGCGTTCACCAACCTTGCTTACGCATTTGTCAAACGCTTTACTCTGGTCCTCGGGTATAAAATGGTTTGTACACATGAGTTGTGTAGCTGTGACGATGAGATCATATATTCCCACATAATAGTCATACTCACGAAATTTGAAATCCAGGAAAGCACCAAATGAACCCAGCAGGTTACCTGTGATTGGCGCGCCGAGACTGGTGACTCGGATTATCCGATCCAGCTGTGGAGATTGCCTGGAGAACCTGATTCGATTTTTCAGGTCCTCATTATTGACTTGCCCCATCTCCATGATCTCAAGCATGGCGTCAGCATAATCATCACGAAGATCAGGAATATTAATGGTGCATTGTGTACCCACAGATGTACCGGAAAGGTAACTGGATTCCTGGCAGCGCTTGGCAATTCCTGCTTTACGTAATTGCTTTACGGAATAAGGCTTGAAAATCGGTGCCTTGACTCGATCATATGACAATTCAAGTAACAGGCCTGTACGGCGAATGGCCTCAGTACAATCAAGGGGCTTATCAAAGTAAGGTAAATACTTGTCACAATTCAGCTTGTTGTTATTGTCAGTCAGCAATTCAGCCAGATAATATCCCAATTCGGATAAATTGTGTGTCCAGTTATCACTGGTGAGTTCACGATAAAGCTCATAGCGTCGCGCTGTTCCGAGTGCGCCAACCAACAGGCTGCTTTCTGAGAACAGACTGTAATCCAGTTGGCGACAGGCGGCCGGAGGCTCTGTACCGTCACATGCAGTTTTGGGTTCATAGTCAGATATTTTGTAACGCAGGCGATCGGGATCCAGGTAGATATAGGTGACCGGAATGGGATTGTTTTTTGCGTTACGATGAAAATCAGCAAGAATCCGCGTCAGGCCGATAGGCAGGTTGTCAAACAAACCGCCGTCCGCAAATACCGCTTCTGCCTTTTCATAGCCAGGGAGACATTGAAATTGGGAGTCTGATGTTTCTGGTTTTATTTCTTGTCCCTTATTCTCAGCTTTTTCTGCTTTATTTGCTGCAAATGTATATCGGCAATATTGCAATTTTTTACGCCCAAATGCCACTGGAAAGGCACTGGTGGTCAACATGGCATCTTCTATTTGTTGATCAGAAATAGCATAGGCTGGCAAATTGGCATCGTTGGGAAAAAGAATCATAGAAGGATCAACGAGTGACGAATAGTCATCCGGATTAAAAAAGAAGCTGACCGTTTTATCCTTATTAACGACTAATTCAAAAGGGAAATAAAAGCGTTGGTTCTGAACACGGATGTTACCCAGATTCAATACTTCCGGTTTAACCCGTGTTACCGTTACGCCCAGTGGAGCTCGGCAGCCCAATCGAAATGATGGCGTATTCCATTTTTTACGCATGCTTTTAGATGCAGTATTTAGATCCATGCGCGAAAGCAAAGCGTCATTTGATTTGTAAAATGGTGAAGTGGCGGATGGTGGTAAAAGGTGGTTAATATCCAGGTTCAACCAGACTTCACGGAATATATTGTTATCAATGTTATTTACCAGGCCACCTTCTTTCTCGGGAAGCATGCACCAGGTCATACCTGACAGCAGTGAATTGATACCGCCAGCGGAAGCGCCGGCAAAACTTGCTGCCTCAAACTGACGAAACTCACCGCCCAGTACCGGGTCTTCACCGGAAAATTTGCGTAGAATTTCCAATGCGCCCCAATTGAGACCGGCCTCATATGCCCCTTTACTGGCGCCACCGCTGATGGCCAGCGACATACGCTGAGACTGGTCGTCAAAATCAGCCCCGATTGCCATTGATAGCGACCAGCAGCCCGTAATGCCAAGAAGTAGCAGGTTCCTGAACCAAACCATCTTTATTTTTGTTCCCTGTTTATGCGTTCTCGTTTTAATTCTGGAACAATTAAACTGTATATGAAAAATAGAACTTTACATAAAAAAGTGTATACAACCTGTGAACGATAAATCAATGATTATCATGAAATTTAGCAGAATTTCCGCTACCATGAGGCACGAATTTCACTACTTTACATATCTTTATCGAAACCGGGGAAAAGTATGTCTCAAATGATTGCTGAACAGTGGTTATTGGATGCGGTGAGAACGGCTAACGCCAAAGATCATGCCGCCCACATGGATCTTATTTCCAAACGAATCAGTTTGCAGGGTGTACCTGGCTTTGAGTCAATCGGCTATGCAGACTGGTCTCGCCAAACTCAACATGAATTTGAAAACAACCTTCTGAAAAGCGTTCGATATGATGGCTTTAAATTGGTCGCGGAAACCGCAACACGAATCATGTTCAAAACCTTTGAAACAGTGGAAGCCACCGACGGGACCGTTAATTCGCAAGGAGTGGAAATGTTGCTGGATAAAGAAGAGGACGGAAAATGGCGTCTGGTCCAGGAACGTATCCTGCCCCCGGATGAGACTGCCCATGACCAATTAGTTCCATAGAAGGAACTTGCTGACATGATCCGGGTCAAGATAGATATGCCTATCGATTCCAGGTTTATCCGCCGTGGTTCCAAATCCAACACTCATCAAACACAAATATGCGCGACCGTTCATTTATACCCTTCTAGCGCTCATATTGGCCGGGTATTTTTTTCGCGATCCTGGCTATGCAACGACGAATAATGGCTTTAATCTTTCTAACTCCTTAGTTCCCGTCGAACAGATTTTTCACGGCGGTCCGCCTAAGATGGCATTCCAGCCATTGATAATCCAGAATTTATCACAGTACGGCAAGCAGGATTTCTCAAGCCCGAAGATCGTGTGCTTGGAGCAACTTATAACGGGATAAGTCGAGCTTACCCCGTGCGTATATTAAATTATCATGAAATAGTGAACGATGAATTTCAGGGGCAAGCCGTGGTGATTACCTATTGTCCACTCTGTGGCACGGGAATGGCCTTTGATGCCGATGTTTCTGGTCAAACTCGAAGTTTTGGTGTGTCGGGGTTATTGTATAACAGTGATATGTTGCTTTATGACAGGGAATCAGGATCGCTCTGGTCACAATTAATGAAACAGGCAATCAGTGGGCCGCTAAAAGGTGAAAAGCTGCAACAGATTCCCCTGGCACACACCAGCTGGCGAGACTGGAAAAAACAGCACCCTCAAACCCGGGTTCTCTCGACCAGGACGGGTTATTCCCGCGATTACACCAGAACCCCTTATCCGGGTTATAGCAGCAGTAATGTGATCATGTTTCCTGTTAACTACCAGGCCGCACAATATCACCCGAAAGAACAGGTGCTGGGAATTGAAATTGGAACTACATTCAAGGCTTATCCATTTAGTGAGCTGGCAAAGCATGATGGATCAGTATTACACGACATTGTTGCGGGACAAAAGCTGGAAGTTCAATTCGATTTACTCAATCGTACAGGTAAAATCCTCGATGAAAATAGAAAGGAAATTCCGACAGTGATCAGTTTCTGGTTTGCCTGGGTGGCGTTTCATCCCGAAAGTGAGATCTTCAAAGCCGGATTGTAGCCAGGCAACTTTCGATTACTTGAACCAGTCGGCCATCTCATCATCAGCCAATTTGGCTATTTCTGCCTCATCTAATTCAATATGACCAACGGCCTCATCTTCAGAAGTTATAATGGGTGCTTCTTCAGTTATTGTATTCGCGTTTTCACGAAATGCATCAAAAAATGGTCTGAAGGTTTCTTGTTTAAGGTAAACCATGATTTTTTCGACCGCGCATTCCTGGCGAGCATCCCAGAAATGGGTGATTGAGCGGAAAAATGCCTGGGCACAAATTTCGATAGGAACATTATAAAAGCCAGTGCTGATCGCGGGAAATGCGATCGAACCCCATTCATTTGCTTCGCACAGCAACAAACTGCGCGATACAGTTTGTTCAATCTTGTGTTGCTCGTCGCCCTCCCCCATTCTTGGCCCAACTGCATGTATAACAGCTTTGTAGGGTAAACTTCCTGCCGTGGTATAGACTGCCATACCACTATCAATCTGCCCATATTCCTGTATCAGCTGCTGGCTTTGGTCCTGGAGGTTCTCACCTGCCGCCGCCAGGATCTTGCCAGCCAGGCCTTCTATGTGCGACAACTCGCTATTGGTAGGATTAACAATGACTTCAACCTGGGCAGTCAGTAAATCGCCTATGCCAACCCATAACTCGCGGTCTCCGTAGAGAAATTGCATGGAGGTTTTACTTTCCATGTTAGGCACCCGTATCCACTGGTTTAATACTATAGTGATAAGTCATGTGAATATTATCGCATACACCAGGTTAAAATCATCTGGCGAGCAGTAAGTAATGTGTATTTTTGTTGTAATATTCAGGACTGATTACGGTCATATTATCAACCAGGAGGCCATCATGAGCAGTGCAAGCGTGTCTTTTATTAAAACTACTGTCATTGGTGGTCTTATTGTTGTTATTCCTTTATCCCTGATCATCATTATTTTCGGCGATTTATTTGTAAGTCTCGTCGCAATTGCGCAACCTATTGCGAAATACTTACCTTTCAATGAGCTATTAAATACGATTATTGTTGCAGTGTTGGCAGTGGTTGGTATTTTTCTGCTCTGTTTTATTACGGGTTTAATTGTCCGTACCAGTTGGGGTGTCTCCGGAAAAAACTGGTTTGAACGAAGTGTGTTAAATCGTATCCCGATGTATTCAATGCTCAAAAACCTTACGCATAAATTTGTGGGTGAGGAAGGCACACAGTTCACGCCAGCGGAGATCGACTTGTTTGGATCTGGCTGTATGGTATTAGGCGCTATCGTTGAAGAACTCCCCGATGGACGCCTTTCGGTGTTTGTGCCAATAACACCTGCCGCGACTGTCGGTCAGGTCTATTTAGTACCTGCCAGTCGGGCGAAGAAATTGGATGCTTCACTGGGCACTACCATCAATACCATCACTGAATGGGGTATTGGAGCAGATAAATTATACAAGTAATAAATTATTTAAGTAGCGGGTGATCTTTTGGTAGTTGTTTAGAGTACCAGATTGCCAGTTTGTGCCGCATGGCTTGTTGCGAGACCTGTTCTTCCGGTAAGGGCTGAATAAGTTTGTCATGCACAAATAGTCGATAGATATATTCTATTTTTTCATTTGCAGAGTCAGTTGCTTCAAATTCAACTGCACCCCGGGTTTCACCGTATTTCATACCAACTTTTATTGCGGCTTTTACCAGTTCTGCTTCATGTTTCAATTTTTTCATGGTGTTAATTCATTTGTAATCAAAAATTCTCTGCTGGCAATATTAGCGTATTTTCACTGTCCAAGGGAAATGGTGATTAAGAATCTAAGGCTACTGAATCGCATATAAAAAAGTCAGGCGAATGTAAATAATCTCATTTACATCAACAAAAAGGCCAGCAAATGCTGGCCTTAATTTTTTATTTGATATGGTTATATATTCATATATGACATCAATAATCTTGTTCCATACTAGAGATCCGTAAACTCCAGGTTGTAGAACAAGTTCAGTGCCTGTGCTGTCAGGTCTTCTTCCGCGCTACCCTCTTGAAATCGTTTGGCAAAAGCAAGATAGACGCCGGCATCTTCTCGTAAGGGATGTCGGCAGGTGAAATTGACCATCTCGAGGATCATTGGCGCCGCTCCTTCTGCGCCTGCCATTTTTTCAGTCTTGCGGTTAAATTGTACACATTGATTATCATTATATGGAATCAAGCTCGATCCTTGCTCAATCAACTGGGAGTTTGTTTTTTTATCGATGGCATCCATGCTTTTTTGAACGTAATCTATAAAATCTTCATCGGTATCAAAAACAGGCAGCCTGACCAGTAAGGCCTGAATGGTGTATACCTCACCTGATGCCTCACCACGTTTGGCAAGCTCGACTTTATAGGCGCTTTCATTTGCCACGTTCCAGCCTGATTCATCTGGAACGACCAGATTAAACCCCTTGTGCGATAAAGTTTTATAATCAGGCACATAAACGTCCAAGCCTGAATCAGAACTCGTTGACGCGCATGAAACAGTCAAGAATGCCAGTGCTGACAGCAACAAAATCTTTTTAATTCCCATACTTCTGCTCCCTGGAGAGATTTAACGGCTAAGTGTTCTCAACAAATACCAATAATGATACCCTATTAAACCCTATAAAAAATACGCCTAAACGGCAAGTTTATTGGGGCTGGCTCGTGTCACCAACACCTGCATTATTTCATCGTATCGGCAGTCATTATAGATACTTTATATTATGCAGGGTATTAGTAAATCCGGCTTTCTGGTCTTGTGCTTGGGTCAGATAACCCCATACTTAATTATTATGAAACCGCAAAAATCAGACTATTTCGATGGTTAGTGTTACCAGCAAACACCCCCAGATCGCGGCCGATTCGCCGGCTGATGTGAGTACCTGGCTGACAGCCATCGAGACTACCCGCAATGATACGGAAATACAATTGATACGGCGAGCCAGCGAGCTCTCGCAACGTGCCCACGAGGGGCAGACCCGTATTTCCGGAGAACCCTATTTCCTGCATTCCCTTGCCGTGGCCAATATCCTGGCGGAGCTCAATCTCGATGCAGAGACAGTGAGCGCCGCCATTCTGCATGATGTGGTGGAAGACACCGATATTACGCTGGAGGAAATTCGACAACAATTTGGTGACGCCGTTGCGCAGCTGGTTGATGGTGTTACCAAAATGGACATTATTTCGACATTACGTAGTAGCGATGATCCGAAACTGCAAAAAGAACATATGCAATCCGAGAACCTGCGCAAAATGTTGTTGGCTATGGCTGAAGACGTGCGCGTAGTACTGATCAAACTTGCCGATCGTTTACACAATATGCGTACCCTGAGCGCCCTGCGTCCTGACAAACAGCGACGTATTGCCCGTGAGACGATGGATATTTTCGCCCCACTCGCCAATCGGCTTGGTATATGGCAGGTGAAATGGGAACTTGAAGACCTGTCTTTCCGTTATCTTAATCCCAGCGCCTATAAACAAATTGCGGCCAAGCTGGCCGAACGGCGTGTAGCACGCGAACAATACATAGTACAGTTCGTGGCAGGTCTGCAGGAAGAGCTTGACAAGGCTGGTATGAAGGCTGAAGTCCATGGTCGTGCCAAGCATATCTACGGCATCTGGAAGAAAATGCAGCACAAACAGCAGGAATTTCATCAGATTTATGATGTGCGTGCCGTACGAATCTTTGTCGACAATATTCCGGACTGTTACGCTGCGTTAGGAATTGTGCACACCCTTTGGAACTACCTCCCAGGTGAATTTGACGATTATATCGCCACCCCAAAGGAAAACAATTATCGCTCCATACACACGGCTGTGTTGGGGCCAGAAGGCAAAACCGTAGAGGTGCAAATTCGTAGCTGGGACATGCACCAGGAATCAGAGTATGGTGTTGCCGCTCACTGGCGATACAAAGAAAACGCAAAATCCGACAGTGACTTTGATGAGAAAATTGCCTGGTTACGCCAGTTGCTGGAGTGGAAAGACGATGTGGCCGAGGCCGGCGAATTTGTCGATCAATTCAAATCCGAGATGTTCGCGGATCGGGTCTTTGTCTTCACCCCTATGGGAAATATCATCGATTTGCCTGCCGGGGCTACGCCGCTTGACTTTGCTTATCAGATCCATACCGAAGTCGGTCATCGGTGTCGTGGCGCCAAGATCAATGGCCGTATGGTACAACTGACCTACCAATTGCGTACCGGAGATCAGGTGGAAGTGCTGACGGTCAAAAAAGGTGGTCCCAGTCGCGACTGGATGAATCCTAATTTGGGATACATGGTGACCAGCAAGGCCCGCCAGCATGTTCAGCACTGGTTCCGCCGACAGAATTTTGAGCAGAATATTGCTGATGGTCGCGCCATTGTTGAACGTGAGCTCAAGCGTATGGGTTTCACAGATGTTCGGTATGAAAAGCTTGCCCAGCATTTCAACCAGAAAGGCGTTGACGAGTTTCTTGCTATGGTGGGTATTGGTGAAATAAAGCCCACCAAAGTTGTAAACACAGCACAGCGTTTAACGTTGCCGTTGCAACATGTAGAAGACAGTGAGCCCGTCCTGCATAAAGCCAGGGCTCGAACCACATCTACCAATGTGGAGGTGCATGGTGTAGGTGATTTGCTGACCAAGTTTGCGCGCTGCTGCAAACCTTTACCCGGTGATCCAATTGTAGGTTATATCACCCAGGGTCAAGGTATCTCCATCCATAGGAGTGATTGTCATAATGTCTTGCACACAATTGCAGAACACCCGGAACGTTTTATTGAAGTAGATTGGGGGTCTGAATCCGATGGAACCTATTCCGTCGACATTGAAATTGAGGCTTTTGACAGGCAGGGTTTGTTGCGTGACATTACAACTTTGCTGTCGAATGCAGACATTAACGTAACCGCAGTCAACACCGAGTCATTTCGTGACACGCATACGGCCACCATGGTGATCTCGGCGGAAGTACCAAATATCGATATCTTGAGCAAAGTCCTCGCCCGTATTGGTCAATTATCAAATGTGACCGATGTAAAACGAAGAAACAACTAACAGTCTGAAGCTGGCTGGTCAAACCAAACCTGCACAGACTAATCATTCATGCGCGTAATTCAGTATAACCACGAAGATAAGCGGCAAACTCCTGTAACACGTCAATACCGGTTTTTTCTGCGTCTGCGCACCAGGTTTGCAATCGTTGAACGCGCTTCGTGTGATTCTGGGTTGTGTTGGCCCAGAGTTCCTTTAATTTATTTTGGAAATCATAAACTGTTTCTAAAGTTTGACTGTATGAAATTGCCTCTTTGATTTTTGCTATTGCCGTATTGTCCAATTTGATATCTTCACGTGTCATTAGCTTACGTACACGTTTAAAAAGTACACGGCAATATTCATTAGCGTGTTGCCGCTCTTCGTGCAGAACAGGCCTGATTACTCTTCGGCCGTATTGTTTTACAACATGGAAACGGTTGTGAATTACGGCGCGCACGGTTTCTGTATCGATGACTTGCTTATTAATAGAAAAGCGTATCTTAGGTGAAATTTTCTTGATATTTGCCAATCCAACAAAACTCATCAATCGAATATACAACCAGCCCAAATCAAATTCCCACCACTTGTTCGATAGTCTGGCCGAAGATGGGTAGGCATGATGGTTATTATGTAATTCTTCGCCACCTATCAAAATTCCCCATGGTGAAATATTACGTGAGGCGTCATGTGGTTCAAAATTACGATAACCCCAGAAATGCCCAATACCATTAATTACACCTGCCGCGAAAATCGGAATCCACAACATTTGTACCGCAAACACGGTAATTCCAATTACGCCAAACATCAGGACATCGATAATTAACATCAGCGAGATACCCAGGAAAGGAAAGCGACTATAGACATTGCGCTCTATCCAGTCATCTGGTGTGCCTTTTCCATATTTGTCGAGAGTTTCGTCATTAACTGCCTCGGTGCGGTACAGCTCACTACCCTCTAACAGCACTTTTTTAATACCTAGCACCTGTGGACTATGAGGATCTTCCACGCTTTCACATTTTGCATGGTGCTTGCGATGAATCGCAACCCATTGTTTGGTCACCATTCCTGTTGTAAGCCATAACCAAAACCGGAAAAAATGACTTATTATCGGGTGTAAAGTCAGGGAATGATGTGATTGATGACGATGCAAATAGATTGTTACGCCGGCAATCGTAATATGAGTCATTACCAACGTTATTACGCCTATGCTTAAGATTGATAAACCGAACAGGCCATCCTGGATGATATTCATTAGTATCCCGTGTGAGTGATTAATTATGAACTGGTGTTTCAGTCTGTGTTACTAATAGATTATAGAGAATACTATATTATACGGTTTTTGCTCCAACTACAGGGTCTGGATTTTCACAAACGGTGAAATTATGTGAGCAACACCCCGATAATATACATGTACGAAAGTGTAATAAAATCATTGTTTATCCCTGAATAATGATTATTATGAAGGAATTCAAAAACTAACAACATTGAACCTCATCAATTTTAATTTGTTGTTTGAAAAACAACTATAAAAGAACTTGCTAATATTCCTTTAATTATTTCTGAGATATTTTCAATCTCCTCACAAATATTATTTGCGTTATAGTCCATAAAATAAGTATGGGTGGTGCGCTATTTTATTCCTCTGGCATACGAATGTGCGCCAAGTAAATTAAACCTTTTCGCTTATAGACAGCTATGTTTACGCTATCTATTCTCATTTCATAATGTCTTTTCCTTACCAACAATTAAACCTGCAGCGCGCTGGCAAGCAATTCAGAGTTAATTTCACTCGGTTTATTTTTGTAAAGAAATTTGGGTGGTTTGTGCATACGCGCGGCGATACAGTGCTTAGTGATGGCTTAGTTGCACAGGACGGTGTTGTTGGTCCCTTCCCGACCGAAATAACTGCTAGAAATTATGTAAACCAGAATTTTATGAAAGCTTCTGGTGTTCACTTTGATCTCTAGAAGATTAGAGTGAAGT
>CAJIAB010000514.1_pt1 | contig 12097 bp, 12 predicted proteins | sample 9199081 | NCBI WGS metagenome assembly CAJIAB01 (sample SAMEA7708262, study PRJEB35096) | sediment metagenome | biome: marine neritic benthic zone biome [ENVO:01000025]; feature: sediment [ENVO:00002007]; material: shallow marine sediment [ENVO:03000034] sea grass bed [ENVO_01000059] ... | reverse complement strand
TGCCATTGATAATGTGATATCTGAAATTGACCTGGATATGATTTCCGGTTTGGTATTCATGGGCGGACCATATAGTGTCAATGATCATCATCCATGGTTAGAAGTGGAAATGAAATTTATACAAAGCGCCATCGATAATAATATTCCAATAATGGGTGTTTGTTTTGGGGCACAATTAATTAGCCAAGCCCTAGGTGCAGAGGTAAGAAAGGCGCACGACATGGAAGCTGGTTGGCATCGAATAGAGTCTGATACGTCAAGGCTTACGGTTGAAAATGGATTAAATCTCGAAGAAAGCTTCGAAGTGTTCGAGTGGCATGAAGACACTTTTTCAATTCCAGAGGGTGCAATCCCGATATTTATGGGCAGTGGCGGAATTGAGAATCAGGGATATAGTTATGGCAATATTCTCACGATGCAGTTTCATCTTGAGATGACCGAGCATATGGTCTATGACTGGTTGGAGCGTTATAAGAATTGCATGCCTAAGCCTTCAGACACTGTACAAAGTGCTGAACAAATTACTGAACGCCTGGATGAACGACTAGAAAATCTGCATACCGTGGCCGACAAGATTTATGACTGGTGGCTAAGTATGGTTAATAAATAAATTTTTCGTTCCTTTGTGAGGGTTGATTTAATAGTTGTCGTCCAGAACGAGTTCTACTGTGTCTCCGATACATAACAGGCCACTGCGAAGTACCTGTAAGCAAACACCACTATGGTTACCGAGTGCATAAGCCATTCCCCGGCCTTCTATCTTATCCAGGTATGCGCATGGAGGGCGCGGCTTCTGGTAACGGAATATGGCATCACCAATACGAAAAACCTGGCCTTGCAGTGCTTTAGTTTTGACCCCGTCAATAACCAGGTTTCGCCTGTGAGTTCCATTGTTAAAACATCGTTGGCTACGGCGTTTTGCTTTATGCAGATCATGCATACTAATGAGTGTCACCTGACAAGCATCGGTGGCTTTCCAGAAACCGCATTCGTTGTAATATCGATCGCCTTGTAAGCCTTGATCCTTTATAGCCTGTACGGCTCTCACTTTCTCCATAGGCTGACCTGCGGTGCTGGCAATATAGATTGTGTCGACTCTGGCAATTAATTGTCTGCGACGTTTTGTGTTAAACCATCTAAAAATCATAAATAAGCAGTTACAGGGTATATGCCAGAATATTGATTAAACCAAATATTTTAACAAGATGCAGGCAGATCAGGGGGTGAATATTTAACCCTCCGTCTGAGCTAACAAGCCATTATATAATTCAATTTGTGCTGCGCCGAATTTGATACACCCCATTCTGGAAGTCATCAAAATAAGCTTTCAGGGCAGGATGGGTTACAGGCTCATCATCTTTTGTCGCTTCCAGATGGCGCTCCGCGACATAAGTCATATTAATGGCGTTGTCGACCAGCACATGGTACCAGGGCTTGTCTTTCGGTGGTCGACTGCGGGCGACTTGATCATACCATTCGTCCGTACCTTGAAAATTGGCATCCACATCGACGATCACACCTCGATAATCAAACTTGTTATGATGAACTACCTGACCGATAGAAAATTGTGCTTGTATCGTCATATAGACTCCGGTGTGTGACTGCTGATAGTTCCTTAAGCGCTCTCTACATATCACTCAAGTACGACTTTGCCTCTTCACCGGGATCGGGGAGTCCTGCCACACGCCAGGCGTTTAAACAGGTGTTGAAGAGATCATGTGCCCAGTTTGATTTGTGACCGTAGGTGCGACAGATATTATGCATGGTGGGAGCGACGCCAAACCTGGCATAATGCTCACGCAGTGCATGGATGATTTTCCAGTGGTTGGCGGTTAGTTTTTCAATTCCGTTTCGATTGGCGATGATCATGGCTACGCCTTCGTTCCAGTCGTCCGGATTAACCAGTAATCCGTATTCATCAAAGGCCAGATCTTCTTGAAGTTCAGTTGCAGTACTCATTACATTCTCCTTGGATTGGGCGAGACGGAAAACGATATCTGAATAATCTTAATTATATGTCGATAGACATAATCCGCACTAAATTTTTAGTTTGATTGAACATAATACGAAACATAATAAACCTATCTTTTGTAATTTAATAAACTGAATTCCAGATTCTTATCGTGTACAATACCTTGCGATTAATGGGGGATATAGAAATAGTTGCTAAATAGAGAATTAAAGCATGAGAAGTTTTAAAGCTGTAGTCGTCGGTAGCCTGTTTATTGTTATTGTTGGTCTGGTGATTCAATTGGCCTACATTTTCCTAGCCGTTTGGTATAGCGATCTCGCTGAGAGCCATCCATTTTTAAATGAGATCGGGATCTATTTCCGGTATCTGGTCGGAATTCCAGTTGTCTTTTTAATCATGTTTGTTGGGGGCTATATCACCGCAGATATCGCCAAGCAGAAGGTGCTGCTACATTGTCTTATCGTGGCGTTACTCACAGTCGGGTCCATGACCGTATCGGCACTGGACCAGGCGGAACTTACCTTCACCGGCTTCGCGGTGTTCGTGCTGGCACTGGCTTCAACGGTTGCAGGTGGGCTGTTCTGGCAACGCGGACAGACTCAGTAAGAACCGTTACAGAAAAGGCAGTCCAGATTTTACGATCATGCGGTAGCGGAAAGCTGATACTATCCTGACTCGTGCCAGTCAAACATGAGGTGGGTGTGATGGAAAATACCAATGTGGCACCGGGTTTGTTTCTCCTGAAACTCTGGTCATTCCTTAAACCCTGGCCCGGTGGTCGCTGGGTATTTCACCGAATTCTTTTCTGGAAAGTGCCTTATACCGGATCAATACGCGGACGAGTACTGGTATTACGGCCCGGTTATTGCCAGGTGAAATTGCACGATCGCCGCCGGGTGCGTAATCACCTGCGTTCCATCCATGCAGTGGCGCTGGTGAACCTGGGAGAAATGACCAGTGGGCTGGCGATGTTAACCGGCTTACCCACCAATGTGCGTGGGATTGTGATTCACCTTTCGATCGACTACATGAAGAAGGCCCGCGGTACTTTGCTTGCCGAGAGTCATTGTGAGCTTCCCCAGGTCGAAGCGGAAATGACATGGGAAGTCACTACCGAGATTCACGATCAGGCCGGCGATACCGTAGCCCGTACCCGTATTCGTTGGCAACTGGACAACCAGGCCTGAGTCTAAACAGACTATCCGACATGTCCGATACATTTATCACTACTCCCTTTACCCAACAGCTCGGAATTGAGGTGCCCATAATTGCCGGGGCCATGTATCCCTGCAGCAACCCGGAACTGGTGGCAGCGGCTTCCGAGGCGGGCGCTATTGGTATCGTACAGCCGATTTCGCTTACTTATGTTCATGGCTATGAGTTTCGACAAGGACTGCAATACATCAAATCCCTGACCCGCAAACCGATTGGTATGAATGCGTTAATTGAACAGTCCTCACGTAAGTACCGGGAAAAAATGGCGCAGTGGATTGATATTGCACTGGAAGAAGGTGTGCGCTTTTTTGTTACCTCATTGGGGAAACCGGGTTGGGTGGTGAACAGAGTGCACGCTGTGGGTGGGCTGGTGTATCACGATGCCACGGAAGCCAAGTGGGCAAAAAAAGGCCTGGATGAAGGGGTGGACGGTTTAATTGCGGTCAATAATCGCGCGGGTGGTCATGCCGGCGATCGCAGTGTGAAGGCATTGTATGAAGAACTGGCCGTTTTCAATGTGCCGCTAATATGCGCCGGCGGGGTGGGCGATGCGAGCAGCTTTATTCAGGCGTTGGACCTGGGTTATGCCGGGGTACAAATGGGCACACGATTTATCGCCACTCAGGAGTGTCGCGCAAGCGCGGCGTATAAAGCCGCCATTGTTTCCGCCCAGGAACAAGATATCGTGCACAGTGAGCGCATAACCGGGGTGCCAGTGGCGGTGATTAACACGCCGTATATAACAAGCAGTGGTTTGACAGCGGGGTGGTTGGCCAGATGGATGTTGCGGGGCCGCCGTCGTAAACATCTCATGCGGATGATTTATGCACTTAAATCCCTGTATCAACTTAAACATGCCTCGTTGGATGAGTCGGGGGAGAAGGACTACTGGCAGGCGGGCAAGAGCGTCGCTGGCATTCAGACGGTGGAAACCGTACAGACTATCGTAGAGCGCTTTGTTCAGACTTATATTACATCGAAAAAACAGGGCAATTGAAATGAACATAAGTTTTTCCAACTATAATATCATTCATCTTATTTAATAATGAGACTCGAGTTAGTAACAATGACGGATAAAGCGAATAAAATTACACCCACGGTAATCAATTTACATCAAAAATCACGTGTGCTTGAAATATCATTTTCTGACGGGTTTGGCTTTAATTATCCCTGTGAGTATTTAAGGGTCTATTCGCCTGCGGCTGAAGTACAGATTGCGACAGAACCGGTCTCCGGAAAATCAATGGTGAACATTACGGACATAGAACAGCAAGGCAACTATGCACTACGCCTGTTTTTTGATGATGGCCATGATACAGGTATTTATTCCTGGGAGACCTTGCATGAACTCGGTCTGAAGTATGAGAAGAACTGGGAAAACTATCTGCAGAAACTCAAAGCATTCAATCTGGACCGCGGTGAGGCTGGAACGGGTTCTGGTGGTGAAACCAGGACGATAACAATCCTGTACTTCATGCACCTCGTTACAACTTCAGGTAAAGAAGAAGAAACACTCGCGATACCCAACACTGTCACTAATGTCGAAGCCTTATTGAGCTGGCTACGGACCCGTGGTGATCAATGGAATGAAGACTTTGCGGATAAGCGCGTGCAGGTCACGATAAATAAAAACTTTGCGGAACCATATAGCCCGATTGTGCAAGGCGATGAAGTGGCCATCGTACCTCGTTCAAAACAGGAAATATCATAAGCCCCCATATCTTGAAATAATCGAGTATGTCTTATATGGCCGACTGGATTGAAATAAGTCTTTCTAAGTAGTTAATTTACTGACTTCTTTCGCTAGACTTGTTAAATATCAATGCTTTGCCTGGGGCCTGCCCCGGAAGTGGAAATTTTCTCTAGAATGGTTTCTGAACAGAGGAATGTTCGATGAATTATTGGAAGCTGCGTTACGATATAAAGGGTAAGCAAGAATGTCGTAGAGTATCCGGCAATATTAAGCGACTTCGGAAAATGCTCGCTGACACTATTCCAACTCAAACAACAGACAAAAACCTTATCCTGGGGACATGGAACATCCGAAATTTTGATGATAATCGCTTTGGCCATGGACCGCGCCTTACAGAATCTCTTTTCTATCTTGCTGAAATAATTAATGCCTTTGACGTAATTGCTGTACAGGAAGTATGTGATGATATCGGACCGCTTAAGGAACTCATGGATGTTCTTGGAAATGACTACGATTTCATTTTTACCGATGTGACAGAAGGTCGTGGGGGTAATAAAGAACGATTGGGTTTTATTTACAACAAAAGAAAAGTATATTTCAAAGGGATTGCCGGTGAAATTGTTCTTCCTGATAAGCTTTTAATAAGCGCAAAAAACAAGCTGCTTCAGTTTTCACGAACACCGTTCTCTGTAGAATTCCAATCTGGTTGGTTTAAATTCAACTTTGCTACGGTCCATATTTATTATGGAAAATCATCAAAAAAATCCCTTGAATATAAACAGCGTGTTAATGAGATACAAACGATAGCCAACTTTCTCGCAAAACGATCTGACAAGGAATCTATAAAATATGGGGTCAACTATGTGCTGGTAGGTGACTTCAATATTGATGCTCTGGGCGACAATGCCTATAACGCACTTGAAAAAGCAGGATTCAAAATATATCAGAATCGAACAGGTAGTAATAAGAACCGCACCAAGTTTTACGATCAGATATCATTCAAGGAGCGACCGGGTGAAGTAATGTTGTCCCCATCTGTTAATGAAAAAGAACAGCATGGGGTTTTTGATGCTTTCAAGGCAGTGTTTAGAGATGAGGATTTCAACTGTTATGATAAAGAAGTGATAAAAAAATTGAATGAAAACAGGAATAATCTCAAAAATGATCTGGCGGAGACTACGTCAGCCACAAAACGTAAACGTATCCAGAAGAAGATGGACTCGCTGGATAGTCTTATTAATAACAAAGCCGAACGTGAACAATACTATCTAAAAGAATGGAGAACGTTCCAGATTAGTGATCATCTACCACTTTGGGTAGATCTGCAGGTCGATTTTACCGATAAGTACCTTGACCGGGTATTCAACGAGTAGAGGCTATTGTTTCAATTGTCGGGTCAATGGAGATACTTTGACTGGCAGGGATTGCTTAATAATATTGTTGACCTTCGGAAGCTCAAAGGCTAATAGGCCGTACGTGCTGTAATGCGGTAGTTTACGTGCCAAAAGGGTTATCGCCTCAGGTTGATCGGCACCAATGAAACCCAATGGAGCACGGCTGTTGTCCGGGTCAAGCAGCACCATCGCATGGTTGGCGGCATTCAGTTGCTGTTTTTTGATTATTACTGCCATCGGTTGCAGCTGTTGATCTATGGAGTTAAATCGCTGTCTGGTCGTCACCAGTAACTTGTTCTTCCATCCAAGTAACCACACGGCCGAATCCTCCGGTAACTGCGATAATTCGCTGTCGTTGACAACCACGATATTGTCATACCGCCTGGCCCATGCGGTTGCTAACTCTTCCCAGGCAGTTCTTTGCGATGGGCTGACATCAGTAGGCAACACTAACACCTGTTTGCTGGCGCCAAACAGGCGTCCCAATGAGCTTGGCGTTTCAGCGGGATCCAATAAGCGAAACACGTCGTAGTCAGGGTCCAGAGTGACAGCTTGCGGACGCTGAGGAAAATCCAGGCTGATAACATTGCGCCGAGCCGTTAATTTAATAATACTGCGTGTCGGTATTTCCGCATCCGCTAGCGCCACGACTATGGGGACTTGTATGGTAAACGGTGGAGCTGCCTGTCCCTGATGTACTTCCAGTTTCAAGCGATAACCGCTCGCGGTTTCGTTGACTCGAACCTTACCCAGTGACAATTCGGGCGCGCCGGTTCGGTTTAGCCATTGCTCTATAAAGGCCTCGTAGTCATGCTCACTACCTTCATATAGAGTTCGAATAACGTCCTGGTAGCTGGCAGTCTTAAACTGATAACGCTGCCAGAGTTGCTTGATACCTTGTTTGAATGTTTCATCACCAACTTGTTGTCGCAACATGTGAAACAGCATCAGTGACTTGCTGTAGCCCACGGCCTGGCTGGCATCGCTATGTCGTGACCGGAATTGAGAAAGGGGGAAATCACGTCCCTGTGCAGCGAAATTGGCATAGCGTTCGAGAGCCTTGCGTCTGTAGGCGGCGTCTTGGCCGCGCTGTTCACTGTCCATGTGATCCGACAGGTAGGCGGTCAGCCCTTCGCTCCAGTTACCATCCGTGTAATCAATATAGACGCCGTTTCCCCACCAGTTGTGGACAATCTCATGTGGCAACGAAGTGTGCAGAATGAAAGGCAGGCGAATAACGCGGGAACCGAGTAGTGTAAAAGAGGGCATGCCGTAGCCAGTCTGCCAACGGTTCTCTACCACCGCAAACTTGGCATACGGATAGGGGCCGATGAACTCACTATAGAATCGAATGTATTGCGCGCTGGCCTGCAGATAATTATGGGCTAACTTCGCATCCGCTTCACGCAAATAAATTACCAACTCGATGTCGTCTTGCATTTGTTGGTACCGTGTAAGTGGCCCTCCAAGCAGGTAGAGTTCATCCTGTGGATGGGGCATGGCAAAGCGAAAACCACTGCTTAAGGTTTCACGCTTACCCTGACTGATAATTTCCCAGCCTGCTGGGGCCTCAACCTGCAGGTTGAATGTCATCCAGGGATTGGATGTAAATTGAGGGAACCAGGCACTGGCACTATCGAGATAAACGCCATCTTTTGACAAGATATATTCAGGCATACCAAATTGATCCTGTTTCGTATCAGTCGTTATCTTGCCTTGATAGCCAAGTTTTACCTTGCGACTCTTTGGTAGATTGATAAGTCGGTAGTGCTGTAACTGGCCATGAGAAGACTTACCCATCATTACAAGTTCGGCGTCCTGAGTGGTAACAACCAGGCTGCTACGCAAGGAAAATTCAACACTATTTGTTGAATCTGTTGGTAGTTGGATGTTATCGCTAACTGTAATTCGTGCCTGATCAGGGTCCAGTTTTACATGCAAATCATGATGAATGGTATCAGCCCATAATGCAGGGGGAGAGGCGAGCAGACCAATAACCAGTAGCAGTGTAAAATAACTGAAGTGAGTTAAGTGTATCCGGGTTCTACAGTGGTTCATGTGTCTGCAAGGCCTGACTGTTATTGCGTATAAGATACAAATAAATGAAGATTAGTTCAAAATAAACGCGATCGTTATCGCAGGTAGAGAACGGTTGTTTAGTCTAAATGAGTCACAGAAATCGGTTTCTTGTGCCTTCGACGTATTGCAGAGTGTTAATATGTCACTATAAATTAGAATAAATCCCGCTATAGTGAATATAATCAATAACAATATAGAAGAATAATATGGATTCAATAATCACAGCCGATCAAACCTGGGAGTTATGGACTATCCTGCTGATAGCCGTGTTGGTGGGTTTCTGGTCACAAAAGACCCGCATCGGGGCACGATATTCAGCGGCGGTAGTGACCATGCTGATTACTTTCTCCCTCTCCAATCTGGGTGTTATTCCCACCACCTCACCGGTTTACAGTCAGATATGGAACTACCTGGTGCCATTGGCGATCCCGTTGTTATTGTTTCAAACCAATTTCATGCGAATTTTGCACGAGAGTGGCGCCACGTTGATTGCATTTGCGCTAGGCGTCGTTGGAGTCATTGCGGGAACCTTTATCGCCTATTTGCTGGTGCCGATGGGCGATGCGGATTGGCAACTGGCGGGTATGTTCAGTGCGAATTATATTGGCGATACACTCAATTACTACAGCACGGCAAAAGCGTTGGATATGCAAACCTCCAGTGTGTTAAGCGCTGGTGTGGCCGCTATCAATCTAATGATGATTCTGTATTTGCTGGTCTTATTTACCTTACCGTCGTTGTACAAATTACGACGCTATTTCGTTGAACGTACTGAGCCCAATCGGTTTGGTAATACCGAACAGGTGTTACTGCGTGAGACCCAACGAGGTGGCCGCCACAGTCTGCCATCCCTGACCATGGCGCTTGCGTTAAGTGCCGCATTGTGTGCCGTCAGCTTCCAGATTTCGGCCTGGCTCGGCTGGCCTGGTATGACTATTCTGTTTATTACTGCATTATCAGTACTGTTATCCACTACTATGCCGAATACCATGGTCAAACTGGAAAGCACCAATGAACTTGGCATGGTGATCATGCAACTATTGTTTGCCACCATTGGCGCCAGTGCACATGTGGGTAACATGCTGGATGCGGGACCTTTGTTGTTTGTCTATGCCGGTATTATTTTCCTGGTACACCTGCTGTTTATTGTAGTTGGCGGTAAGTTCATGAAGCTTAGTCTGCCTGATATCGTGATTGCCTCAAATGCCAGTTTGGGAAATCCGGTAACCTCTATTGCCATGGCCGCGGCACGCCGCTGGAGCAATCTAATGTTACCTGCGGTAATTTGTGGCTCCATCGGCTATGTCATTGCCACGTTCATCGGTACTATGATTGGTAGTATCCTGAAGTAGCGATCAAACCAGGATCTACATTCGATTGGCTTAGATATTTTCAGCGATTTACCTTAAAACGTTATGTTTAGCTTCCTTCGTAGCTGGTTAAACCGGCGCATTATCCAACGCTCCACCATAACACCAGAGCAATGGAATGAGGCCTATGCCAGGCTGCCAATACTGAAAGGCTTAACAGAGGAAGAACAACAAAGGCTGCGAGAATTAGCCATCCTGTTTTTGGATAAAAAAGTACTTGAGGGTGCGCATGGTCTGAAAATTACGCAAGCCATGGCGTTAATTATTGCACTGCAAGCCTGTTTGCCCATATTAAACCTGGGTTTGGAAGATTATTCTGGCTGGGTCTCGGTGATTGTCTATCCCGCGACGTTTTACCCAAAGCGTGTCGTCACCGATGAATATGGAGTAGTCCATCACGTGGAATCAAATCTGGCCGGCGAATCCTGGCAACGAGGTCCGGTCATACTCGCGTGGGATGAAACCGAGCAGGCGGGGATTATTGACGGCCAGAACCTGGTAATTCACGAGTTTGCCCATAAACTCGATATGCAAAATGGTGAAGCGAACGGTTATCCACCGTTACATAGCGGGATGGATCCATCAGCATGGGTCAGGGCGTTCACCGCGGGTTATGATGAATTTCGACAAAAGTGCGGTGATGGGGAGTCGAATGGTATTAATTGTTACGGCGCCAGTTCACCGGCGGAATATTTCGCCGTTTTCAGTGAAGTTTTTTTTGAACGGCCGGATATTCTGGGAAAATACTACAAGGATATTTATGAGCAGCTACGACAATATTACCGTCAGGATCCCCTTGCGCGATTGAGTCACTAGAATATTAATTTCCTTAACCAAGAACAAGGGCCGGAGCTTGTTAAAAATCCACTCCGACCCATTTTGATATGTGTAGCCTAGTGATTGTTGGATTTAGTGGGAAACCAGAAAGGCTTACTCATCACGCAGCTGATCCATGCCGCCGCCATATAGACCAGGCTACCGATGGCAATGAAATTATAAACCGGCTCAGTCGCTTTTCGTTCCTGCAGTGAACTGTAATCGCCGGTCAGGATTAAATAGACGGAAACTGCAAAAACAATAAATGCAAACAGAATGTTAAGCCTTAACAGGCTGCGTACACGCAATGCCTTGTCAACAGAAAGTAACTTCATTAAATAGTTCTCCAAAAATCCAAAATTCATGTGGCGCCTAATGTAGGGTTGTGGCCGGGATTGGTCATTGATTTAGATCAAGGGAGAAAATGGCAGAGTAAGGTTACAGGCAAGAAAAAAGGCGGCATCCAGCCGCCTTTTTAATGTATCAAATCGGCTTATTTCTGTTTATGACAATTGCCACAGCCAATCTCGGTACCGGCCTGGACGTTGGCAGTCGGTAATCCTGCAGCACAGTCCGGGAAATCGCCCGCGGTATTCTTACATATCAGCACACGATCCGCCGATGTTTTGGACAGCACCGTACCTGTCAGGTCACCACCATGACATACCTTGCAATTCACCTGTTTACTGCCCGTGAAATTGCGGTGATTGAGGTTCCAACGACTGTCATTGACCGGATGCATGCCATGGGGTCCATCCAGGCTCAACGGCATGGTCAGATTGCCCTCCGTGTCACGCTGATGGCAAACATCACATTCCTGGATCTTGCCATCGTGCCCCTGCAACTGGGTTGCGGTGGTATTGTCATTGGCGACGAAAGGCCCGCTGCGTGGTGTGACCGGCCAGATAGCATGGGTCGATCCATGGCAGGCTTCACAGAACACGCCGCCATGGCCTTTGTTGCCCTGGCCGTTTTCAATCGGATCCCCGCCTTTACTCAAGCGATATAGAATGGTGTTGCCAGTGACCGCATCGAGGTCTTCGGCAAAGCGGGAGGTGGGTGCGGCAATGGGGGTGGCATCGGTATCACCGGTGCGCCAGGCCCGTAACAAGCGAATGCCATCGGCGGCATAGATAAAGCCGGATTTATCCGCCGGTTGATTCACCGCATCACCTACGTGACAGGACTGGCAACCCGGTTCTGATGCCCAGGGCACACGTTTAGTCAGGTCAACCCCATCCGGGTAGGCAATGACAGGGAAGTTATCAGAGAAATCATTGCCCACCGGGATCATATCGCCATGGCAGTCCTGGCAGAGCATACCGCCCTGGAACATAGCACCGCGCAGGCACTGGGTTCGCTTACCTGGATGACAGCCGTAACAGGTCTGCTCCAGGATCGCCAGACGTTCTTGCTGAGACGCCTCGCCGGGGGCGGGCATGGTCGGGAACAGATCAGTGAATTGACCATGATGCTTGTGCATGACATTGGAGAAGGACTTGTGGTTAGTCTGCTCTCTGCCCCGCAGGATATCATCCGTCGGTCCAAGCTGTGCGAG
>CAJIAB010000218.1_pt1 | contig 12297 bp, 11 predicted proteins | sample 9199081 | NCBI WGS metagenome assembly CAJIAB01 (sample SAMEA7708262, study PRJEB35096) | sediment metagenome | biome: marine neritic benthic zone biome [ENVO:01000025]; feature: sediment [ENVO:00002007]; material: shallow marine sediment [ENVO:03000034] sea grass bed [ENVO_01000059] ... | reverse complement strand
TGATGAATCATAATGGGCCGTTATTTGTAGTCAGCGATGTTTCGTGATCAAATTGTATGGCCGTAAGTAACTGTTTTTGTGTGAATTATTTTGCTGCTGGCGTAATGTATTAAGCTCTGGAATGATAATTTTTCCCCTGGGATAATAATTAAAGGATTTTTTCATTATGCCCAAGAGCACGCTTGATCGTTAAAGCTAACCATTAGCGAAGTTTATTACCCTTGGTAATTTTGCTTTTGCGAGTTGATTTGTTTTTCGCACTTTGCCTTTCATTCCATTCGTCCATAGTCACGTTAATAACGTCGCCATAGTAGCAGTTATGGGTGGAATGTTTTCTTAGTAGCTTTTTATTATAGTCACTCAAGTTTATAAATGTTTTATAAGAAACGAATGTTGACTCAATACCTTTATGCTTATTGGCATAACGACATAATTGGGAAGCGCGATTAACGACGCCACCTATCCATAGAACATCACTAATACCACTTCCTGAATAACCTGCCTTAACCATCAGGGAACGACCATAATCCATTCCAATTCCGATGCTAACATTTTGCATACCTCTTTCTTCGAGCTTAAAACTTAGTGTTTTAATGAGCGAGTTAATCCTGGCCGCATCGCTAAACATGGTATCAATATCTGTCTTATGTGGAGTATTGTAAATTCCGCTCACACAGTCACCAGTTATCCTGATGTCAACACATTTATCATTACTGTTGAGTATGGCAACTGTCTCTGAAATAAAGCAGCGATAGATCTTGGCAAGGGCCGGTAAGGAAAATCTTGATGAAAGAGCCGCCGAATCACGTAAGGTAACAAATATGGCAGATGACGTTACATAATAGCCATTTGAATAGGTAAGATTATTTCGAGATGGTATGGCCTTTAATTCCTCAAATGACTTATCTGAACCATCCAGGATTTCATCAATTCGCTTGAAGCTATCCTTGTAATCAAAATTTTTATATTTCGTTTCCATATGGGTCTTCTGCGTGACTCGAACCTCGGTTCGAAAAATAGTAGTCGCTGGCTTTATATCGGTTCCATGCAGTGATTCTTTAATATTTTACCATAAATATCAATAGCTTATACTATTATTTTTATAATTCAAGCTGAAGTGGATGATACTTCAGAATATAAATTCGGTAGTTTTGCCGAATTTCGATTTGTATGTAAATTATAGACATTGATTGTGCTTGTTGCGGCGGTGTCGGATAACCCTAAAATAAGGCAGGTAAGCAAGTGTAAGCCAGATATAGAGGGAAGAAATCATTTTCTACCGCCTGACAAGTTATTTGTTTCACTATTAGCGTCTTTTTGACAGTCGGGGCTGCATAAATTTTGTTCCAGCTCTTGCAGTTCTACACTCTTACTCAACCAGGATTCTTCGGTTTGTTTGATTTGCCTCTGGATATCGGCTTGTTCGATTAGTAGTTGTTTAAGATCAGGTTTGTTGGCCACTTCATAGAGTGTCGAATCAGCCAATCGCGCATGTATTTCGTTGTTACGAATTTCAAGGGCAGTGAGATTTTTATCAAGCCGCTGGATTTCCTTGCGTATTGGTTGTAACTGTTGACGGATTTCGGCCTCTTCGCGCCGTTGGGCTTTACGAGCAGCTGCAGTGTGTATTGCTGCCACAGCATCAGCAGTTTGATTATCCTGTTTTACGGTTTGTTGCAGGAACAGTCGATAATCCTCCAGATCGCCATCGAACGGCGTCGTTAAGCCATCATGCACGAGATAAAACTGATCTGTAACGGTACGAAGCAGGTGACGATCATGAGAGATGATGACCATTGCGCCCTCGAAGTCCAGCAGGGCGGTACTTAAGGCAAGTCGCATTTCCAGATCCAGGTGATTAGTGGGTTCATCAAGCAAGAGTAAATTGGGTTTTTGATACACCAGTAAAGCCAGCACCAGCCGGGCCTTTTCTCCGCCAGAAAAAGGAGCAACGGGTTCCAGTGCCCGGTCACCGTGGAATCCAAAGCCGCCGAGAAAGTCTCGCAGGCTTTTTTCGCCCGCCTGTTTGTCCAGCCGTTGCAGGTGGGCAAGCGGTGAGTCAGTGGTGTGCAATTGTTCTAGTTGGTGCTGGGCAAAATAACCCAACTGCAAATAACGTGCTGGTTCGCGCTTGCCGCGGATAGGTGACAGCGTTCCAGCCAGTAATTTAATCAGGGTGGATTTACCTGCACCATTGGGTCCGAGCAGGCCAATACGATCACCGGGAGATAGACAGAGATTGAGGTTTGTAAGCAAAGGCTGTTCGTTGTAACCGAATGCGGCATCATCCAGCTGCAGCAAAGGTTTGGGCAATTTTGCAGGGGCAGGAAATCTGAAGTGGAAGGGTGAGTCTACATGTGCGGGTGCTATGAGAGCCATTTTTTCCAGCGCCTTGAGGCGACTTTGAGCCTGACGTGCCTTGGTTGCTTTGGCGCGAAAACGATCCACATAAGCGCGCATGTGTGCCATTTCGCGCTTTTGTTTTTCGTGTGCAGTTTGTTGTTGTGCCAGTTGTTCAGAACGTTGTTGTTCAAAATTACTGTAGTTGCCTGTGTATAGCGTGATGCGTTGTTGTTCGGTATGGGCAATATAATTAACGATACGATCCAGAAAATCCCGATCGTGGGAGATCAACAAGAGGGTACCTTTATAGCGCTGTAACCAGCTTTCAAGCCAGAGAACCGCATCCAAATCAAGGTGATTGGTTGGCTCATCCAGTAGCAGGATATCGGAACGGCACATCAGCGCCTGGGCCAGATTAAGCCGCATGCGCCAGCCGCCAGAGAAGGTGTGGACCGAATGTTGAAGTTGCTGCTGAGTAAAGCCCAAACCATTCAACAGGCGTGCGGCACGCGCGTTTGCAGTATAGGCATCAATCGATTCCAGCTCGCTCAATATCTGGGCCTGTCGCTTGCCTGCATGGTCTTGTTCGGCAGTTCTCAGCTGTGCTTGCAGTTCGCGTAAGACATTATCTCCATCTAGTACGTAGTCGAGAGCCGACTTGTCTACAGCCGGTGTTTCCTGGGCAACATGGGCGATAATGCTTTCACCTGGAATGGTTAGTTCGCCAAAATCCGCGTGCAGTTCACCGCAAATCAGCGAAAACAGGCTGGACTTGCCGCAGCCGTTGGCGCCGGTAATGCCAACCTTGTTGCCTGCATGAATGATAAAGTTGACATGTTCAAACAGCAGCCGTGGACCACGACGTAAAGAAAGGTTGGAGAATGTCAACATAATGCCGCATTGTACCAAGCCTGGCATGATTCAATCGATGTTCCGGACAGGAAATGACTGCCAGGGTTAAATATCGTACATTGCAGAGACAAGCTGGTCATGTAGTGTTCAATACGAGCAAAGTAACCGAGCTGATTTTTGTCTAGGTACAAAACCTGGTTCTTCCAGCATATGCGACCAAGTGACCCCGGGATTTATTACATGACTTGCGCGCATACAGGCGGCGTGGCTTGTAGAGATAAGCGCAGCATCCCGATCTGTTAGTTCAGGCTATTTATTCTTTCCTTTTCAGGGATTATCGGGATCACAGGATCCTTCTTGCACCCAGATCCCTTTTTCGCAGCGTAATAGTTCACCACTACCGACACAGACGAAGGTACCAGAGTCGTAGGCGACACTATTGAAGTAGCAGACCGGCAGCTCCTCAAGCTGCTGGGCCAGGACAGGAAAGTCTTCATCATACTCATCCAGTATGGGTGAGGTCTTATGCTCGGGGTCGGGGGCGCCGACCGCGATTGGAGCCTGTACAGTCGTCATGGCCATTACCTCATTTTGTGATATTCGTCGTATTTTTGGTCGCTTGTACGCAACGCAGCTATCTTTTCTTAAAATAGATGTTCCTGGGTAATTTTTATTTGCGCCAGATCATGGAAATCATATCTATAACAAATGCTTGCACGATCAATGACAGTTGGCTCTATGTTAGTAACAATCACGAAATAGTATGATCACGCAAAATATGTTTTATTGTGAGACATTAGTGCGGATTTTCCTGTAATGAAAAGTTAATTACGACCGACTACACTTTGTTAACCCACGTATGACAGAGCACACCTCAGCAACCAGGTTATAAAGCGCGATTCATCAGGGAGGTCTATTATGCAGGTGCCGTTACAAATCAAATTTCGACATATGGAGCCGTCGGCGGCAATTGAAGCGAGAATCAGGGAAAAATGTTATAAGCTACAACGATTTGCTGAACACGTCACAAGGTGCCGAATTACTGTCGACGCACCGCATAAACATCAAGCCAGGCTTTATCGGGTAATCATTGATATTACGCTGCCAGAGGGGGAAATTATCGCCTCTCACCACTCGGAACTACATCATGCCCATGAAAATGTGCATGTGGCTATGCGGGATGCTTTTGATGCGGCGCGGCATCAATTAGAAGTCTATGCCAGGCGACGACGTGCTTATACTCGAACACTGGACTCAGAGCTACATAGTAAGATTGCTTAACCACGACGCCTTAAGTTAACTGAATCAAAAGCTTTCAGGCTGCGCCCTGAAAGTTTTCTTTTTTGTTTTCCCCTTGAATGGCATTGAGTAACAGCGACGTTGCCTGCATGCCTGGCGGTATATTAAGTCCCATTAAATCCAGTACTGTCGGGGCAATATTCGCCAATCCACCTTCACATGACAACTTCCAGTGCTGTTCGTCAATAACCATGCATGGGACCGGATAGATGGTGTGCTGGGTATGGGGGGCGTGCGTGACTGGATTGACCATTTCCTCACAATTACCATGATCTGCCGTAACGATTACGGAATAGTCACCGGCAACTGCGGCATCCAGAACCCGGCCAACTTCCTGGTCCAGTGCTTCCACCGCGTGAATCACGGCATCCTGAATTGCAGTGTGGCCAACCATATCACCATTGGCAAAGTTGACCACGATGAAAGCGTACTTCTTGCTTTCAATTGCATCGATAACACCATTGGCGACTTCGTCCGCACTCATCTCGGGCTTCAGGTCATAGGTCGCGACCTGGGGGGAAGGAATCAGTAACTGGTTTTCCCCGGTAAAAGGCTCTGCGCGACCACCATTAAAGAAATAAGTCACATGGGCGTATTTCTCGGTCTCGGCACAGTGGAACTGGCTCAGGCCGGCATCACTGATGACCTGGCCGAGGGTGCTCTCGGGCTGTTCCGGGCTGAAGGCATACGGCAGATCAAAGCTCTTGTCATAAGACATCATGCAGGTTACCGCTGCCAGGCCGACATCACCCCGATCAAAGCCGCTAAAGTCCTGACAACCGAGGGCACTGACGATTTGGCGAGGACGATCCTTACGGAAATTGAACATGATGACCGAATCACCAGCCTCAATGTTCCGGGCATTCGGCAAAAGAATAGGGCGAACAAATTCGTCATTGTCACCGGCGGCATAGGCGCTCTTGATTGCGGTTTCCGCGGTAAGAGCATGCTGTCCCTTGCCCATGACCAGGGCACGCCAGGCCAGCTCGGTGCGATCCCAGCGGTTGTCCCGATCCATCGCGTAATAACGACCCATGATGCTGGCAATGGCGCCATCGGCTTTGTATAGCTCGGCTTCGATATCGGCCAGGTAGGTGAGGGCAGATTGGGGTGGGGTATCCCGCCCATCTGTAATCATATGTAACAGAGGAGGAACACCTTGTTGTTTACAGAGGCGAATCAGGGCCTTGAGATGCCGCATATGACTGTGCACACCCCCGTCTGACACCAGGCCGAGCAAATGAACTGGTTTATTCTGGCTGGCAGCCAGTTGCAGGCTGTCGAGCAGGGCCCGATTGCGATAGAAATCACCATTATCGATAGCGTCGTCGATGCGAACCAAATCCTGACGAATAATGCGGCCACAACCCAGGGTCAGGTGGCCGACCTCGGAATTACCCATCTGCCCGTCTGGCAGGCCCACCGCATGGCCAGACGCATTGAGGGTGGTATGCTGATAATTGGCGAAATATGCGTCGAGCCGAGGTGTATTGGCCTCTGCAAAGCCGTTGTATTGCTTGCTGGGATTGATACCCACACCATCCATGATAACGAGGAGGACGGGGCGGCGGGGCGAGGCCGGAGTGATTTTCATCGGGTCGTGTTCCTGCTGGGTTCTCGTTAAATACTTCTGTATTCGTATTTGGTTACAAATAACATGCCATGCATGAGGCAATTGTTGATTATTGCTATGACATTGATATTACATGAAAAATTTTTCCATACTGTGTTCGTAGCTTCAGAAAGCCGAGATACTCCGGTCATTTGCCCAGCTAACGCACTGTATTGGGGCGCGATCATAGCGAAGTTCTTCAAGGATGCAAGAGGGCCTTAAGGTATTAAATTTAGCGGCAGTTTGCCGCTATAGTTGAGTGTACGGATGATATACCTCTAACAATAAAACAGGGAGTCAATTATGAGTGAGCAAAATCCTTATCAGCCGCCTGCCGCCAATATTGAAATGGCTGTTTCACCGGGTCAGTTGAGCGGGGCAAAAGGTGTTTCTGTGGGACGTGGTTTAAGCTGGTATGGGGAGGGATTTGATCTCTTCAAGCAAAATCCCTGGATTTGGATCCTCAATATCGTACTGTTTTTTATCATTATGTCTGTAATGAGTGTAGTGCCTTTCGTTTCGATATTAACAAGTCTGCTATACCCGGTATTTGTTGGCGGCCTGATTCTTGGTTGTCGAGATCTGGATGAGGGAAATGAGCTGAATGTGTCTCATGTATTTGCCGGCTTCCAGCATCGGACGGGCTCTTTGATCGGTCTCGGTGCTATCAACATGGGGCTCAGTATTTTGTTTGTGGCGGTTATTTTTGGTGTGATGATCGCAGTGGGCAGCCTTGATTTTGAGGCGATGGAAACCGGGCAGATGAGTGATGCTCAGGCAATGAGTATGGCGCTGGCAGTTCTTGTAGGGATGTTGTTTATGATCCCTCTCATCATGTTGTTCTGGTTTGCTCCGACCCTGGTCGTGTTAAATGATGATATTGGGATTATTGAGGCAATGAAATTAAGCTTCATGGGGTGTTTGAAGAATATTCTACCGTTTTTAATCTACGGCATAGTGGGAATTATTCTTATGGTGCTCGCAACCATTCCCTTGGCGCTGGGCTGGTTGATACTGGCTCCGGTTTTTCTGGGGACTGTGTATGCGGGTTACAAAGACATCTATCTGGAATAAGTAAAGTATGCAGGGTTGTTAGCAAGGCGCACCCAGCAGGGTGCGTTTTCTATTGTCTCTCCTTTATCGGTTTTGCGAAGCTGCAATGATATTCGTTGGTATTAGCCATGCAAGCAGTATATAAATAGTGTAACGATGACTTAGGGTATGATTCATTATGGCAGCAAAAAAGAAGACCAAGAAAAAAGCCAAAAAGAAAGTTGCCGTTAAAAAGACGGCAAAGAAAACCACGCGCAAGAAAAAGGCTGGCAAGCTACGACCCCGTAAGGATAAACGTGGTTTGAAAGCGGCTGAAATGGTGTTAAACGTTAACGTGCCGGAATTGGCGAACCTGGTTGTTGAGGTCGAAGCGGTTGGTGGTGCGGCGATTGGTGGATATCGTGAGCCGCTATCTGGCAGACCTATGTTGCTTGCGGCATTGCCACTCAAAGCGGTGCAACCAACCCCATTCCAGCGAGATCTATCACCCACGCATACCAAACGCCTGGCTCAGAAAATAGAAGAAAGTGGCTCGTTTCTGGATCCGTTGATCGTGGTACGGGGAGAAGACGGTCAATTGTGGACGCCAAACGGACGACATCGGTTGGCAGCGGCAAAGGTGTTGGGGCTGCATCAGATTACCGCCCTGGTTTCACCAGATGAGGATCTGGCTTTTCGGATCCTGGCGCTAAACACGGAAAAGGCGCACAACCTCAAAGATCGTAGTCTTGAGGTGATTCGCATGGCGCGCTCTCTGGCGGAAAGCAAACCTCGATCGAAAGAGTCTCAATATATGAACGAGTTTGAGGCGCCTGAGTTGTTAACACTGGGGATTATTTATTCAGGGAACAAGCGTTTTGCAGGGGGTGCATACAGCCCTTTTCTTAAGAAAGTCGACCGCTTTAGTGAACGGACATTGCGCGCCAGCCTGCGGGAACGTGAGAATTATGCTGCCAGGTTGCTGGAGATTGAGACCAGGGTTAAAAGGATTATAGAAGGACTACAGCAGCGCGGCTTTAAGTCACCCTATCTACGCAGCTATGTTGTGGCACGAATTAATCCGGTACGCTTCCATCGTGCCAAGAAAGGGGACACCACACCGCCGATGACTATGGCTGCCGCATTAACCCGCATGGCCGCAGCCGTGAAAAAATTCGATATTGATACCGTTAAGTTTGGTGACCTTGCACTGGTGGCAGCTGTGGCAAGTGAATAGCTCATTCACCTGCCGGCACTATTGTGCTTTTTCGGCGGCATCCGCAATGGATGTGTCGCCCTGATAGATAAGCCGTCCATATCAAATAATATCCCGCCCATGTCCAGATTGATTTGATTAGAATACGAACATAGCTGCATGGTGCTAATTGTTATAGCGAACATCAATGATAAAGTAATGTCGTGCTCCTTTGGGTGTCTGCACAGCAGCTTCATCATCAATCTCTTTCTTTAATAATGCTTGCGCCATGGGCGAATCCATACTGATATATTCATCCTTGCTATCGAACTCATCGGGGCCGACGATCCGGTAGGTGTGCTCACCATCTTGCTCATCTTGCAGGGTAACCCAGGCACCGAAGAAAACCTGCCGGAGATTTTCCGGAATGGTATCGACTATTTTCAGGTCCGGAAGTCGTTTCTGCAGATAGCGTATGCGTCGGTCAATTTCGCGCAGTTCTTTCTTTCGATAAATATATTCCGCGTTTTCTGAGCGATCGCCTTCAGCGGCAGCAGCAGTGACCGCCATGGTGACCAGCTTACGCCGCTGCCAGAGTGATTTTTCTTCCTGCTGCAACGCCTCATACCCTTCTCTGGTGATGTAGGGTGAAGCCTTGGGTTGTGGAGGGCGGTAACGGGACATGGTGCTGGTAAATACAAGTGGAATATAAAAACAATTATATCATGCCATGTGTCTGCTGACGGTCAACTTGTGATTTATACTCTGCAGTATGATTTTACTAGATACCCATTGCCATCTTGATGTTGATGATTTCGATGCAGATCGTTCCGCCATATTGGAACGGTGCCGCGCCGCGGGTATTACCCGGATTGTAGTTCCTGCAATCCATGCGGCAGGGTGGGGAAAGTTACTGGATCTTTGCCATCAGGAGACGGCTTTGTATCCGACATTAGGACTGCACCCGGTATTTATTGATTCCCACCGTGATGTGGATTTGATGCTACTGGAGGAAAAGCTGGCTGAAGAAGACCCGCTAGCGATTGGGGAAATTGGTCTGGATTATTTTCTAACCGAACTGGACCCACAGCGGCAACAGGAAATCTTTGAAGCCCAGTTACAAATCGCACGCGAAGCCAGGCTGCCTGTAATACTACATGTGCGCAAGGCGCATGATCAGGTCCTCGCTGCCTTGCGGCGCATTCGCGTAGCGGGCGGGATTGCGCACGCATTTAACGGTAGCCTGCAGCAGGCGCAACAATACCTGGATCTGGGTTTCAAACTGGGTTTTGGTGGAACACTGACTTATGACCGTTCCACAAAAATACGTCAATTGGCGCATGACTTACCGCTTGAAGCCATTGTCCTGGAAACCGATGCGCCCGATATGGTGGTCTCCCAGCATCGTGGTGAGCGCAATAGCCCTGAGTATCTTCCCGAGATACTGGCAGCCCTGGTTGAAATAAGACAGGAAGATGCTTCAAGCTTGGCGGAACAAACAACGCTTAATGCTTGCAAAGTTCTGGGCATAACGAACAAACCGTCAGTGAGTGGTTAGTAGGATAAAGTGGTATGAGTGAATACGAGGAACGTTTCGCGGGATTACAGCGTTTATATGGTAATGATGCCTATGCGCTCTTGAAACAGTTACATATCGGAGTTGTTGGTGTTGGTGGCGTAGGCTCATGGGTTGTGGAAGCGCTGGCACGTTCAGGGATCGGTCAAATAACACTGATCGATTATGATGAAATTGCCCGCAGTAATGTTAACCGGCAGATTCATGCGCTAACAGATACTTTTGGCGAAAAGAAGATCGCCGTGATGTCAAAACGGGCATATGAAATCAACCCGGAGTGCCAGGTCCATGCAATTGATGATTTTATCAACATGGAGAATATGCAATTGTTACTGGAACGTGGTTATGACTATGTAATTGATGCGATCGATAGCATTAAATTCAAGGCGGCAATGATTAATCATTGTCGGCGCAACAAGATTCCTATTATTGCTACTGGTGGGGCTGGGGGTTTGAATGATCCGAGTATGATCAAGGTGGATGATTTAAGTCGAACCTATAATGATCCCCTCGCGGCGAAGGTGAGACGTCAATTGCGGGAGGAATATGGTTTTACGCGCAATAGCAAGCGGTCCTTTGGGGTGGAGTGTGTGTTTTCCAGTCAGCAGCAGGTTTATCCGAAGGAGGATGGTACAGTCAGTCATGAGAAGCCAGGGATTCATGGCGTATCACTGGACTGTCGGTTTGGCTATGGAACTTCAAGTACTGTCACCGCCACGTTCGGATTTATCGCTGTAGCACGTGCCATTAACAAGACATTGAAAAAGCGGCTGCAACAGTAATGGAGACACGAGTTGGCCAGGTGGAAGTGAGCCTTATATGGGAAGCCCAACAGGCAAGTCATTGTGATCGGTTGTTTTTTGATCGACTAAACACCTGGCGAGATTATTTCCCCGGTACTTTGGGGGAACAACTTAATGTGGCGGAAATAGATCAGATTGTCAGTTATCAAGCGCAAGCCGGTGAGCTGGTTGAACCCTATAAGGAACAGCAAGTACATAGGGTTAAACGATCACAATTTCAGACCAGAATTTCGCCGGGACTGGTCATCACGCCGCAGCGAGGTCGGTTTTATCCACGCAATCTGGTCAGCGGAATAAGTAGTTATTTCGAAGGCGATCGTCGTCCCTTGCGTTGTGTGGAGATTGAGAATGACGATTTACTTGTGGATCTTAATCATCCCCTGGCACGTTATGCTCTTAAACTGGAAGCGCGTTTACTAAAGGAGTTGGAAGCAAAACAGGAACATGGCGGTGCCAGTATAGATGTGCCGCAAATGTGTACCCGGAATGGTCCGGGGATGCAGGCCCGGTTACCCGATACGGAGACAGATTTTTATAGTGGTGACCCCTTTGCCAGGCTGGATACGCGTGTAGATTCAGCGTTTTACACGATGACGCGCCTGCTACCACATATTGACAGGACCGCTTCAGAACAATTGGCTAAAATCTATGAACGTTTTCTCCAGCCGGGTATGCAGGTGCTGGATCTGATGAGCAGTTGGCAATCACATTTACCGGAACATATCACCGGGCTTGCAGTCACTGGTTTGGGATTGAACAGGGAGGAACTGCAACGTAATCCACGGCTGAGTCAGAAGGTGATACATGATTTGAATACCCAGGCTCAATTGCCTTTTGAAACCGAACAGTTTGATGTCTGTATATGTAGTTTGTCGATTGAATATCTCATCAGACCGGATGAAGTTTTAGCAGAAGTTGCACGGGTATTAAAACCGGGAGCGCCCTTTATCGTCTCCTTCTCGGAACGCTGGTTTCCTCCCAAGGTGATCGCCATTTGGCAACAAATGCACGCATTCGAGCGTATGGGTCTGGTTCTGGATCTGTTTGGTAAAAGTCGTAAATTTACAAGTCTGGGCTCCGAATCGGTGCGTGGGTTACCACGCCCGCTAGATGATAAGTATGCCGCTGAACTGGCAGAGTCGGATCCCATTTATGCCGTCTGGGGAACTCGACGATAAGGGACCGGAATGTTTATGCGAGAGGTAGTCGTATTGATTCATGGCATCTGGATGACGGGCGCGGAAATGATGATTCTGAGACGCCGTTTGTCGCGATGCGGTTTTGACTGCTATAACTTTCGTTACCAGAGCCTGAGACGTACGCCACGGGAAAACGCGGTTAATCTGAATAGTTATTTACAGACCATATCGGCCGATGTAGTCCATCTGGTGGCACACAGTCTGGGCGGTATCGTGTTGCTGCACCTGTTTGATGAATATCCGCAACAGAAACCCGGACGGGTGGTGATGCTGGGTACACCCATTCGTGGCAGTGAGGTGGCACAGAAAATGGCTTCATCGCATTGGATGAAACGCTTATTGGGGCGCTCCACTGAAAGGGGCCTGCTTGGCGATGCACCACGCTG
>CAJIAB010000215.1_pt1 | contig 12484 bp, 18 predicted proteins | sample 9199081 | NCBI WGS metagenome assembly CAJIAB01 (sample SAMEA7708262, study PRJEB35096) | sediment metagenome | biome: marine neritic benthic zone biome [ENVO:01000025]; feature: sediment [ENVO:00002007]; material: shallow marine sediment [ENVO:03000034] sea grass bed [ENVO_01000059] ... | reverse complement strand
GCTAATACGAAATTCGGAAGGGATATCCCCGCCGTTTTTCAGCTTGGAACTAGGCGTGGCGATTACTCGCCCCCTTCACCTTCATTATCTCCGCCTGCGAGACCAACCATTTCGCCTTCCAGTGCGGCCTTAATCGCAGCAGCAACATCCATTTCCGACTTTTCTTCAACCGCGGCGGCAGCACCGGTGGTCGCGGCAATCTCCTGATCGTCCGCACTCAATTCTTCCACCAGCTCTTCTTCAGTAGCAACCGGCTCTACTTCGTTGAGGATCTCCGCATTAACCAGATTTTCGGCAATTTCACGCAGCGCAATAACGGTCGGTTTATCGTTTTCTTCTTCCAGCAGTGGCGAGGCACCCATGGCAACCTGGCGGGCACGTTTGGACGCTACCAACACCAGTTCAAAACGGTTATCAACATTCTCAAGGCAATCTTCAACAGTAACACGGGCCATCTATTCTTCTCCGGATATCACCCACCCTGGGCGGGTAAGGGCATGTAATTCATAAAAGTGACCGGAAATTATATCCATCCGACTACATTTAAGCTAGCAGCTCATTCAGCATTTCACCATGTCGGCTGGCCTGAAGCGTGCCTCGCAGGCGATTTGACGTAATTATTGCCCTTAATTCTTCCAGGGCGGTATCGAAATCGTCATTTATCACCAGGTAATCAAACTCCGCATAATGGGACATTTCGCTCTCGGCATCTTGCATTCGCCGTGCAATAACCTCTTCGCCATCCTGACCCCGGCCTCGCAGACGATCCTCCAGGGCCTGGCGCGACGGAGGTAAAATAAACACTCCCAGACTGTCGGGGAATTGTTGCCGCACCTGGCGCGCACCCTGCCAGTCAATTTCCAGGATCACATCTACCCCTGCCGCCAGGCGTTCTTCAATATTGGCCCGGGCGGTGCCATAGAAGTTGTCGAACACCTGGGCATACTCCAGAAATGCACCCTCATTCACCATCGCATTAAACGCAGTGACATCAGTAAAATGGTAATTAACCCCATCGACTTCACCCTGACGAGGTGCTCGAGTGGTATGGGATACCGACACTTCAATACCTTCAGATTCGTCCACCAACGCCTTTACCAGGCTGGTTTTGCCAGCCCCGGAAGGAGCAGCGAATACATATAAGGTGCCTTGTGGTGATTTACTTTGCATTATTCATAACACCCGGATTTATTCGATATTCTGTACTTGTTCACGCATTTGTTCGATAAATACTTTCAGATCAACCGAAGCACGAGTAGTGTCTGCATGAATCGACTTGGAGCCGAGTGTGTTCGCCTCCCGGTTGAGTTCCTGCATGAGAAAATCGAGTCGTCTGCCTACGGGTTTATCCGCGTCAAGGACGCGTTTAACTTCTTCAACATGCATACTGAGACGATCAATTTCTTCCGCTACATCGGTTTTTTGTGCCAGGTAAACCATCTCCTGCTCCAACCGGTCCGGATCCAGTTCCACCTTGGCTTCATTGATGCGTTCCAGTAGCTTCTGGCGCCATTGATGCAGAATATCAGGTAATTGCTGTTTAACCTTCGCCACGATCACATCCATTGAATCGCACCGCTCGCGAATAACCTGTGCAAGTTTCTGACCTTCACGTTCACGTGAGTCGATCAGATCATCCAGGGCCTGGTCTAGCAACTTTGTCACCACGGTTTTTAACACCTCCAGGTCTACTGGTTTGCTCTGTACCACGCCCGGCATGCGCAGAACATCAAGTGAGCTGATTGGCCCCGGGCTATATAAATAGGAATCTATATGTCGACAGGCATGGGATATACGTTTTACCCGTTCGTCATCCACTGGCAATTCCGAATCAGTCAGCTCCGGAGGGGCATAGCGCAGGTTGCACTCCAGTTTACCGCGACCCAGTCGCATGGTAATTTGCTCCCGCAACACCGGCTCAAGATTGCGTAGCTCTTCCGGTAAACGCAACGAGATATCAAGATAGCGGTGATTGACCGTGCGTATTTCAAGTACCAGGTCACCGGCCTCATTACTGGTTTCCTGGCGACTGAAAGCGGTCATACTACGAATCATGATGATGACTTCCTGTAATGTTAAAATCCGAAGGCAAGCCTACCACGGCGACCCATGCATTATCAGCCTCAAAACTTTTATTCAATATTTTGCTCAAAATGCCGACTATATTAATCTAGAATACAGTCTATTTTTCAAACACTTGAGCTTATGACGAAACATTCCCACGAACTTCCACCCGGGACGCCACTTGACGGCTATACCATAACTCGCGTCATTGGCGGCGGGGGATTCAGTGTAGTCTACCTGGCTACGGATAGTGCCGGAAACAAGGTGGTAATCAAGGAATACATGCCAATGAAACTGGCAATGCGCAACAAGAATCTCGAGGTTGTCGCCATTAATGAACATAATGTAGAACGTTTTGCCCATGGTCGGCGACTGTTTTTCCAGGAAACCAGCACCCTCACCACCCTAAAACATCCCAATATTGTAAATGTCATCAACTTCTTTCGTGCCAATGGCACGGTATACATGGTGATGGACTACGAAGATGGACACAACCTGCAGGCCTATATTCAACGTCATCGCGGCAAGTTGAGCGAAGCTTTCATTATGACCGTGTTCCCGGGTCTACTAAACGGTCTGGGTGAAATCCACCGTAATGGCCTGCTTCATCTGGACGTCAAACCGGGCAATATTCATTTGCGCCAGGGTGCGGATCCCTTGTTGCTGGATTTTGGTGCGGTGCACGAAATGATGCATACCCGTCAGTTTCAACCAAATCAGGTCGTCACCCCGGGATTCTCACCCACCGAACAACTCGATCCCGGTGGATATGTCGGTCCCTGGACAGACATCTACGCCCTGGGGGCAACAATTCGCACTTGTATGTCAGGCTCGCCACCGCCGTCTTCCACCAAACGGCGTGAACGCGACACCATGCGTCCCGCGGTGAGTGCCTTCAAGAAGCGTTATTCACAAACATTACTGGAAGCCGTAGATTGGTCAATGGATATTGATCCTCTGTTACGTCCCCAGAATGTGGATCAATTACTGGAGGTGCTCAATAAAATCAGTACCTCGGTGTACCAAACAAACTAGGCAGACCAGCATTTATGCAGTTTGAAATTGGACGAACAAGCCGCCTGGGAAACCGGGAAGTTAATCAGGACCGACTTACGGTGATTGAGGATCGCCATGGCGCCGTGCTGGTACTTGGTGACGGGTTGGGAGGCAAGCCGGGGGGTGATCTGGCCGCACAAACCCTGGTCGATACCATCAAAGAAGAACTGGCACTGAATCCCTTACCAGCAGAGCATCCAGAAAAATTTCTGCACGAACTGATCCGCCGTGCTCACCACGCCATCCTGATGGCAGGTCAAGAACATGAGCCACCCCTCTCACCTGGCTCAACTGCCGTGATTTGTCTGGTGCAAAACCTCAAAGTATGGTGGGCACATGTAGGTGACAGTCGTTTTTACCTGTATCGTAACGGCCTGCCTTTATATCGTACCCAGGACCACTCTTACGTCGAACAACTCTACCGGGAAGGGCGCATCTCACTGAGAAAAACACACGACCATCCAATGCGCAATTACGTTACCCAGTGCATAGGGCTGTTTCCCCATGAGCCGGAAATTGCCATCAGTAAAGGTACCGAGCTAAAAGAGGGCGACATCCTGTTGCTATGTTCTGATGGATTCTGGGAGCCACTGGATGACGCCCAGATCGGCGCCATGATAGAAAAAGGCCAGCTTAATAATGCGCTGGATACCCTGGCCGAGCGGGCCGAAACCACTAGCTATCCACACAGTGATAACACCACAGCCGTTGCATTACGTGTAATCTCCCTGCAACAACCACCACATCATAGTCAGAAAACCAAAGCGAAAAAGCCTGGCAAGCGCGCTACCCTGAATGATGCAATCGAGGAAATCGAACGCGCCATCAAAACCTATGAAAAGGAAATGAAGGAATAAGTTTTCTTCATTCGCCCGAATTCATCGCAAACGTTATACTCTTTGCCCTGATGTTTTAACAAGGAAGGTATTGCCATGCGACCCAGCAGTCGAACACCCGATGAATTACGCTCCATCACGATCACCCGCTACTACACCAAGCATGCCGAGGGATCAGTTCTGATTGAATTTGGTGATACCAAGGTGCTGTGTAACGCCACGGTGGAAGAAAAGGTGCCAGGTTTTCTCCGCGGCCAGGGGCAGGGTTGGGTAACGGCTGAATACGGCATGCTGCCGCGTTCTACGGGTAGTCGCATGGGCCGGGAAGCCGCTCGCGGTAAACAGGGTGGCCGCACCATGGAAATCCAGCGGCTGATTGGCCGTTCCCTGCGTGCAGCTGTCGATCTTGATGCCCTAGGCGAGAATACCATCACCATAGACTGCGATGTTATCCAGGCCGACGGGGGAACCCGTACTGCTTCCATTACCGGTGCATTCGTGGCCCTGGCCGATGCAATCCGTTATATGCAGGATAAAAAACTCATTAAAAATGATCCCATCATTGGTCATGTCGCTTCCGTGTCGGTTGGTATTTATAACGGTACACCAATTATGGATCTGGATTATGTGGAAGACTCCAATTGTGAAACCGATATGAATATCGTAATGAATGATCAGGGTGGTTATATTGAAGTTCAGGGTACTGCCGAAGGCACTGCCTTTTCTCCACAAGAGCTTCAGGCCATGCTGGACCTCGGTAAACAGGCCATTGATCAGTTAATTGAACACCAACGTGAAGCCCTGGCGACTGGATAATCCAAGCGCGCAACTTGTCTCACTATTCTCGGTACAACCATGACACAAATCGTTCTCGCCAGTAACAACCAGGGTAAGGTCCGGGAAATTGGCCAGATGTTGACCGAGCTTGAACTTGAAGTGGTGCCACAATCCACTTTCAATATTGACGATGCAGAAGAAACTGGTCTGACCTTTGTCGAAAATGCCATCATCAAGGCACGCCATGCATCCACCGAGGCCAGTTTGCCCGCCATTGCCGATGATTCAGGTCTTGAAGTGGATGCCTTAAACGGCGCACCTGGTATATATTCAGCCCGCTTTGCCGGCAAAGGTGCCTCGGATGAACAAAACCTGCAAAAGCTACTACGCGAACTGGAAAATATACCTGACAAACAGCGTACTGCCCGCTTTCAATGCCTGATGGTCTATATGCGCCATGCGCAAGATCCCACACCGATTATCTGCCAGGGTACCTGGGAGGGCATCATTACAATGGAGCCAAGGGGAGATAATGGCTTCGGCTATGATCCCGTTTTCTATGTCCCAAGCCACCAATGTACCTCCGCCCAGTTAGCACCAAAAGTCAAGAACCAACTCAGCCATCGCGGCCAGGCACTATGCCTTTTGGTAGAGGCACTGGGCCATTCAAGTACCAGACGATAACCATTGTAATATTGTTAATATCCAATCAGTGTGCTAAATAATAATTAGAATAGAAAATAAGTAGTTACCACCATAACTTACAACCTTTAACTGCAATACGTGGCAAGGAGCCAGGAATGGGCGAAATAGTATTCACCCAACAATGTCTTTCAAAACTGGTTAAAATCCGGCGCGAGATGGAAAGGGAAATTGGTTACACTTACCAGCTGTCGAGTAACCATCACCTTGTTGATCTGCTCAGGGCAGCGGCATTTTCCCCGGATGAAGAAATACAAGAGTGTTTTCGGGATTTCCTGTTAGGCTTGAACAAGCATCAGATAAAAACAATAACCGATCTTGGGATCAGCCTTCCAGCCGAATTTGCCGCCGGTTAATTAAGACATCAGCCATCATCCCGGTACGCGAACAAAGCGTATAATTTTGCTATTTCAGCACCTTTAATACCCCTATGTGATGCTGATTCTGACCCAAAAACACCAACTTTCTTATTACTGATCCAGATCAATAAAAGCGATTGTGTGGTTTTTGCCCACTGGCTATATTTGTAGTCACTGAAGTGCTAATAATCTTTTTTCGCCATGAATAAAGATTTCTTATTAGGTTTCAGTTCCGGGTAATTTTCCCGGATGCCAATTTTTAAGCTGGCATTATCTCCATGACCGCTTTGGGGGGCCTCCTAGGCCCCCCACTTTTATGCCCGGTAATAATTCCTTTTGCTGTTACAATCGCGGTTCATTTCCCGTTCCCTCAGCAATATGTTTCAGTTCACACAATTGCCGCCATTAGCGCTGTACATTCACTTTCCCTGGTGTATGCACAAATGCCCCTACTGTGATTTCAATTCACATGAGGTTAGGGGTGAACTGGCTGAAACTGCTTATATCAACGCGCTGATCGCCGATCTGGAACAGGAACTACCACGTATTTGGGGCCGGTCCGTTAGCAGCATATTTATGGGTGGGGGCACACCCAGCCTGTTCAATGCCAATAGTATTGATCGTCTCATCTCGTCCCTGCGTGCCCGGTTGACTTTTACACCGAATATTGAGATCACCCTCGAAGCCAATCCCGGGACCGTGGAACAAAATCGGTTTGCCGAATTTCATGCAACCGGGATCAACCGTCTTTCCATCGGAGTACAAAGTTTCCAGGACGCACAGCTAAAGCACCTGGGCCGTATTCATAACGGCAAAGATGCCATTCGTGCTGCGGAGGCTGCGCATCGGGCCGGGTTTGAGAATTTCAACCTGGATTTAATGTTTGCTCTACCAGGACAAAGCAAACAGTTAGCCAAAAATGATTTACAAACCGCCATCGACCTATCGCCTAGCCATATATCTTATTACCAGTTGACGATTGAACCAAATACACTGTTCCACAAGTGCCCACCTGTTTTACCAAATGATGAATTGGCCTGGGCCATACAATGTGAAGGACAGGCTCTGCTGGCCAGTAAAGGCTATACTCAGTATGAAATCTCGGCTTATGCCCATGTTGGAAAGCAATGCCGCCATAATCTCAATTATTGGCAGTTTGGTGATTATCTGGGAATTGGTGCCGGAGCCCACGACAAGATCACTGATATGGCACATCAAACCATTACACGTTGCTGGAAGGTAAAGCATCCAGATGCCTATCTTGAAAATGCAGTAACGGAACAACGTATTGCGGGTACACGCATATTGAGTCAGGACGACACTACTCTGGAATTTATGCTCAATGCACTACGCCTGACCAGTGGCTTTAATCGTGACTTGTTTCAACAACATACGGGTTTGCCATTAAGCGGCATTGAGACGGCGTTGCAGGAAGCAGAATCAAAAGCCTGGCTGATTCGTAATGAGGAATATATCCAGCCTACCGAAGAAGGCCAGCGTTTCCATAATGATCTTGTGACGCTGTTTTTACCCACATGATCGAGAACAGGCAGATCAATTGTCCTTATTGTGGCGCGCTGTTTGATACACAGATAGACTGCTCGGGTGGAGAACAACATTATACGGAGGACTGCCACGTTTGTTGTCAACCCATCGTATTTCATATTGAGGTAGGACCGCAGTTTCAATTAACCAATGTGACTGTACAAAGCGAAAATGAGTAACGATGATTCTTACAAGTCTATCCCGTGTGCCATGTATGACACCTATGAAATCGCGATCATGCACGGTGAACTATTACAGTTGGTTTGGAAAGACGAAACAAATCAACACAACATCAGCGTGCTTAAGCCGCTTGATTTGCAGACGTGCGAAGGAGCTGAATTTTTAGTTGCCAGAACCGATAAGGGTGAAACGCTTCACCTCAGGCTCGATCATATACACTCCTGTAAAACGATAGACTAATCACCCGACGGCACCAAATCGATTGATTATGGCATTGCGCACCCGCATTAAGGATATTACCGCTTATTTCACCCGTGACGGTTCAAAAATAAGAGAACTGATGCATCCTGCCGTACAAGGGAACAAGGCACAAAGCCTGGCTGAAGCCATAGTCGAGCAAGGCGAAAAAACTCATTTACATCAACACCATAATAGTGAAGAGTTGTATTTCATCACCCATGGTAAGGGGTATATGACTTTGGGAGAAGAGCGATTCGAAGTCACCGTGGGTGACACTATCTGCATTCCTCCAGGCACACCGCATTGCATAAAAAACATCGGGACAGAAGCCTTACATATTCTCTGCATGTGCTCACCGCCTTATAACCATAACGACACGGAATTACTTGAACAACAATAACAAGAACCTGGCTTATGCGTATCGGAATTGATCTGGGTGGCACAAAAATTGAAGCCATAGCGCTGGATAACAGTGGTGCGGAAATATACCGCCAGCGGATTAACACACCACATGGTAATTACCAGGAAACTATCGATGCCATTGCCGCCCTGGTCAAGATGCTTGAAACAGAAACCCGGCAAACAGGAACGGTTGGTATCGGGATTCCCGGTGCAATCTCTCCAGCTACCGATCTCGTTAAAAACGCCAACTCCACCTGGCTTATCGGCAAACCGTTACACACCGATCTGGAGAAAGTGTTGTCCCGTCCGGTACGGATAGAAAATGACGCTAACTGTTTTGTCGTCTCCGAAGCAACCGACGGAGCTGCCATAGGCGCCGACATTGTGTTTGGTGTAATCATCGGGACTGGGACTGGCGGAGGTGTCTATGTTAGAGGCAAGGTGATCACTGGTATAAATGCCATCGCGGGTGAGTGGGGCCATAACCCTCTGCCCTGGCCCAGCCCCGATGAATATCCGGGGCAAGAATGTTACTGCGGAAAACGGGGCTGCATCGAAACCTGGCTCTCCGGTCCTGGCTTCTGCAATGATCACCAAGTACATGGCGGCAAGGGCAATAGCGCCAGGGAAATCGTCACTTTGGCTGAACAAGGGGATGAAATGGCGAATGCCTCACTACAACGTTATGAAGACCGCATGGCGCGTTCCCTGGCGACAGTCATTAATATCATTGACCCGGATGTGATCGTTCTTGGTGGTGGCATGTCCAACATAACACGCCTGTACAACAATATACCTGAACTCTGGGACAAGTATGTGTTTTCTGATCAGGTAACCACCAAACTGGTTCCACCGCTGCATGGTGACTCAAGCGGCGTCCGTGGTGCAGCCTGGTTATGGAATGATTAAATTACAAATGTAGTTAGATATTGCTACTATTGTAATGAGCATTACAACTCTGTATCTATAGTTATTGTCTCTATTCGCTTTTTATAAGGGCATCATGGAAGCTAACCCGTACAAGCCACCACATTCAAATGTGGAAAGAATTGAAGAACCAGAAGAGCGATCTATTTGGTGGAAGATTTACTTCTGGTTCATCTTTGTTGCTCAGTGTTTATATGCTGGCTGGATTATTTTTGATCCCGAAGGAGCCGAGGCTGTACCAATAGATTATTTCGATCTACTTGTCTATGTTTTTGTACTTCTGGCCTTGTTTGGATTTGCATATTCAAAACAGTTTCTAACACGAAAAATCTGGCAGTATTTTTTCCCTTTTATTATTATCTGGGATATATGGTTAACCTATATTGACTTTGAATTTCGTGACTTTATAAATCTGGGAATCACCCCCATAATAATCTTCTCGGTTGTCCTGGTTGTAATAATTATCCCTCAATATGTGGCACTTTATCGTTATGCCTATCGTGAGTATGGCCTGTGGCTGGCAAAATGATTCTATGATAAACCTGATAAATTCTGAATATAGGTAACGTTGCTGCTTTGCTATATAGAGCAATTTAAATAAAATTATGGCGTTTGATGAAGAATTAACCCAACGACTTCGCGACAACCTTGCCGAGCGAAACGATATTGTCGAAAAAAAGATGTTTGGCGGTATCGCATTTATGTTAGCCGGAAACGTGTGTTGCGGGGTGGTGAATGACACCTTGATGGAGCGGGTAGGTCCGCAGCAATACCTAAAGGCACTGGAAAGTCCACACGCGTGAGAAATGGATTTTACCGGCAAGCCGATGAAAGGCTTCATCTATGTTGCCCCGGCAGGCATCAAGTCAAAAAAGGATTTAAGTGTCTGGGTACAGTTATGTATCAGTTTCGCCGGCAGCCAGCCAAGTAACATGCCTGCTGAATGATTATTTAGCGCCGAACACCCGTTTCAATAAATCCGTTGTTCGCTTGAGGGGATCATGTCGTATAGCCGCCTCCTCTTTGGCCAGATAGTAAAACATCCCGTTCAGACTCTGTTGTATCACATAGTCATTCAGATCGGCTTTTACATTTGGCGCATAAGGAATGCTGTAATACTTCTTCATAACCCGGTCATAGGCTTTTATCACTCCGGCACTGGCCAGCGTTTGTTGTACCACGGGATACATTTCCCGCGTTAATGCCGGAGTCATTTTTTGCTTAAAATAGCGAGTCGCCGCATCATCGGGGCCTTGGTAGATTTTCATCACATCATCCCATGACATGTCCTCGATAGCCTGCCAGAACAGTTTCTTTGCCTTAGGCACAGCCAGTTCGGCCGCACGGTTGAGACTCAATTCCAGCTCGTCGAGATAAGAAGACAAACCGACTTTTTTCAGTGTCCGCTGTACTTTTGCCAGACTGTCCGGCAAGGGGATATGTATCGAAGAATCGCGATAAAATCCGTTCCGCTTACCGATTTGTGCAACCACATTATTGGTACCCACTTCAAGCGCCTGCTTGAGACCGGCGGCGATCTCCTGCTGGGTTAGCGGTTTGCCGTATACCTGGCCATATACATCCTGCCCGACTTTTAACCAATCATCAGTATTCGTGGTTTCGCATCCAAGGAGAGAAAGACACAAGGCAGAAATAACGACTATAGACAACTTACGCATATCGGTAGCTCTGTTAAATAATAAATACGTGGATTCACTCTAGTGCATCAAACCACTTTTTTGAAGACAAGATCCCATACTCCATGCCCTAACCTGTGGCCACGCTGTTCAAACTTGGTGAGTGGCCGGTATTCCGGTCGTGCTATGTATTGCCCACTACCCGCAATGTTTTCAAACCCAGCTGCCGCACTCATGACGGCCATCATATACCCGGCATAGTTTTTCCAGTCGGTGGCCATATGAAAAATACCGCCCGGTTTTAACTTGCGGTAAAGCAATTGAGCAAAATCAGGCTGTACAATACGGCGCTTATGGTGTTTTTGCTTATGCCAGGGATCGGGGAAAAACAGATACACGGCATCGAGTGATGCATCCGGAATTTGCTGTTCAAGCACCTCTACTGCATCATCATTACTGACACGAATATTGTTCAGTTCCTGCTTCTCAATTTGCAGTAACAGGTTGCCGACACCAGGCCGGTGCACCTCAATGCCCAGATAATCATTTTCCGGATAGTTCGCTGCCATCTCGGCGAGTGAGCTGCCATTCCCAAATCCTATTTCCAGGATACGATGGCCTGGGCGACCGAACAGGATATCGAAATCAATTCCACCCTGTTGCAAGCGAATGCCGTATCGGGGAAACAGTTCGTCCAGAGCCCGTTGCTGACCTTTGGTCAGCCGGCCTTCCCGCCGAACAAAACTGCGTATGCGACGTAGATAGGTTTGTTCTGTCATCATAACCACAGAGCACCCGCTCCGTGTCTCCGTGGTTTAACGGTTAAAAGAAGGTACCGTCGACAGGTGAAGACGCACTGGCATAACGCTTGCGCGGCATCCGGCCTGCAAGAAATGCTTCCCGCCCGGCATCGATGGCTTTTTTCATGGCCGAGGCCATCAGTACCGGATTCTGGGCAGCAGCAATGGCGGTGTTCATCAACACCCCGTCACATCCCAGTTCCATCGCGATGGCAGCATCGGAAGCGGTACCCACCCCGGCATCAACCAGGATCGGCACATTGGCATTTTCGATAATCGTCAGAATGTTAAAGGGATTGCGAATACCCAGGCCGGAACCAATCGGTGCCGCCAGCGGCATGACCGCGACACAGCCCATGTCTTCCAGGCGCTTGGCGATAATCGGATCATCATTGGTATAGACCATTACCTTGAAGCCGTCCTTGATCAGCAACTCGGCCGCTTCCAGGGTAGCCGTGATATCGGGAAACAATGTCTTTTCGTCACCCAGTACTTCGAGTTTAACCAGATCGTGCCCATCGAGGAGTTCGCGCGCGAGACGGCAGGTCCTTACTGCATCCTCGCTGGTGTAACAGCCGGCGGTGTTCGGCAGAATGGTGTATTTACTCGGCGGGATCACCTCCAGCAAGTTGGGCTCATTGGGATTCTGTCCTAGATTACTGCGCCGCACGGCGACAGTGACGATTTCCGCACCACTGGCCTCGATAGCTTCGCGGGTTTCATCCATGTCCTTGTATTTACCGGTACCCACCAACAGACGGGACTGGAATTCCTGGCCGGCGACGACCAGGGGCGTGTCATTACGTGCTGTCATACTGCTTCCTGAACTGAGTTTTGAAAGGGCCTGAATCAGACCCTGGTGTGAGTAAGAACGTGATTATAACGCCTGCACATGCGGGGCGTTAGCCACCCCCAACTGCGTGGACAACTTCGATACGATCCCCCGGCTGCAGGGCATG